>MAAA01025683.1_pt1 | contig 10524 bp, 11 predicted proteins | sample 1115971 | NCBI WGS metagenome assembly MAAA01 (sample SAMN04961123, study PRJNA320927) | seawater metagenome | isolation source: sample BD02T6 sea water enriched with oil for 6 days | place: USA:Gulf of Mexico | collected 2013-07-27 | reverse complement strand
TCATATTCATAATGTGTGGGTTTGCCTGATGGAGTTGCTTGTCAAGCCAGAAGGCGGGGAATACTACAGACACCTCCTGACAGTTAAACCGGACGGGAGTGTGTAGCCATCTTTCATACGAAGATTCATAGCTGGGTGCATTGAACGGTAATAAAAGCTGGGTTAGCTTGAATTCGCGACCACATATTTGTCGTAGCCATTGGCAAGTGATGGTTAAAATCAAATCGTAACGAATGTGATTTTGTTCACTTGTATCTTGGTTGATAGGAAACGTAATTTTGACACTACCGTCTCCTTTGCGACTGAATATTGGCGGAGCTTCATCGCTGAAAAGGATGTAGTAACGGTTTAGGTATACCAACGCTTCACTGAGTGTGGAGCAGCATAAAAGCAAGTGCTGTAATAAATTATACGAGCGTGCTTCAAGGCTTGCGCCAGCAGATAGGCCAATATCGCATTTACCCGATAGCGTCGCCAAGATATTGAACAAAGTGTCCACCTTGGCAGCAGGAATGCGGTTATCAGGGTCTGAGAATACACGGGCATCTATTTGTGCGTCATGAATTGCAGACTTAGTATCAAATCCTAAGGATTTAATATGGCTGATAACTGGGTTAACCAGTGATACAGATATGCAGTCGGATGTCACCGTACTGATCCTTTATTTGTTATTTTTATTGAATGGGATCTATGTCCTAATATTGTAAATGCACGTAATGTGCCAAATATGCAAAAAAAATCATATTGGCAGGTACGGGCTAGGTTTTTTTTATATAGACAGGTTATAAGCGTATTCGATTTACTCATAAACGTTACCAGTAGTAACTTACTGGTAACAATGTTGGGAATATTTTTCTACCACTAAAAGTGTATTTCTAAACCTGTGCTTAGACCTTCTAGGGTGGCGCTGGGAAAATCAACGGCATTTAAGGTGATAATTGAGTACTCAGCTCTAATGGCTAACCAATCTAAGGGTTTAGCAATAAAGCCATAGCCATACCAAAAATCTACGGCATCAACAGTTTTACCTTCTGTTTGGCATTGCGTTAAATTTCCGCAGGCGTTTAAGTTACTGATAACGGACGTAGGAGCACCCGCGTCATCTTCTTCAAATATGGCTTCGCGGCCTTCAGAAAGTTCAATGGCTTGAGTATCGCTCTGCCATACTAGAAGGCTGGCTCTGGCATAAAACTGTAACCATTCATTGGCATTTATTTTAAATTTAAGACCAGCGGATACGCCTTTGGCGTGCAAGCTATCAATTCCGCGATAGACAATCTTGTCATCCGCGCGACTTAGCGAACCAAATCCAAGATCTTCATAGGTGTCCCCCTCTATATCATCGCCACTGTCGTCAGCGCTAACGTAGCTGGGGTGGTCATAAGAGGATGCGCCAAAATCTACTACGCTCCACTCTAAGTCTAAATTCTTAGTGACGTTCGCGCCCCAGTCAATGCGTAAACCGTTACTTTGATTATCGATACTGGCCGAGCTATTGAAAGATTGGCCGGCACCGAAATATCCCGAACTATGTGCAGGTAAACTTAAAAATATGACAGAGAGTAAAATGAAAAAATGTCGCATGGCGATCCCAGCTTATTATTATGCGGGCAGTTTAACCACCATTAGTCGAGCTGTCATGATGATTTCTATTATTTTGTAAAAAGTCTCAAAACAGGTAAAAAATAGCTGTTTTTAAGCACGTACGTGTCAGTTAAATTCTGATTTTGACCTGCTTTTAACATTTTATATATTTAATAGTCCATAAAAAAGGCCCTTAAAAAAGGGCCTTTAGTGGTACGTATTATCTAGAATCTAGGGGTTTTTATTTTCTACGGGTTCTTGATTAACCACCAGCGGTGTTGCAGCCGTGTCATCGCTATTTGTCTGTGAAGGTGTGAACGCAGATGCTTCCACGGCTTCATTTTCTATCGCTTGCTCTGGTGTTGAGGGTTGAGCCGCTTCTTTTGGCTCAGCTTCTTGGGCTATTTTCGAAGGGGTAGTCTCTTCTGCCGCAGGCTTGTCTTCAGCTGTTAATGGAGTCAACACAGGCTTAGCTGGCACAGTGCTGTCTTCTGCTATTGCTGTGCTCTCACTTGTAGGTTTGCCTTCTGTAGCCAATGGAACTGCTGCGGGCTTGGTGACTTCAACTTTCGCCTGACTTTGTGTGTTGTCTTGCAAGGCGGGTGTTTGTTCATTGGTTTTTTGTTGTGCGCTTTTAAGGGCGTTATCGAGTTTATTTTGAAGGCTGGCTAGTTTGGCTTCAAGCTCAGATTTTTCATTCTCCCATTGTCCCTGTTGCTTGATGGCCATGGCTTGTTTGCTGATGGTTTCTGCTGCCTGCGCCAGTGCAATAGATTGGTTATCCAAAGGCAGATGTGTCACGTCTTGTTGGTTTAGTGCTAGACCAATGCGGGCGATGAGTTTTTCTATGAATAAAACGTGTTTCTCGGCTTCTTTAATTTTTAATTTTAATAAGGGTTCAACCGTTATAGAGACATGTTCAGCGTGCTGGGCTAGATGAACCGCTTTTTGGGTTTCATCATTAATGGCTTGTAACTGTTTGCGGTTTTGTTCGATGAACAATGTAAGTTTTTCAACCGCAATGCTCGCTTTTTCGATGGATACTGGGGCAAAGTCTTCAGCGTCTGCATCAATGGCTTTATCTAGGGCTTTTTCAGCTTGGCCTAAATAGGTTTTTTTAAGGACTTTGATCTCAACGTCGGCAATATCATTTAATACGGCGTTTTGCTCCTTTATGGCGTGGGTGGCGTTACCTTGTTCAATTAATATGATTAGGTCTTTAATGTCGCTTTGAACATCGGAATAATCACCGGAAAAAAGAGTGGGAGCCTTAAGCTCTTCAAGCAATGCTAAGCCATCTAGAGACAATTTAAGTTGGCTTAATACCGTCTTTTTATTTTCAAGTCCACGCTTGAGTAATTGTTGGCCAGTAAGAGCGTGAGTAATGATCTTTTGTGTGGCTAACTTATCTTTAAAAGCCGATTCAGCTGTGCGGATTTCTTCTTCTGCCTGGGCAATATAGGTTGGGCTGTAAAAATACAAGTCTTCACGCTGGGCTAGAATTTGTAAGTCTCGAGTTTCATCCAGAACTTCTTGAGCGCTCAAACCTAGATTTTTGGCCTGTTCTTGAGCGGATTGTTGGATTAATAAGGTGTCTTTAACCGCTGGAGCTGAACAAGCAGTGATGAATGCAGCACTTATTAAACCAATCAATATTTTGTTCATGGATTAATCCTTTAAATTAAATGTGAATTGCTTCGCAGTTTAGCAAAATATCCCAAATCCAGCCAGTAACCACCCTTAAATAGGGTTATTAAACTGATAGTGACTAAGGTCTTTTGCTTCCAGTAATATCTGCTCGCGGTGCTTATCTTCCAATTTAAAGCGTGCTTGGTCTAACTGGTGCTGTTGTTTCCTGTTAAGGGCTTTGTAAGCCTGATGATGGGGCATGTCTTGGGTGTTTTGATAGTGCAATAAAATCGTTTTAAATTGCTCTTGATGGGGTAATTTTTCATCAAGGCGGTTCATTAAGACCATAATGCGCAGGCAGCCTTCAGTAATTTCACATTGTTGGCTCACCAAGGAATTGGCAAGGAAGCGAATATCACTGGCTAGCTCTTCTTGTGCCGCCAGCCAGGCCTGTTGATTTATTTGAACGTGCTTTGCTTGCTCTTTTTTTAGTTTATTAAGCTTAATCAAATAATAGGCTGCGGCCACAGACAGGGCAGTGATGATAACGGCGGCAATGGAAAGTAGAATCCAATACATGTTCAGCTCCTAACTAGCTTTCATATTTAGTGGCGGATTTTAACCTGAAAAGGGAAACTTACAAGTAGCTGGCATTAGGCTTACTGTTGATTACTTAAAGTAGAAAAGGCTTCGTGAGTACTTAAAAACACACGCCCTGGCGCCAGTTGTTCAGTGAAATGCATTTCTTGCAGTTTATCCATGATGGGCCCCTTTACCTCGGCCAAATGTAAGATCTTGCATTGACTCTTAAGTTTTAAATTCCAGTAACGTAATAATTCAATGCCATCTCCATCCAGTACATTAACCGCCGAGCAAACCAATAATAGGTGTAAGGCATCTGGATGTTCAATTAATGCTTGTTCTATAAAGTTGTTAATGGCTTCTTTATTGGCAAAATGCAGACCCTCATCTATACGAATGGCCAGTAAACAGGGGTCTGTTACGACATTGTGGCGCAGTTCGTTACGAAAATGAGTGCTGTTGGGCACGCGCCCAATAATTGCGATATGAGGTTGGCTTGCATTGCGGATTAATAAAAATAGTGATGCCAGTACACCTACTGCTATACCAATCTCTACTCCCACTATCAGCACAGAGGTGAAGGTGGCAAGCCAAATGGCTCTGTCACCGAGCAATGCTGTGGAGCTTTTTAATATGGGTTTAATGTCCAGTAGTGGCCAAACGGCCATGAGTACAATGGCCCCAAGTGTGGCTATGGGGATGTAGTGAATGATGTTGCGCGCAAATAATAAAAACACTAAAACAAAACCCGCAGTAAAAACCCCAGCCATTGGGCTAGTGGCGCCCGCTTTGTCATTTACCATGCTACGCCCAAATCCGCCTGCCACAGGGAACCCTTGGAACATCGAAGCTGCAATATTGGCAGCGCCTAAACCCGCCAGTTCCTGATTGGGGTTAAAGGCGCTTTGTTTTTCTGAAGGCTGTTTATGGTTGAGAGATTTAATCACAGATGAGCTTTCTAAAAAGCCAATTAAGGCGATTAATGAGGCGCTGGGTAAAAGTGTTAAAAAATAGTGCCAAGGTAATTGCCCGTTAAATTGAATAACAGGGGTGCCTTGTTCAATGGGGATACGTGCTAACTGGGCATCGGGCCATAAGAGAGTAGCGAATATGCCAAGGGTGATGACAAATAATGGGCCTAATTTACTGATGGTGGGCTGACGCAGTCTAGCCATGAGTACCAGTACGAATATGGCCAGCAGGCCTAATATGGTGGTGGTGAGGTGAGGTACTTGACCACTAAAGAGCGTAACGCCAAATAAGAGGGGCAGTTGCTTCACAATAATGAGCAATGCTGCTGCGGCTGTAAATCCGTGAATAACCGGGTGGCCAATGAAGTGCACGAGATTACCTAGTCTCAGAAAACGCATGACTAATAAGGTTCCTGCGACCTGTAAGGCTAGTAATTGAGCGGCTGCTACTTGTTCGGCCGCAGGTATCTGGGTTAATGCGTCCCCTACCATTAAGCTTACGATGGCCACGGGTCCAATGGCTATGGCGCGGCCGTTGCCAAATATGGCATAGGCCAGTACAGGAAAGATGCAGCAGGCAAGCGCGCTAGCAGCAGGTAAATGGGCCAGCAGTCCGTAGCCAATGGCTTGAGGGATAATAAGAATGGAGACAACTAGCCCAGCCAATAAATCTTGCTTAAGGCTCCAAGGTGTATTTCGCCATGGAAAAAGCCATTTCCCCATGTTTAAACCATTAAATCAGCGCAATAAATACTTTGTAATACGTCAATAACTTGCTTGGCTTTACTGCCTTGTAATGAATAAAAGATGGTTTGTGCGTCGCGACGAGTTTGCACCAGTCCTTCGCGGCGTAACCAAGCTAAGTGTTGGCTTAACGCGGACTGGCTTAAATCAAGGCGTTCATTAAGTTGGGATACGTTCAACTCCTGTTGAGACAGCGAACATAAAATCATTAAACGACTTTCGTTGGCCAGCGCTTTTAATAGTTGAGCGGCTTCCCGGGCGTGGGCTTTTAATTCTTGTGCAAGATTGTCTTGTGACACTTTAATCCCTATTCATATGCTTGGACTGAACTAAACTTAGCATAAGATTTTAATGAAAGCTAAATTAGAGTTTGCTAATGTATTGCGTGTTAGCACTTAAACGTGGGTCCAATATGGCAAAAATACAGGTGACAAGTTTTTACCACCAGGATACACAAACATTTTGCCATTTAATTATCGATGACGAAACTAAATCATCGGCCTTGGTAGACCCTGTGATGGATTACAGTCCAGCGGGAGGGCGTTTCCGTTACGAGTTTATTGACCTAGTGTTGGATTTTATTAAATGCAACCAGTTGCACTTATTATGGGTGCTAGAGACGCATATTCATGCGGACCATCTAACAGCTGCGCAATATGTAAAGGAGCATACTGGGGCGCAAGTAGTGAGTGGGGCTAGCGTGAAAAGTGTGCAACGTCATTTTGATGAGATGTTTGATCTTAATAGTTGCGCTGAATCCTTATTCGATAAATTGCTAGAAAGCGGAGATTCGTTACCACTGGGGGCAGGTAATATTGAGGTTATGGCAACACCTGGACACACTCAGTCGTGTTTAACGTATGTGTTAAAAAATCAAGAAAGCGTAGCGGCATTTATTGGTGATACATTATTTATGCCGGACATAGGCAGTGCTCGATGTGATTTTCCCGGTGGCAGTGCGGCTATGTTATTTGACTCTATCCAAAGCATTTATGCATTGGGAGACAAGGCCGAGTTGTATTTGTGTCATGACTACCCGCCAAGTTCACGACAAGAGGTTGCCAGTGTGTGTGTGGCGGCGCAAAAACAAAACAATATTCACTGCAGTCAAGCCATAGGCAAAGAGCAGTTCATCAGCATACGTACCAAGCGAGACGCAAACCTTGCTCCTCCCAGATTGTTATTGCCCAGTTTACAGGTAAACATTCGAGCAGGGGTTTTGCCTGCAGCCGATGCGCAAGGTCGGCGATTTTTACGAATCCCTCTGCATTAAGGGCTTTATAATCCTAATAGTGCGTCATTTGTGCCATAAGAAACCTCGTTCTTGTGCTTTTTATTTATATTCTGCTAGATTTATTAGCAGAATATAAATAAAAGCAAAGGAAGCTTATGGCATTTTCAACACGTTGGGTGCTGGCGGATGGCACACTTAATGAGCAACCGATAACCATACGTTACCGTGAGAGTATTCAATCGGAACTTGATTCTGCTCAGTATCATCAGTGCATTCAGATCTCTTGGCAGGCGGCCGAACAAGACCCTAAAACTGGGTACCCCAGTCCAGACGAGCTTGAAAAAATAGATGCCTTTAATCAAAAGCTAATGGATGCAGTGGAAGCAGGTGAGCACGGTTTGTTGGTGATGGTGTTGATGTGCGAGGGCATAAATCAATGGATCATTTATGCCAAAGATAATGAGCAGTTACAAAAGGCATTAAATACGATCCCCACCGATACCGGTTTATACCCCATTGAAGTGACGAGTGACGTAGACCCTCAATGGGAAACCTTTACCGAATTAAGGGACGCGATTAAAACGCAATAAGTCTGCCACAGGATTACCTTTGTGGCTTTTTGCGGTCCTTTTTCTCTTGATCTTCTTTAGCTTTAACTTGCGCTAATATAACCAAAGCTTGCTCTTCTTCTATTTTCATTTCCGGTGTTTCATAGCTTACTCGGCCCATTTTACCACCGCGCAATTCGTGAATTAATATTTCAGCCGCTTTATGTACATCAACAACGCCTCCTGCACGTAAAAAGCCACGTTTACGACCTATTAGCTCAATAAGTAATTCACCTGTTTTAGGTAGCTCATCAATTTTATATCGTGCCTTTAATACTTCAGGATAAAGTTGTAATAACATATTGGCGGTATATTCAGCCACTTCAAAATATTCTAGTGCTGTATCTCTTACCGCGCCACTGGCGGCTAAACGAAAGCCGCTGGCAATATTATGAATTTTGGGCCACAGCATGCCAGGGGTATCCGATAAGACGATGCCGTCGGCAATTTTGATATGTTGCGGGTGACGTGTAAGGGCTGGCGTATTACCCGCTTTAGCAATCATGCGACCCGCTAAGCTATTCACTAAAGTAGATTTACCCACGTTAGGAATACCTAGAATCATGGCGCGAATAGCTTTTTTCTGGGCACCACGGTCGGGGAATAAGTTAAGGCAAAACTTGGTGATGCTTTTAACTTGTTTTTTATCAAGTCCCGTTATTGCCATGGCGCGCGTATTAGGTAGAGAATTGTAATGCTCTATCCAGGCTTTAGTGTGTGTTTCATCCGCTAGGTCGGCTTTATTTAATAGTTTTAATATTGTTTTACCGGCACTTAAGTCAGGAATAAGCGGGTTTTCGCTTGAATAAGGTAGACGCGCATCTAAAACTTCAATGACCAAGTCTATCTGTGGCATGAGCTCAGCAATTTGTGTACGTGCACGGTGCATGTGACCGGGGAACCACTGAATGGCCATAAAATTCCTGAAATTTACAAAGTTTAAAAGGAGGGTATTTTAACGGTTTATATGGGCGCTGGGAAAGGCTATTTACCCGCGTCCAGGGCGGACACGGGTAAATATTAGGGATTAAGCAAAAATACTAGGACTGTTTGCCACGTCTTCGCTTTCCATTTCGCTTTCTACTGCACTTTCAACGTCGCTTGAGTTTTGTGTCTCATCTTCAGTTGATTCCATAGCGCTTTCAATAGGCTCTTCGGATTCACTCACCATCTCTTCAGGCTCGGTTGGCTGTTCAGTAGGTTCGCCGGCCAATACTTGAGAAGCTGCCAATGATTGTTGTTTGGCTTTTTCTTTTTCAAGTTTACGCTCAGCTTTAATGCAGTTTTTGTCTTGCATAATCCAGTTATTACCGGATACCTCTAATTTATCTAGGCCTTGCTCTTCAGCGATTTCAGCGGCGATACTCATGCCTAGTTCGTCGGCATCTTTAGCCAACATTTTACGCTCAATAGGCTCTAGGGCACTAAACATGTCTAGTAGTGACTGACTTAAGGCTTCACGGGCAAGCAAGGCTTTATCTTTATTAAAGCGCTTAGCGATGGTGCTGATCATGGCCATATCGGCACTACTGATGCTGATATCCAAGGGACTGAAGGCTGCTTCATCGGCTAACCGAGACAGTTCTTCTTGATAAAATTGTTCAATGATGGATTGCGCTTTGCTCATGATGTGGCCTCATGTTTGGGTAGGGAGTTTTATACAGGGACAGCCGCTTAAGGTCAACCGTGTCTGTATGTTTATACAGGGTTTTAGGCCGGCTTTAACATGTATAATTCAATCTATAAAATACGCGTAGGTTTACTTCATGAGTGAAAAAATGGTCGAAGATAGAATAGTTCAAAAATTAACCGGTCACTTTGCTGTTCATCATTTGTCGGTAGAGAATGAAAGCCATATGCATAACGTGCCACCAGGTTCTGAAAGCCATTTCAAAGTAGTGTTGGTGAGTGATGATTTTAAGGGCAAAAACAAGGTAAAGCAGCACCAAGCGGTTTATCAGGTGTTGGCTGAAGAATTGGCTGGTCCCATTCACGCTCTGGCATTGCATACATTTCCGGTTCAGCAGTGGCAGCTAACCCAGCAAGCCCCTGATTCCCCTGATTGTCTTGGCGGTAGTTAGTGTAAGGTCTGATTTAGCAATAAATAAGAGGGCATACCAAAAAGCAATAGCATTGCCCTCTGGGTATACTAAGATTTGGTTTACATAAAGTTACAAAAGTAACTGGCCACATTCTTAATAAAAATAACATGAGGCGTCATCATGCAATGGTTTAAATCCATCACTACAGTAAGTACTTTTCTACTTGCTTCGCTATCTTGGTCCGAAATTGGCCCTTGGGAGCTTCAAGATCAAAATGACGATAAAGACATTCAGGTCTTTACGCGTACAGTGGGCGATTCACCTTTAAAAGAATTTAAAGGCGTGACCCGTATTAAAGCGGACACCACAGCGTTTGTTTCATTATTAATGGATCCAGAAGCCGCCACGGGTTGGATGCACAACGTGGTTGAGTTTAAAGTTGAAGACAGCCCATCACAAACTGAGAATATTGTGTACACGGTAAATAAAACGCCATGGCCGGTAACCAATCGCGATGCTTTTATTCGTTCAGAATTAAGCGCCGATGCTAATGGTGTGGTGACGTCTACGTTAACGGGCGTGCCTGATTTTAAAGCGGGTAACGATGATTATATCCGTATGCCTGAACTTAAAGGGTCTTGGGTATTTGCACCTATGGAAGGCGGTATGGTTGAGGTTACGTATCAGGTTCACGCTAATCCAGGTGGTAGCCTGCCAGATTGGTTGGTAAACGCTATAGTGGTAGAGACACCTATGAATACATTGCAAAATTTGCATGACGTCATTCATAATGAAAAGTACCAAGGTAAAACGTATGCCTTCATAGAGCAGGCTAAAGCCCCTACAGCAATGGCAGCAGAATCCGTTGTTAATGAAGCCGTGGCCGTAGAAATCATGACTGCTGAGTAATGTAAAAAAGCGCAGGGAACTGCGCTTTTTTATGCGTGCTTAATATTGCTTATCTCTCTGGGCTGTTCTAGTTTAGAGACTCTTTTTATCATCGAATTTTGAACTATTAATAGTAATGCAACTTCTGAAATGTCAGACATTTTACAAATGAATGCACTTCAGCTTAGTAATTCTTGATTACCGCCAAAGGCTGCACTGTTGGTGATGACGCAGAACGCTTA
>MAAA01025662.1_pt1 | contig 10554 bp, 10 predicted proteins | sample 1115971 | NCBI WGS metagenome assembly MAAA01 (sample SAMN04961123, study PRJNA320927) | seawater metagenome | isolation source: sample BD02T6 sea water enriched with oil for 6 days | place: USA:Gulf of Mexico | collected 2013-07-27 | reverse complement strand
TTTTGTTATGGAAAGAGCCCTTGTTGGTCAAAACTGGCCGGCTACCTAGGGTGCGATGGAATTCCAGCGCATTTTACTGCTTGAAGGTGCCATTCCTTGACGTTCTTCATGAGAATGCCCCCAATACATTGGAGGCAGTCTTATTTACTGTTGATCATCATCCAGATCGAACGCTGTGTGCAAGGCGCGCACAGCCAGTTCTAGATACTTTTCATCGATAACCACAGAAATTTTGATTTCAGACGTTGAGATCATCTGAATATTAATATTTTCTTGTGCCAATATATCAAACATCTTACTGGCAACGCCGGCATGACTGCGCATACCCACGCCCACTAAAGATACCTTAGCAATGTCGTTTGCACCGGATACTTCACGAGCACCCAAGTCTTTGGCCACTTGCTTAAGCACACGCTCAGCATTGGCGTAATCATTACGGTGTACTGTAAAGGTGAAGTCAGTGGTTTTATCGGCCGCAACGTTTTGAACAATCATGTCCACTTCAATATTAGCCGCACTCACTGGGCCTAATATTTTAGATGCCACACCTGGGATATCAGGCACACCCATTACGGTTAACTTGGCTTCGTCACGGTTAAATGCAATACCGGATATAACGGGCTTTTCCACTGAATTATCATCCTCTGTTGTAATTAATGTGCCATTGCCTTCTTTGCTGCTGTGCAGCACACGCAGGGGCACTTTGTATTTGCCGGCAAATTCTACGGCGCGAATCTGTAAAACCTTTGAACCCAGACTGGCCATTTCCAGCATTTCTTCAAATGTCACTTTATCCATACGACGGGCTTTTTCAACTACCCGTGGATCGGTGGTGTATACACCATCCACATCCGTATAAATATGACACTCATCGGCTTTTAACGCCGCTGCCAATGCCACACCCGTCGTATCTGATCCACCACGACCTAGGGTAGTAATATTGCCGTGCTCATCGACGCCTTGAAAACCGGCAACAATAACCACACGGCCTTCGTCTAAATCAGCCCGAATTTTTTGAGTGTCTATGTCTTGAATACGAGCCTTAGTATGGGCGCTATCGGTTAAAATACGCACTTGGCTGCCAGTATAAGAACGGGCAGGTAAGCCTACTTTATGCAAAGCCATGCTTAGCAACGAGATCGTCACTTGCTCACCCGTGGAGACTAAAACATCCATCTCTCTTGGGGTCGGTTCGTCACTAATAGCTTTAGCCAATGAGATTAAACGGTTAGTTTCACCGCTCATAGCACTCACAGCCACCACCACATCGTGGCCCTGGTCTTTAAACTTCTTAATTTTTAGTGCAACACCTTCGATACGCTCTGTGGTACCGACCGATGTGCCACCGTACTTGTGTACGTACAATGCCATTAGCTTAGGCTCTTTATATTGGTACAAAATTTGGGCGCTAATTAGACACTAAATAACGCCATTTGAAAACTCTTGCTTAAAATCGGGCACTAAATGCATTAAATGAGTGCCTAAACCCAGACACTCATTAAACGTCATTTAAAAACCCTTGTTTAAAAGCGCGTTAAACGTTGGCCTGGGCCCACTCTTTAAACGCCTTTAAGGCGTCGGTGATACCTTCAGGTTTTTTACCACCTGCTTGCGCCATGTCAGGTTTACCACCACCTCGGCCATCCACATAAGGCGCTAAGTCTTTTACGAGATCACCGGCTTTAAACTTACCAATTAGCGACTTAGTCACACCCGCTAGCAGCGTTACCTTTTCGCCTTCGCTGCTTGCCAAAAGAATAATGGCATCACCTAATTTGTTCTTAAGCTGATCCATAGTCGTACGCATGGCTTTTACATCGGCACCGTCTAGTTTAGCCGCCAGCACCTTAACACCATTAATTTCAACGGCCTGCCCAGCTAAATCCGTGCCTGCACCACTGGCTAATTTAGCCTTAAGTTGGTCCACGTCTTTTTCTAGCTGACGACTTTTGCTTACTAATTGCACCACTTTATCTTGTACGTTTTCATTATTGCCTTTCACAGATCCGGCAATATTTAATAACATGCTTTGCATGTTTAAAACGTAATCCATGGCCGCTTGACCCACAACCGCTTCAACTCGGCGCACGCCTGCCGCTGTACCGCTTTCACTTACAATTTTAAATAAACCGATATCACCGGTGCGCTGTGCATGCGTTCCACCACACAGTTCTACCGAAAAGTTTTCCGCCCCCATGCTCAACACACGTACATCGTCATCGTATTTTTCGCCAAATAAAGCCATGGCACCGCTTTCTTTTGCTTGCTCCACGTTCATCACTTTTGTAATGACCGGCGCATTAGCACGAATCTGTTGGTTAACACGTAGTTCTACGGCTTTTAATTCAATCGGTGTCATGGCTTCAAAATGTGCAAAGTCAAAACGTAAACGATCTTCCGTACACAATGAGCCTTTTTGCTGCACATGCTCACCTAATGCTTCACGCAACGCGGCGTGTAAAAGGTGCGTCGCCGAATGGTGCAATGCGGTGCCCTGACGTTTCTCTTCGTCTACCTGACCCACAACCGTTTGCCCCATTGTGAACGAACCGGCTTTCACAACACCTTCGTGCAAATGATTTTTTTGTTGCTTGTTAGTGGTGCTTACATAAAATTGTGCACCATCGTTTACTAACGTGCCACTATCGCCAATTTGACCACCCGACTCACCATAAAACGCCGTACTGTCTAATACGATCATGCCAGTGTCACCCGCGTTAAGCTCTTTGACTGGCGCACCTTCTTTATACAAACCAACAATTTTGCCAGAGTTTTCAAGGTTGTCGTAACCGGTGAAATCCGTTTGGCCATCTAAATTAAGTGTGTCGGTGTAATCCACTTTAAAGTTGGACGCTGCTCGTGCTTTTTCTTTTTGCTCAAGCATACAAGCGTTAAAACCAACTTCATCTACCTTTAAATCTTTTTCGCGAGCGATGTCGGCGGTTAAATCCATAGGGAAGCCGTAGGTATCATAAAGCTTAAATACCGTTTCACCTGGAATTGTGTCGCCCTTCATATTACTGATGGCTTCATCCAATAACTTCATGCCGTGATCCAGTGTTTTAGCAAACTGCTCTTCTTCAAGCTTAAGCAGCTTTTCAATTTGGCCTTGGTTTTTCTTAAGCTCTGGGTAAGCGTCTCCCATCTCTTTTACTAAGGCAGGAACCAGTTTATGAAAGAACAAACCTTTAGAGCCCAACAAGTGGCCATAACGCAACGCACGACGCGTAATACGGCGCAATACATATCCACGCCCTTCATTAGAAGGCATAACACCATCACTAATTAAGAAACTACAAGAACGAATATGATCGGCAATAACACGTAACGATTTACTGTCTAAATCAGTGGTATTGGTAACTTTGGCCGCCGCCTGAATTAGGTTTTGAAACAGATCTATTTCATAGTTGGAATGCACATCCTGTAAGATAGCCGAGATACGCTCAAGGCCCATACCGGTATCCACCGAAGGTTTAGGAAGTGGTAACATTTCACCGTCACTTTGACGATTAAACTGCATGAATACGTTATTCCAGATTTCGATGAATCTATCACCATCCTCTTCTGGGCTACCTGGTACTCCCCCCCAAATGTGCTCACCGTGATCGTAAAAAATTTCAGAACATGGGCCACAAGGGCCGGTATCACCCATTTGCCAGAAGTTATCCGACTTATACTTTTCGCCTTGGTCACCAATGCGAATAATTTTATCGGCTGGCAAACCCATTTCTTTGTGCCAAATGTCATAGGCCTCGTCGTCGTCGGCGTATATGGTCACCAATAACTTTTCAGCGGGCAGGTTCATATGCTCTTTGCTGGTTAAAAATTCCCAAGCAAATTGAATGGCCTCACGCTTAAAGTAGTCACCAAAGCTGAAGTTGCCCATCATTTCAAAAAACGTGTGGTGACGAGCGGTGTAACCTACATTCTCTAAATCGTTGTGTTTGCCGCCGGCACGCACACAGCGCTGAACACTTGTGGCACGAGTATAGTTGCGCTGATCCTGCCCCAAGAACACGTCTTTAAACTGGTTCATGCCTGCATTAGTAAACATGAGGGTAGGGTCATTGCCCGGAATTAAAGAGCTGCTAGGTACCACAGCATGCCCTTTGCTTACAAAGTAATCTAAAAATGCCTGTCGAATATCTGCCGTTTTCATACACTGTCCATCAGTGAGGTGCCGCTCTTAGCCCATATTGGATGAAAAATCCTGGGTGGCGACTCTTTATTGTGAAAAAAAGCTGACTAGTATAGCGGTATTCGAGCAACCAGACGAGACTCAAACGCACTCCCCCTTTATTAGTAGCCATATTGACTCAATCTATTGGCATTGTGGTTACAAATTAATCCTAGAAAAGCCTTCACAATGCGACTATATTAGGCGATACTAATTTAGATTTTATTAATTTACAAATAAGGATCACACTATGTCTTTAGATCGCTTTGTTATTGCCATTGCCGGCGTGTTTATTTTACTCAGCCTTGGCCTGTCTCAGCTACACAGCGCTAACTGGTTATGGTTCACCGCCTTTGTCGGTGCTAACTTGTTGCAAGCGTCCTTCACCGGTTTTTGTCCTTTGGCAAGAATATTGATGGCCCTTGGCATTAAACCGGGTCGCGCCTTTGACTAACTCCCTTTTACATGGCGTTCTTGGAAAGCAGCCCATAACCCTATTAAAATGCACTTATGTGAGCTACGACTAAAGTGATGGCCATTTAGCACACAATAGCTATTGAAACGGATTCTTCTAGGCTAGATAATGGGCAACTCTCTGGGCTTAGGGTTTTTTCGTGAAAACAACGTTTTTATTGTTAACATTGATTTTGTCGGCAGGTTCCATAACCTGGTACTTTCAGGAAGATTTACCTGAGCCGTGCATTGAAGACTGGGCCAAACAGACTCAAAGCCTTTTTACTGATGCTTCTGCCTACTTTAAACGTTTCTCAGTGCCTAAAGATGCCACCGATAGCGAAGACCTACTGGATCAAAAGCTTCAAGAGTTACTGCCTACCGATAATATGGACTTAAAGTATCGTCCAGCCCTTGATGTCACCACCACCGTGGCACTAGATCAATCCCAAAGTGGCTTACTGCCAGACTTGTTCAAAAAGTCTCAATCTGATGGTACCTCCCTTAGCGGTAAGGTACATATGGACGAAGATGACAACATAATAGGCGCCGAAGTTGAGGTTGCCATTCCCACCAGCATGTAATGCTGGGTGCGGGATAATATAACGACTATCCGCCATAATTCTCGTACTATGCACGGTATCTGATTCGCTATTAGCTAGCGCCACTCTCGTTTTGTATATTAAACAAGGCTCGTTATGATCGCATTATCCTGCGGTATCCTCGTATTATGTGTATTAATGCTAATGATCAACATTGGCATAGGCCCCTTTTTAAATGCGCCATGGGTTCGTATTCACTTGGCCTTTAATAAACTTTCACCCGCTATAAAAATTCCCGTTAACGCTCTTGCTATTATCGGTGCCCTTATTTGTACCCTGATAATAATGGGGGTGATCTAATGGTTCGTGTCATTACTGGTCACTTAGCTTGTGGACGCTGGAATTTAAAACACGTTGACGGCATTCCTTTATTGTCACATCCGCAGATGTTCAGCCGCCGTAATGAATTTCGCATTGGCCCTGACCAAGTGGCAGCGGTTGAGGTTGAAAAAGAACTTAAGAAACAGCTGCAGGTAAGAATTCAATTTACTCATGACCGCTATTGCCAGGCGCTTATTAACCCGTCTGATCTTACGGTACTTAAAAGCATGGCTGATCGCGACGAGACCCCACCCTTAGCCCCAAACCAGACCCACCTCTGGATTAAAGGCTTAGCCATATTTTTTGTAATATGCATTATTTTTGAGCTAGTTAAATAAAGTACCTACTTTTAGCTAATTAATTTGCCCCTTCGTTTGTCATATATTGCTACTTAGTTATAATGCGCGCCCTTAAGGGGTGCAAAATCCCACTCAATGACTCACACTAGTGCACCCAAGTGCCATAAGATATTTCCAGTATTGCTCATCCTGCATGTAGGTATTTGATGGCCAATCCTAGAACTATTTTTTAGGATTCAACTCATGAAAAACATCGTTATCGTAGGTGGTGGGGCCGGCGGCCTTGAACTGGCCACGAAGCTTGGAAACACCCTAGGCAGGCGCAAGCAAGCCAAGATTCATCTTGTTGATGCCAGTAATACTCATCTATGGAAACCGTTGTTGCATGAAGTGGCCACCGGCTCCTTAGACAGCGGCATCGATGAGTTAAGTTACCGAGCTCAAGCACACAATCATTTTTTTCATTTCCACCTTGGTCGCATGGGAAATTTGGACCGTGATAATAAAGAAGTTGTATTAAGTGCCATGACGGATGAAAACCAAAAACAGGTTTTACCTGAACGTCGCTTAAGCTTCGATACACTTGTTATGGCTGTTGGTAGCCAAACTAACGATTTTGGCACCCCTGGCGCTAAAGAATTTTGCTCATTTTTGGATGGACGAGCGCAAGCCGACACCTTTCATAAAAAGCTGCTTAACACGTATTTAAGAGCCAATAACGCCGCCAGTAAAAAAGGCAACTTCACTTTAAATATCGCCATTGTGGGTGCTGGTGCCACCGGTGTTGAGCTGGCTGCTGAATTACATAATACCGCGTCAGAACTTGCTGCCTACGGTCTTGATCAGCTTAAACAAGATCAGCTAACTGTAACCATCATTGAAGCGGGGGGGCGAATATTGCCTGCTTTACCCGAACGCATTTCGGCTGCTGCCCACCGTGAATTAAGTAAGCTGGGCATAGAAGTAAAAACACAAACATTTGTGCAAGAAATCACTGAAGACGGTTTTAAAACCAAAGATGGAAACTTTATTCCAGCCGAGCTAAAGATTTGGGCCGCTGGCGTAAAAGCCCCTGACTGGATGAAAGATTTAGCCGGGCTTGAGTGTAATCGCGTTAATCAATTAGTGGTAAAACCATCCTTGCAAACCTCTCTAGATGACAGTATTTTTGCCATAGGTGATTGCTCATTCATGCTGCAAGCTGATGGGAAGCCTGTGCCACCTAGAGCCCAAGCCGCACACCAACAAGCCGCTCATGTTTACAAAAATATTGTGCGCTTAGCCGCCAACAAAGCGCCACTGGATTACATATACAAAGATATGGGCTCGTTGGTTAATTTAAGCCGTTACAGCACGGTAGGCAGCTTAATGGGAAACTTAAGCAGTGGCTCAATGATGGTGGAAGGTCGTATAGCGCGTCTGGTTTATGTCTCCCTGTATCGCTTACACCAAGTGGCATTACACGGTTACTTTAAAACCATATTAATGACGTTATCTGGACGCATTAATAAAATTATTCGTCCTCGCCTTAAGCTGCATTAAAACCTTTGTTCGATGTGCGTAAGTGCTGCAACAATCACCGCTTACGCATATGGTGCTTCGCCCACACGGTAACCCATATGTGTGTACATTATGGGCGATGTCTAAACTTAACGTATCAAACCGACACATCTTGCGTAAAGCGATCAAACCCCGAATAAATTTGATTAAGGGTGTACCCTCTTCGTTGCAAGTACCCCATCACCTTGCTTTTAAGCTTCATATCATCAAGGGATGCCGCTTTTACCTTTTTAATAATCAAGCGATCAACTTCTTCATCCCAGTCAAAAGCCAACTCAGCAAAAGTATTTTCAATTAAAAATTCATGGATTCCTTTTGCCTTCAGCTCAAGCTTAATACGCACGGGTCCATAACCACCGACGGCCTTACTGCGTAAAAACATCTTGCTGAAACGAGTATCACTTTGCAGCTCCATTTCGATAAGCCATTCAAGAATCCGATGAATAGTGACGTCATCATCAGACAATACCAATAATTTTTTTTCTAACTCAGCATAACTGTATTCACGTCGAGCCAGCAATTCAATGGATTTATGACGCAAGGCTTTTTCGTCAAATACTTTTGCAGGCCTTTCTTTTTTGGCTTTATTTTTATGTTCTGTATACATATTATTGGCCACCTATATGGGCTTACTTCCTGTACGCATGTGCTATACATCTCGTATCCGTACATATGCGCGCCTTGGTGTTCGACAATTGCTCCATGCATTGCTCTTATAAGTAACATCCCTGTCACGACCCGACAATTGCTCCATGCATTGTTCTTATAAGTAACATCCCTGTCACGACCCGACAATTGCTCCATGCATTGTTCTTATAAGTAACATCCCTGTCACGACCCTGCCACCGCGCTATTGCCTACATGGATGTAGGTACTTAGGGTTTGCCTGGAGCAAAATCCTGACCGTTCATCCTGAACATAAAAAAGGCCAGCATAGCTGGCCTTTTTTATGTATCTCATTCAGCAAAAAATTATGCTTTAACTTGAGGCTCTTCTTTTACTTTGCCTTTTGGCTTAGCGGCAGCAAGTTTATCTGCTTTTTCTTTATCAGCAGCTTCTTTCTCGGCCGCTGCTTTTTCGGCTATGATTTCATCTCGTGATTTAGGCTTAGCTAGCAACTGATCGCGAATTTGCGTTTCAATTTCTTTAAAGGCCTCTGGGTTGTCCAATAAGAACTTACAAGAGTTGGCCTTACCTTGACCAATCTTATCGCCCTTATAGGCATACCATGCACCCGCTTTATCTATTAAGCCCAGCTTCACACCCAAATCAATCATTTCGGCGGCTAGGTTAATGCCTTCATTGTAAACAATTTGGAATTCAGCCTGCTTAAACGGAGGCGATACCTTATTTTTCACAACTTTAACGCGGGTCTCGTTACCAATCACTTCATCGCCATTTTTAACGGCGCCGGTGCGGCGAATATCTAAACGAACTGACGAGTAAAACTTAAGCGCGTTACCACCTGTGGTGGTTTCTGGGGAACCAAACATCACACCAATTTTCATACGAATTTGGTTAATGAAAATAACTAAGCAGTTAGCGTTTTTCACATTGGCGGTTAACTTACGTAGCGCCTGTGACATCAAACGAGCCTGCAAGCCCACATGGTGATCACCCATATCGCCTTCAATTTCAGCTTTAGGTGTTAAAGCTGCTACCGAATCCACTACCACAATATCAACAGCGCCTGAACGCACTAGGCTGTCTACAATTTCTAGGCCCTGCTCGCCCGTATCTGGCTGACTCACCAATAACTCATCTAGGTTTACACCCAAGCGTTCAGCGTATAATGGGTCCAAAGCGTGCTCGGCATCTACGATGGCAACGGTTTTACCCTGCTTTTGCGCCTGTGCTAATACCGACAAACACAAAGTCGTTTTACCTGAAGATTCTGGTCCGTAAACTTCAACTATACGGCCATAAGGTAAGCCGCCTATGCCTAAGGCAATATCTAGACTCAATGAACCGGTAGACACAGCAGGAATCGCTTCAATTGGCTGATCGCCCATTTTCATGACGGCCCCTTTACCAAACTGACGTTCAATTTGGCTTAACGCGGCATCGAGTGCTTTTTGACGATTCTGATCCATTTTCTCACCTGTTTATAATTCTGCTAAGAGTTGGCACTTATTCGGTTAAGGGCCAAGATTCTAAATTACTGTAAATATAACCAGTATTAAAGCACATGAGATTTTTTTGGCAATCAGTTTTTTGTCACAGTATAAAACTTGTCATATTTGCACACTTTTTCCGTCCTATTTACCTAGTTTGAGGCACGGCCATTACTCACATTTTTTAAGGAACGGGCTTTAATTATGGTAGATATAAAGCCCCTATGATTACAAAGCCCCGCTAAATCCCAGCCCTGTAGGCACCTTACTACCAATGAAAACACACAGGAATTAAGTGAGTGCTTACTGCTAGAAAATTGCCTATAAAATATAGAGAATTCAGCAAAGACACGTATTCTTGGAAGTCATTACGGAGCACTTAAGTTTGCAGAAAAAATTAAATTAGTGACGTATTAAGACTAAAGCTAGAACGATTTATAGCAATTACTGGCGTGAATGGCTAAAAAACAGGTTAGAAGAAAGGCCTAAACAGAACGTTTAAGCCTTACGCAAAGCGAAGATTAGTCTTCGGCGCGTTCACTTAAATAGATAGACTGGTTTTGAAACGCGTATGCGGCTCTGAAAGCAGTGTGTTGAAATTTCTTTAATCCCAACTCATCAATATCAGCTTGTAATGGATTGCGTTTTATCTGCTCTTTAATTGTGGCGCTAGAAATCGTAGAAACATGCATGTTCAAAAGCTGAATAGCCGCTTCCAACTTAAAGCTTGTGGCAGAACCCGCATGCTTACCCTTTTGATCACGTTCAATGATCACCACTTCGTCAACTTTGTAGTCTTCCATGAGTTTTTCAAAATCATCTTGAAACTCACGAATATTGTCGGTGGGTCGTGAAGACGTCACCGCAAACATACGTTGACGTAATTCGCTGACGCTAAAGGCACCTTTTTCGTGGCCCACTACACAAATAATGGCTTCGCCACCTTTTAACTCTACGCCGCACACTCGCATGTTCTTTCTCTCAAAAATAGATTCTGGCGCAATTATAGCTGCAAGGGGCCCACAATG
>MAAA01014687.1_pt1 | contig 10573 bp, 9 predicted proteins | sample 1115971 | NCBI WGS metagenome assembly MAAA01 (sample SAMN04961123, study PRJNA320927) | seawater metagenome | isolation source: sample BD02T6 sea water enriched with oil for 6 days | place: USA:Gulf of Mexico | collected 2013-07-27 | reverse complement strand
GCCGCTGGTGTCGGTTTCTTCATTGCGGGTGTCGCTAACCGTTAAAACAGCAAGGTTCAGCGGGACAAAAATGTCAGTTTTGGCTTTGGCCATGTTTACCACCTAATAAATATTAAAAATAACTCTATTGCTCATATTGAGTGTAATAAAGTGCAGCGACTAGGTTTACCTATATAGAGGTGCCCACGGCAAGTCGCGATGATTAAAGGGCTGTAGCGTATTAATGACGTTATAAATACATTAACGTGCCGAGTATGCTTTATTTTAACCGATCCACCTTCCTCAAGGTAAGTGCGAAATAGGCTGATACCTACAAATATTTGCAATATACCCCTTTAGCCGTTTTAAAGTGTGTGCGTTGTGGCCTATCAAGGGTGAGTCTTGCAAACTATGGCTCAGGCTCTGCTAAAGTGGCGGTTTCTTGATTAGCCTACTTAAGATGTCAATGGCTTGTTAATCAATCATTAAAAGTGAACGGGGTAAAAAATAAAAATGAAAAAATTCCTACTGGGCACAGTGGTAGTACTGGCCTTAGTGATTCTGGTATTGCCTTTGACTGGGCTTTTTAAAAATGTGTTGTGGCGTATGGAGCCTGCTCCCTTATTTAAGAATGGGTATAATCTGGCCCAAGAACTTGGGTTTCCAAAAGACGCTAAGCTACTGGTGGTGAATAGTGACGACACGGCAGGCAACCCCACCTTTACCCATGGTATTTTAGACGTTATGCCCAAGGGCTTAGTGAAGTCTAATAGCGTTATTGTGCATGATCGAAATGATGCTCAGTTGGCCCGTGTTGCCCGTATTGCCAATCAACATCCCGAGTGGGGGTTTGGGGTTCATCTTTCTTTGACCAACGAATATCAGTTGCGATACCCCTGGTCACCTGTATTGCCAAAGGAGCAAGTGCCCAGTTTGTATAATGCAAAAGGCCTGGCTTGGGAGAAAATTAGTGAAGTAATGCAGTTTGTCAATCCCGAAGAGGTGAAAAAGGAGTTTATTGCACAAATTCAAAAGGCCATGGATGCGGGGATAAAGGTTGATCATATCGACTCGCACATGGGCACATATTATGTGCAGAGTGCATTTAATAAAAACCAATCAAATGTGAAGAGTAATTCCAGTGCGTTGTTAGAGGCGGCTATTTTTGCCGCGAATCATTTTAAACTCCCCATGACAGTCAATACCTTTGATAGAAGCGCGCAGAAAAGTATTCAGCTGTTGGATTCAATGAACATTATTAGGCCGGATACGTTTTTTGGGTTTTATGAATTGGAAGAAATGAACAATCATTTGTCGTATTCAGGGCCGGATTTTATTAAATTTGTAACTGCGTGGGTGGTGAGGCACGCCTTTGGTTTTGAACTGCCCTATGAAAATACACCGCATCACATGGAAGATGTGAAGGTTCGTATGGAGATTTATCAACAGGCGTTACTTAATATTGCAGGGCCTGGCTTAAATCATTTTTTCATGCACGCCGCCAGTGAGCAAGCTGATGACGTTGTTATTCCAAGTGGTAATAATCATCCCGAGGGTGTGGATAAAATTGTTCGTCAAGGTGATACTTCCGTTTGGTCCAGCGAGCAGATGAAAAATTTTTTACGTGAGCATGATTTTATTGTCATTAATTATAGTGATATTTTAAAAATACAGCGTAAGTGGCAACGCCCTTAAATTAAAGTGTGCCTATTGGAAGTACTGAAAAAGGAATGGTTAGTAATGAGTGAAAAAATGGATTTTAACGGTGCTTGCGCCTGTGGTGCTATTAACTATCAATGCAGTGAAGAGCCATTGGCCATGTTTAACTGTTATTGTGGTCAATGTCAGTTAGCCAGTGGCGGTACCTTTGTGTCGGCTGCGTTGGTAAAAGAGTCAGCGTTACGTATTACTTCAGGGAAGGTTAAATATTTTCGCAGTATGGGGGATGCGGGTCGTTGGACCAAGCGAGGGTTCTGTGAACATTGTGGTACCCCTATGTTTGCCAAAGGAGAGATTGCCCCCGGCCTGATTTCCATTAAGCCTGGCACCTTGCACGATAAAGCGGTGTTTAAACCGACTATTGATACTTGGGCCAGTAGTGCACCTGCATGGCTGCATTTGGACTCAGGTTTACCTAAGGCTCATAAAACCCCAAATTTGTTAAATTATAAAACCAACACAAAGGTCAGTTAATGGGCCAATAGGCTCGCTCTTAAACAAGCTATTTATAAAGAGCTCATTTTATAGGTTGAGCCCAGAAAATCTGCGGCATGACATTCATGACTGGGGGGGAGTCACACTTAAGCGCATCGCCATGCGCCATTAACGATTATAAAAATCCCGTTTCATGGCGCGATAACATTTAGGCTAGGTTGCCATCTAATTGCAAAATAGTGGCGCAGGCCGATGCAGCTTCAGCCCCTTTAATCACAAAGTGCTCTTTAAAGAAGGTGTGGTGTTCGTCGCTACTGTGGAACTGATGAGGAGTAAGCACCACCGAAAATACCGGTACGTCGGTTTCCAGTTGCACTTGCATTAAAGCGCTCACCACCGACTGGGCCACAAACTCGTGGCGGTAAATACCACTGTCGGTCACTAGGCCGGCGCCTATAATGGCAGCATACTGCCCAGTTTTTGCCAGTCGCTTGGCTTGTAGTGGAATTTCAAATGCGCCCGGTACCACAAAAAAAGAATCTTTGCACTGATCTACGATATCACGGTGCCAGCTGGCCTGAATGAAGGCGATACGGTTAGGACGGACTTGTGTGGTATTGCTGGTAGAATCCATTTTTTACACCCATTGTTACTGCGAGCGGGCGAATAAACGGCGTACCTAAAAGACAGGTTTGGGGAAGCCCAAGCCGTTCTTCGGGAAGCACCTTTTCCTCATAACCAGACTTTAACTGTCGGCTTCGGAATCACACCGAATCTGCTGTCCTTGCTGTATTACAGCAAGCGCCCGCGGGCTACACGATTACTCGTGATTACCGCCGGTGGGGAGTTTCGCCCCGCCCTGAGAACCCTTCAAGTATAAGCTCACTTAAAGAGGTGGCTGATACTATCAGCTCAATTTTACGCTGTAAATCCTCAAAAGAAGCAAGATGGTAGCTTAAAACGCCAAAACAGTGGGATAGATTGGTTTCTCACTGGAACAATCTTGAAAAATTATCACCATCGATATTGGTGGGGCTGAACAACAAAGAGCGCAAGGTTTATATCTTTGGCAGCAGTGAAGTATAAAGACTTTACCTGGGAGGCTATTGGTCTATGGGTAAACGTTAAGCTGTAAAGATGCTGTAGCAGCTAACATTTTTTAAAACGTGTTAGCTGCATTAAAGCGGGTTCGCAAAATGTAATTTTTATTTTCTAGCTTTTTATTAGTTTAGTGAGACTGTTAAACATATTTTGATTGTTACCTTCACCAAACCCCAGTCGTTTGGCCCAGTCGTGGCCCAAAATCAGACACATGATCATATACCCCATTTGCTGGCTATTGCTTACTTGAGCAGTTTCCAGATGAGCAATGATAAGCTCTAGTAGATAGTCATACACAGCGGATACCTTGCTGGAAATGTCTTTATTTTGATCCCCCGCGCCTATGATGCAACTGAAAAATACTTCATTTTGTTCACTGACCTGATGAAAATCGGGCGAGCTCACGAAGCCTAATACCTGTTCAAGGGTCGGGGCCTGCGTGGCGCCGGCAAAGTTGTCCAGTGCACTCATGTAGCGCTGAACCACTCTTTCCAATAAAGCATCCAGCATGGCATCTCCACCGCCAAAGTAGTGATGAATCATAGGTTGCTTGATACCGGCTTGCTCTGCAATTTTACGCTGTGAGGCTTGACCCAAGCCTTCTCGCAATATCACCTTTTCAAAGGCATCCAGAATCATTAGGCGTTTTTCTTCTACTTTGCTGGGGCGACCCATACTGGCGGTATTCCTTATCTAATCCCAATAACAGGGCTCAGCATTATACACAATTGCAGGCTTTTTCTGAGCTTATGCCCAAATAGCCCATGGCATTTGTTTTTTTAGGTCCGTATTTCACAAATAAGTAAAATGACCTGTCTTTCTTTTATTTATCGATCGATTGATATATTATCAATTGTCAGTCTGATCCATCAATCAACGGAGAATAAAAATGATAAAGGCGATCAAAATTTCAAGCAGGGTCATAGCTGTGCTATTGGCAGGTTTACTGCTGCTGGTGAGTCTAAACTGGCAAAAGAGTGTGCAGCTGTATCACACTATCACTCTGTTTGATGAGGACAAGATAGTGTCTAACTTCTCTAATATGGACAGTATTATTCCCACAGTGACGATCAAAAAATCCGGGCAGATACACCAATTTGGTCAAACGCCCCAAGCGTTACCTGCCACTTATAGCTACAAGGGCGAGCAAAAATCCCTACAGGAATTTTTAACCCGCTCCAGTACCACCGCCTTGCTGGTATTGAAGGGCAATGACATTACTTTTGAAAATTATTACCTGGGCACGGGTGAAAAAGACCAGCGCATTTCTTGGTCCATGGCCAAGTCATTCCTTTCGGCTTTGTTTGGTATTGCCATAGAGGAAGGTCATATCAAGAGTATTAATGAATTGGTCACCGATTATGTGCCCGAACTAAAAGGTTCCGGTTATGACGGCGTCACCATTAAAAATGTATTACAGATGTCCAGTGGTGTGGCGTTTAACGAAGATTATCAGGATTTTAATTCAGATATTAATCGCATGGGGCGTCTGTTGGCATTAGGTGGCTCGTTTGATGAATTTGCTGCAAGCCTAGTAAGCGAGCGTGAGCAGGGCACCTTTTTGCACTATGTGAGCATAGATACCCATGTGATTGGCATGGTGTTGCGTAAAGCTACTGGGCGCCCCGTGACAGAATATTTTAAGGAAAAGTTGTGGTCAAAATTGGGCACAGAACAGGATACCTATTATATCACCGACACCACCGGCGAACCTATGGTACTGGGCGGACTAAATATGTTGACCCGAGATTATGCTAAGTTTGGCAAGTTATATTTGGACGAAGGCCGTTGGAATGATCAGCAGCTGGTTCCCTTAAACTGGGTGAAAAATTCGGTGACACCCGATGCGCCCCATCTAATGCCTGGCAAGCGTGACTCATCCAAAATGGAAATGGGATACGGATACCAGTGGTGGCTACCGGTGAATGCTGATGAGGAGTTTATGGCGGTAGGTATTTACGATCAATATATTTACGTGAATAAAAAAGCCAATGTGGTGATTGTAAAAAATTCGGCAAACATAAATTTCACGGAAAATAATTATGAATCTTTTCTAGAATCTTCCGAAGCCTTCCGTGCCATTGCCGCAGGGCTGTGATTGAGCGCCCTTGATTAAATGACTATGAATAATAAAAAGTAGTTTAACCCAAGTGAGGTGATGAGTAAGTTGGTTTTAAAAAGTTCGAAATAGAGAATTTATAATGCCAAATTTACTCATCTGCTTGAGTCAGTTAGTTGGATTTTTTGTACCATGGCCAAAAACATTTAAAGACCTCTTGGCTTTTGGTTCATGGCTTCGGTGACTTTGTGTGATAGTTATTTTATTATATACGCCACTAAGCATCTAAAGCCTATGAACGATTAAAATAAATAAAAATATTAAGCGGTCAGTTGAGGCACACATGAAAAATAAAAATGTAAGGCTAGTGGTGTCATTCAATATAAATAACTTTGAATTATTTCGTAAAATTGCTAAAGAGTGTTCACAATATTGCGATTTCAGTGAAGCGGGTACCTTGGTTTATGACTGGTATGTGAGCGAGGATAAAGCCAGCGATAAGCTATTTGAAACCTATGAAAATTCCGCCGCCTTAGAGACACACTTATTAGGCCCGATATTCACTGAAATTGCCCCTCAATTTAAGAGATCCATCAGTTGGCTTTCAATTGAATCCTTTGGCCAGCTTCCAGATACTTTTCATAAATTGTTAGGGGCGCTGCCTAATGTAAATTGGCCCGCGCCTGTTGTGGGAATGGAGTAAAATTAATGCAACAGCCGCCCTAGTGTAGGGCGGTTGCTTACATAATAAAGGGCAATAAAGTAATAGTTTTCTACTCTGTTAAAAAATCACCTCGTTCAATCATAGTCACTACACCCACACCAGCGCCACCACAAATGGCAATGACACCACGTTGTTTATCTTGGTGCTCCAGTTCATCCAATAACATGCCCATTAAGTTTCCACCTGTTGCCCCTAGCGGGTGGCCCATAGCAATAGCGCTGCCGTTGACGTTTAACTTGTCATCATCAATATTAAAGTGTTGTTGAAATTTAAGTACGCTGGCGGCGAACGATTCGTTCACTTCCCACAAATCAATGTCGTCCACATTTAACCCGGTAGCTTTAAACATTTTGTCCATGGCACGAATGTGTCCGGTTAACATCACTACGGGTTCATCGCTGGCGTTGGCAAAGTGGCGAATGCGGGCGCGGGGTTTTAAATTCAGTTCACGGCAACGATTACCGCTGGCCAATAATACCAAGGAAGCACCATCTACTAGCGCCGGGGAATTTCCAGGGCTATGTATGGCTTCCAGTGTGTCTTGTGGATATACCTGGTCCACTACTTTTTTCCCCATCTGAACAAAATCAGAAAAACTGGCCGGCAATGCGGCGAGTTTTTGTGCGTTGATGTTGGCACGAATACTTTCATCTTGTTGTAGATAAGCCTGTCCATCAGTCTTGATCACAGGAATTATTGAGCGGGAAAATGCTCCATTTTTAGTGGCGTTAGCGGCACGCTGGTGAGACTTCAAGGCAAGATCATCCAGTTGTTTTCGGCTGTAATTTTCTTGTTTGGCAATTAAATCGGCCGCTAGCCCCATGTGTAAAAAGCGTGTTTTTTTCATCACCTTAGGGTCTGAAAACCAGGCACCTTTATCGGCGAACATGGGCACACTGGTGAGTTTTTCCACCCCACCGGCCACTATCAAAGACTCCATGCCCGAAAGTATTTTGGCGGCCCCCATGTTGATGGCATCTAATCCTGAACAGCAAAAGCGATTTAAGGTCACACCCGTTACTTGGTCGGACCACCCAGCATAAAGGGCTGCAATTTTTGCTAAGTTAGCACCCTGATCCCCGCTCTGTGTAGAGCAACCCAATATCACGTCTTCCACATGACGGCTGTTTAAATCATTGCGTTCAGTTAAGGCCTGAAATAAAGGTTTAAGTAAGTCCACAGGTTTTAGCTGGGCATAAAGACTGTCTTCCCCTTTGGCACGGGCGCGTGGAATGCGTACGGCATCTATAATGTAGGCTTCATTTACGGCTGAATTCATTTTTTACCCTTAAACTGCAGCTGTTAATTCACAGTGTTTAGCCTTTAGTGAAGGCTAAAAACTGTGGGCAGCATACGGTGTTTATTATTTTTATTGGCGGCCAATAATTAAACTAGCGCAGGTGGTGGCACTGCCGCCTAGGTTAAAGGTCATCATGTTGCGTGCGCCACCTATCTGGCTGTCACCCGCTTGAAAGGTGACTTGTTTATAAGCATCAAGGGCCATACGTACCCCTGTGGCACCCACAGGGTGGCCTAAGCCAATTAAACCGCCCGACATATTAATGGGCAGCTTCCCACCAGCGGATGTATGCCCCTCTTCAATGGCGCGCCAGGCTTCACCGGGTTTATATAGCCCAGTATGATCCAGTACCATATATTCGGTAATGTTAAAACAATCATGTACTTCCATGCCGCTAATTTGATCGATGCTGTCCATGCCTGCACGAGTTAAGGTTTGTTCAAACAGTTTATTAATATGTGGAAAAATATAGTCTTGGCCTTCGCTTAAGCGTAATTTTTCTTGCAATAGCATGGGTGCATTAATATGCCCCCAACCTTTAATACAAGGAATATCACTTAATTTTAAGTGACGCGCGCGGGCATATTCTTTAGCGCGTTTTTCGGTGGCTAAAAAGACCACCGCTGCACCATCGGTAATTTGGCCACAATCTTGACGACGAATCTGGCCGCTTATGGTTGGGTTAGCAGTATCATCATTACTAAAGCTATTTTCAGAAAACTGCCAGTTGCGAGTTTGAGCGTTGGCATTACAGCGGGCATTTTTGTAGTTTTTTTCAGAGATCGCGCGTAAATGGTTTATATCAATACCATAACGCTGCTCATAAGTACTGATTAAATTATCAAATGCACAGGGCCATACATACTGGGCATCTGTAAATTCTTTATCGGCCCAAGCTGCAGGCCGTAAATTATCAGCCGCTTGAGCGCCACTGACATTGCGCATCATTTCAATTCCCACCACACAGGCCAAATCATAGCGGCCTGATTCTAAGTCACTCATGGCCGCTAATAAGGCCATGGAGCCAGATGCACAGGCCGCTTCGTGACGAGACGCCGGCAAATAAGCCAGCTTTGGATCCACATGTCCAAAAAAACCGCCTAGTTGTGCTTGGCCATTAAATAAATCCCCCACAAAGTTACCCACATGGCCCACTTTAATTTCGTCGGCATCTAAACGGCAACGATCTAAACCTTGGCGTACGGTTTCGGCAAACAAATCAAACAGGGAAAGATTTTCCCTAGCAATATTTCGAGCGAAATCACTTTGATGTCCACCCAGTATATAAACAGCGTGTTGATTCATAATGACTCCTGTTTATTTATCTTGATAGCTTCTTATGGTTGGGCCATCAGCCCAAGTGGCATGTGTACCACTGCATATTCGGTGGGGCAATATGATACGACACACCGGTCCCGCCTCAATGTCTTTGGCATCCACTAAAATACATTCAGAACGATTTTCTTTCATGTCGGTGATAAAAGAGACAAGGTAACCATCGTCTTCATCTTTGGCATTAATACGCGGAACAAAAGGCGCTTCACTGCCAAAACGGTCTTTGCCAAAATCTAAAGTTTGTGTCTCGCCAGTTTCATGGTCGTGTTTAACAATACCTGAAAATAAAAACCAGCCGGGTTTATTATAAACACTGTATTGGTAGCGGGTTTTTGAACCTGCGTATTGTTGATTAAAACTACCAAATTCCAGTACGCGTTCATCTAAGTGTTGTTCATTCACCTCACCTGTTTTTAAATTAAAACGCCAGCGATGCAACTTAGTTTGCAAAGAAGTTAAATCAATATTGGCCATTAACTTGCCAGGACCGGGCGGCAAGCCTTTAATTGGCGGTGGATTCGGCTGGTCTTGAAAATAGCCATCAAGAATAATTTCGTCTCCTTCCTCATATGCGTTCATCCAATGTAATACATAAGTGGCAGCAGCTTCAAACCATATAATATCTTCTTGATTACCAAAGCGTGGAATGATGGCAAAACGTGTGGGCATATCGGGGTGATAATGAGGATGGTGTTTATCTTCTTTAAGTTTTTCTTCATCCCAAAACATGGGTAAGTCGACCAAAATAGAATAATTTTTAGTAAAGGCCATATCATGAGGCAGTCGCGGCCCAGGTAATGGCACAGGCGTGTAGTGGATAAGCTTATTGTTTTTATCGACTACGCCATAATGTTGATAAGGGGGGTATTTTGAATAGTTAAAAAATAACATCTCGCCGGTGTTCTCATCCACTTTAGGGTGAGCTGAGATACCATCAACTGGGGTCCAGCTTTCGGCTCCGTGTTGTTCTAATGTGTATGGGTCTAAGCGATAGCCGTCACCACATTGCCAAAATGTCGACAATATTTTTCCAGCATGTACCACTACATCGGTGCTGGAGGAATCCTTCACATATCCTTGAGCACCCCAGCCTGGACGTTTAGATTTACTGGTGGAATTGGCAATACCTGCCCAAATAGATTCGCCGGCCAGTTGTTCAGCCTCAAAACCTTTAGTGCGCACAAAGCGATTACGATATTCGGCGCGACCTTCTCTAATGGCCATAGTATGAATCATGCCGTCCCCATCAAATGGGTGGTAGTTCCCCAGAGCCTCATGTACTGGGTTTTCGGTATTACGGATGTAAACACCGTCAATATCACTGGGGATTTCACCAATGATTTCCATATTGGTAGCAGTGTATTCATCGTGATTAGGTGTCCAGGCGCCGTTTAAATAGGGGTGCATGCTGGGTTTTAAGCTGGTTTTCACCTTTTTTTCTATGGTAGCGGCCATGATGTTTCTCAATATGTTGATTATTTTTATAATTAGATCACTGCGTTGCTAAATTCATACTAACTTGCATTGTGAGACTAAATAAAGAAAAAATGTTGTTTTTACAAAAAAAAATCTCATTTAAACCCTTTTAATGTTACTTGCGGTATGAAACTAAATTTAAGTTGTTAGGCGAAACACGCCTAAGTCTCATTTTTACTAATATTTCTAAGCGAGGAGACTGAGTGACTAAACACCCGTAAGACCCCGTGATTGTTGGCCTTTAGACAAAATGCTATGCGTTTTAATTAAAATGGTCAGAAAACGTGGCGCTGTAGGACCAAGTTTCGAGCACTTTTGTCCAATAACGTTTAAAAAAACCATGGTATTAATATTTAGCACTATCAGATCAACTTGGTTTTGATGGGACAGCTAAGCGGTCTGATAAAAAAATAATAAAACTAATTAGAGGCGGCAGAATGACCAA
>MAAA01014431.1_pt1 | contig 10591 bp, 8 predicted proteins | sample 1115971 | NCBI WGS metagenome assembly MAAA01 (sample SAMN04961123, study PRJNA320927) | seawater metagenome | isolation source: sample BD02T6 sea water enriched with oil for 6 days | place: USA:Gulf of Mexico | collected 2013-07-27 | reverse complement strand
AGCTTCAAAGCACCACTTGTTATTGCGCCACCAACGTACAACATCGTTGACGAGCTAAAAGCAGAAGGTGATTGGGAGCTTCTAGAGAAATACTCTGGTTTTGAGTTCTCTGATGCCAACCCAAAAGAAACAGCACGTACTAAGTACGAAAACATCATGTACCTAGAACGTCCTGGTTGTAACCTTTGCATGGGCAACCAAGAAAAAGCATCAGCAGGTGATACTTGTTCCAAGGTCGTGTTGTAGAAGACTCTGCTGAGAAGAAAGGTGAATCTCTTCTAGGCTCTACTCCAATGGTTGTACTGTCTACTATGCTGGGTCGCTTCCCAACGATGACAGAGTATAAAGAAGCGGTTACAGGTATTAACTTGACCTCTTTTGCGCCACCGTCAGAAGACCTAGCGCGTCCAGCTATCCCTCTTAAAGCGGTTTAGTCTTAATTTAACCAAGGTTCATCCTTGGTTTATTAAAAAGCAGCCCGCACCTAGCGGGCACAGACACCTAACTGTTAACTGAAAAGTTAGCAGTTCCCCTTGCGGGCAACCAATGATGGGGGGACCCATTATTGGTTTAAGTGTAAAATTGGGCGACTGTTGCAAGTAGCTCAACCTTAAAATTGCCTCGGTGATTTTAAGAATCTGGCCTGCCGTAAAAAGCGGCCATAAAAAAACCCCAAGTAATGAAAATTACTTGGGGTTTTTTTATGGCTTTATGTATAAAGTGGGTTTAGCCGCTAACTATGACACTTCCGTCATCCCTGCCAATGTACCCTCCATAATCTCAACCACTTTATCAGTACAACCACCACACGCAGTGGAAGCATAGGTCGTAGCTTTTATAGCGGCCAAATCGGTGGCGCCTGCTTGTACTGCATCTATTATTTCACCCCGACTGACCATATTACAAAAGCACACTCGATCGGCTCTTTCGATATTGTTAGCAACCTTTTTTTCAACAGGCGCCGCTTCAATACTTTTTAGCTCATATTCGATTATTTTTTGCACTTTCACTTTACAGCCGGTACAACCCGTAACCGCTTTAGTGGCTACCTTAATATCATCAAGAGTTTTAGCGCCGCCTTTAACAGCTTGGCTAATCTGCCCTTTGGTGACTTTTGCACAAAAACAAATTTTTGTATCATCACTAACATTAGCGGGATCAAAAACTTTAACGGCCCTTGCCACTTTCACGGGGGTTTTAACCGATGAAAGCTCTTGAGTAATAATATCGCTCACTAGGTCGCTGCAGCCACCACAACCCGTCGACGCCTTAGTGACGGCTTTCACATCTTGAAGTGTTTTAGCACCGTCTTGTACCGCACGCCGAATAGTGGCTTTACTCACTTCATAACATGCACAAATTTGAGTCTTGTCAGGCAAGGCCGCGCTGGCTGATATTTTATCTGCCGCTATTGTCGGCAAAATAAGGGATTCAGGCTGAGCAGGAAGTGCCGTTTTATTCAATGCCATTTGCAATAGGGTTTGGTAATCACTGGCGTCCCCCACCATCACCGCACCAATAACCCGAGACTGGTCCGCACTTATCACGATTTTTTTATAGGTTTGCTTGGCGCCATCATAATAACTGTAAACAACTGCGCCTTCTGTGCGCGCATGACAATCACCAATAGAGGCCACGTCTACACCTAGAAGCTTTAACTTAGTACTGGTATGTGAGCCCTTAAATTGGGCATAACCGCTTTGAGAAATGCTTTGCGCAGCCACTTTTGCCATAAGATAACCCGGCGCCACTAAACCAAATATCTTGCCCTTTAAAGCCGCACACTCACCAATGGCGTAAATAGATATATCACTGGTCTGGCAATGGGTGTTTATTTTAACACCGCCGCTTGGCCCAAGCTCAAGTTCACTATCGCGAGCTAATGCATCCTGTGGGCGAATGCCGGCACCAAACACCACTACGTCAGCTTCTAGCGAGCCTCCATCGGCAAATTCTAAGCTATGAAAACAGTCTGCACCGTCGCGAATAGCCTCAATATTTTTATCGGTGTGTACCGTCACACCCAGCTTTTGAATTTTGTCTTTTAACAAGGCTCCAGCTGCATCATCTAGCTGCACAGCCATAAGTCTTGGAGCAAATTCCACCACATGGGTCTGTAAACCTAAATCATTTAAGGCCTTTGCGGCTTCTAAGCCCAACAATCCACCACCAACAACCACACCAATCTTACCCAGCTTCGCACTATTCTTAATAGCGTCCAGATCCTCAATAGTACGATAAACATGGCAGTGAGGGCGATTACGCCCCTCTATAGGGGGGACAAACGCAGTTGAGCCAGTGGCCAGCACTAACTTATCGTATGGAAGGCACTCACCCGCTTGAGTAGTCACGGTTTTGCCTTCACGATCTATCTTAATAGCCTGACAATTCAGCTTTAGGGCAATGTTGTTTTGCTCAAAAAAACCATCATCAACAAGACTTAAGTCCTTTGCGCTATTGGCACTAAAATACGCACTGAGCTGCACACGGTCATATGCGGCTCTAGGCTCTGCACATAATACGCTTATGTCAAAATTCGCAGCTTGATTGCTATCGACCACATTTTGCAGAAACTTATGGCCCACCATGCCATTACCAATCACAATTATTTTTTGTTTATCAGTCAAAATATACTCCGGAGGGCTTAGATCTGCCTACATACAGACAACTAAATCTAGTATTCAAAAATTGGGGCGAATTTGACCATATTTGACTAAGGGTTGCGAGCATAAACCTCACCGACGGCACCAACCTTTGATTTGGCAGCTATCAGTGAGATGGCCATATACAACTAATGGTTACCGGCATAAACCCTCAACTAACTCACTAAGCTCATTGAATTGACGGGCCTTGGCCAAACAGACTCTAAATAGGCTGGCAGCGAGCTAAAATCCAGCTTTAATTAAGTGATAGCCTTCCCACTTATATGGCAGCTGCCTATGGCCACACCAATACTCATTTGTGACGATTCAAGCTTTGCCCGCAAGCAAATGGCCCGCGCCTTACCAAGCGACTGGGACGTTGAGATCACCTTCGCCGAAAATGGCCAGGTAGGGCTTGAAGCCATAAAAGCCGGTAAAGGCGAGGTAGTATTTCTAGATTTAACCATGCCAGTACTGGACGGTTATGGCGTATTAGAAGCCATCAAGAGCAATGATTTACCTGCCATGGTCATTGTGGTTTCAGGTGATATTCAACCTGAAGCGCAAGAAAGGGTTAAAAAATTGGGCGCTATGGATTTTATTAAAAAGCCCACTAATAAAGAGAAGATTACCCAAGTGCTTACACAGTTTGGGATTTTAGAATCATGACAGGCAACGTTAACATCTGCATTCACCTAGCACTCAGCCAAATTGGGAGCAGGTAATGATGATACATGCCTTATTAATCTGGGCCTTTTAAGCCATGACGGCCTTACATAAGATTGAACTCACCCTAGATGAAGAGCAGCGTGACTGCTATCAAGAAATCACCAATGTGGCCATGGGACAAGCAGCCGATCAACTGGCCCGCCTGTTAAATGTTTTTGTGATATTGCCCATTCCTAACGTTAATTTGTTAGAAGTCACCGAATTGCAAATGGCTCTTTCAGAGCTTGAAAATAGCCAGTCGGTATCGGCTGTATGCCAAGGGTTCATAGGTGCCGGCATTAGCGGTGAAGCCCTGCTTATTTTTAACGATGCAAGTTTTGCTGACATTGCCAGGTTAATGGATTATGAAGGCCAGGTAGATGACTCCAGTGAGGTGGAACTGCTAACCGATGTGGCCAGTATTTTAAATGGCGCCTGTTTAAATGGCATTGCTCAACAACTGGATGTGAATTTTAGCCTAGGTCACCCCGTTGTATTGGGTCAACACTGCAGCATCAGTGAATTAGTGAAAGCTGAAAACAAACAATGGAAAAAAGCCTTGGCCATTGAGATTAATTACCACATAAAAGACTACAACATCGACTGCGATCTATTACTGCTATTCACTGAAGACTCACTTTTATCCCTTAATCACCGCATTAGTTTTTTAATATGAGTGACAATACTCTAGACATTAACGAGTTCCATTGGTTAATGGACATGCTACAAACCATTGATGTGGGCTTAGTAGTATTGGATGCTGATTTTAAGATTCAGGTTTGGAACTCTTTCATGGAAAACCACAGCGGCCTAAGCCCTGACAAAGTAAAAGGCGAAACCATATTTGACTCTTTTAAAGAAATCCCCGAAAACTGGCTGCGTAAAAAGGTAGCCTCGGTATTTTTACTTAAAAACCGCACGTTCACTACCTGGGAACAACGCCCTTATGTTTTTAAGTTTAAAAATTACCGCCCCATTACGGGTACTGCAAAATATATGTACCAAAATACGACCTTCATCCCTCTTTCCTCCACTGACGGCAGCGTTAATCACATTTGCATGATTATTTATGACGTCACCGATATCGCCGTAAATAAATTGGCATTGAACCAGTTAAACACCAAACTCGAGAACCTAAGTCGTACCGACCAATTAACACAACTGAATAATCGAGGGTATTGGGAGAGCTGCCTAAACAGTGAATATGAGCGTTGCACACGTTACGACACCGTCAGCTCATTAATCATGTTTGACATTGATCATTTTAAGCAAGTGAACGACCAGTACGGGCACCCAGCTGGTGACGAGGTTATCCGCCAAGTTTCCCGTACATTAAAACAACTACTACGCACTACCGATATAGCAGGTCGTTATGGTGGAGAAGAGTTTGGCATTATATTAACAGACACCCCAGCAAAAGAAGCTCTAGTATTAGCCGAACGCATAAGAACAGAAGTAGAGGCCCTTTTGGTTCAGACGGATGAGCATAAAATTAAATTTACCATTAGCATTGGTATCAGTGAGATTAGCCCAAAATTAAGTGAATCCATCGACTGGCTCAAAAGAAGTGATATCGCTTTGTATCACTGTAAGGAAAATGGCCGTAATTGCTGTGCCATTTACACTAGCGCCATGGAAAACCCGCCTCAGTAACCTATTTTTACATTCTATTTAATAGATCCTCCCTTCCCATTAGAATAGCTAACCCGTTGAATTGACGGTGTGAGTTGTTACCATACGCAGCATCGTTATTATTATGGAACTGTACAATTTGATACACCTTTGTATCGGTTACCTGGTTAATATTTCAAATAGCCTATAGGCATTTTAAAGGTTGTAAATATGAATACTCCGCTCTGTAACCCCCTAATAGGGTTGTTACTCATGACATTTTTTAGCAGCCCACTGTGGGCAGGTGAAATTGCCCGCGATATTCGAATCGGCACGGGGCCAGAAGTTGAACAGGCTGACGGCGGTTATGCCGACTTAGGCTTTGGTATTGAGGCAAGCTCTGGGCCAAAAATAAAAGGCTCTGAAAGTGGAGACGTTGGAATTACCGTGGTCCTAAACATGGGTTACCAATGGAGGGGTTATTTTGTAGAAGCCTTATCGGATAGCCAGCATGGATTAGTATTTGGATATAATGTTCTTAATACTAAAAACTGGACTTTGGATTTTGTCTTTGGCCCTGAAAACGATGAAATTACAGAAGAAGACTATGATGAATTAGCACCACTGCGTGACCGCTACATGGATCTCACCGCCGGCATCCGCGCCACCGGCTATTTTGGCCACTCAATTATACAATTGCAATTACGTAATGAAATTCTGACCAACTTGCACAATGGATACAGTGCCAGTCTCACTATGGGTCGTAGCTGGCAAGTTCGCAACGCCAATCTTCATGCGCTTATTAATTATCGACATCTATCCAGTGACGTAGTGAATTACTATTTTGGGGTATCAAACCTAGAGGCCAACACTGAATTCCCCCAATACACAGCCTCCAGCGCCGATTCGTTCAGCGCTGAAATTGGACTGACCTACCCCATCAATGAAACCTGGATTGTACGCAGTAAATTATCGGCCATACACATTGATGAAGACATTAGCGCCAGCCCGTTAATGCACCCCAATGAGCGCAACGCCATTCTCAGCACCATTACTTTAAATTATGTTTTCTAAATCGCCCCCCCTTTGTAAAAGGGATGCATTTTTAAGGTTAAAGCAAACACCTTCCTTTGGTTGTGGCATCATCTTGTTATTCATGTCCTTATGTTTGCCCGTGCAAGCTAATGAAGAATTCAGTACCACCTTAAATGTATCAGCCCCTTCCTTAGAAGTGGTGCCACAGCGATGCGTTGCCTTGCACCAAGGGCAAATTTGCTATCAAAGTGCTAGCCTAGTGTGGCGGGCACCTGAAAAGGGGCATTATTGCCTGTATATCTCAAATACACCTGCGTCTTTACAGTGCTGGAAAAATGAGAAGACAGGCTCCTTTATTCACGATTTTCAATCTCCAAATACACTTACCTTTAGATTACGCAACATGAAAACCCAGCAAGATTTAGTTCAAACTCAATTGAACGTAGCATGGGTGTATGGCAACAAAAAAAGACAACGTAGCAGCTGGAGACTTTTTTAATGGACTCAACCGACATACATACTGAACCTCAGCCACATGTCATGTTAGTGGAAGATGATTTATCTTTAGCAAAGTGGATTTGTGACTATCTAAGTGCACAGGGCTACCTCGTGACACTGGCGACTCGGGGTGACGAAGCGGTACATTTAATTAAGTCCGACAACCCAGATTTAGTTATTCTTGATATTACTTTACCTGTTATGAATGGATTTGATATTTGTAAAGAGGTGCGCAACTATTATGATCGCCCTATTCTCATGATGACGGCCCGCAATGAAGAAAGTGATGAGATTTTGGGCCTAGAGTTAGGAGCAGACGACTATGTGACTAAACCGGTACGCCCAAAAGCCTTGTTGGCCCGTGTAAATGCATTGTTAAGACGAAAAAATAAAGACTACCAAGATGAACAGTCCAAAACAGTCGTTCGCTTCGGGCACTTCACCATTGACTCAAATTCACGCACAACCACCTTAAATGATGTGCCTGTGGCCATATCATCCAATGAATTTGATGTTTTATGGATATTAGCTAACAAGGCAGGTGAAACCGTCAGTCGCGAGGCATTAGTGAAAGAATTACGTGGCATTGAATACGATGGCTTTGATCGTTCCACGGATATTTTAATTTCAAGGTTGCGTAAAAAACTTAATGACAACTCCAGCACACCCTATCGCATCAAAACCATTTGGGGTAAAGGGTACCTGTTTGCAACCGACGCATGGAATTAAAACATGGACAATATTAGATTATCAAAAAAGGAAACAAGGTGAGTCGGCTAACTTTATCACTGATTTTTGTTATGTTATTGGCCACAGTGGGAATTGGCTGGGGCTTAGATAAAATATTCGAACAATTTGGTGCCGAGTCAAATAAAGACTTAGTGAGTAGCTATAGTAATTTAGGCAAGCAACTGGCATTGGCATTGGACACCCAAAATAATAGCCAGGCTTTTGTAAGGGCGTGGAATACCCGCCATCAAAACAATATTGCCTTGATTAATATTGAACAATTCCCATTACCCGCTGAAATAATCTCTGGCTTTAAACTTGGTGAACCACTTATACTTGAAAGCATCGATACTTTATCTTTGCATTATTATTTACCTCAACAGAAAAAAGTATTGTCATTCACCCCAGATGAACTGGTAATTAACACACACGCATCCAATTTCAATCTAGCCTTAACGGCATCATTTTATATGGGTTTATTGCTCATCATTCTCGTATGGTTATACCCTCTTATTAAACGTTTACAAATATTAAGAAAAAGTGCCATTGCCTTTGGTAAAGGTAATTTAGCTAAACGCATCCTTACTCACAAGTCATCCTATCTTTATGACATAGAAACTGAATTTAATCGTATGGCAAAAAAAATTGAAACCTTAGTCAACGACAACAAACTGATTAGCAGCGCAGTGAGTCACGACTTACGTACTCCACTGGCAAGGTTAAGATTTGGAATAGATATTTTAAGTGACACGCAAGACCCCCAAGCACTACAAGAGCACCAGCAGCATTTAAGTGCTGACATAGACGAAATGCAAAATTTAGTAGAAGTCATGCTCGATTACTCGAAACTTGAGCAATCCATGATAGCGATTGACAAAACCCATGTAGATTTAATTCAATTAATAAATGAATGCATACAACTGCGTCAAGCCCAAGGGTTAAGCATTCATTTAAAGACCGCAAGCCATAAAGTTTGGGTGTCAGGGGACAAGCAATACTTAAGGATGTTATTAAACAATTTATTGATCAACGCAGTAGAGCACTCAGACGGCCAAGTAATAGTAGAATTAATTACTCACAAAAAACTGTGTGACATTAACATTCATGATAATGGCACTGGAGTAGACTCTGAACACAGAAATAACATCCTCAAACCCTTTGTAAGAGGCAACATAAAGGAAAACAATAAAGGGTATGGCATGGGGTTAGCAATAGCCGACAGGATCACTCAATGGCATCAAGGCGCAATACACATTGATCAATCGGCTATCTTACATGGTGCCCTGTTTAAAGTGTCTCTACCTCGCCTTCCTTAATTACAAAGTCCCACCAACACTCACACCCTAAATAAAAAAACCCGCTATTTAAGCGGGCATTTATTCATCCAACAGTCCAATAACTACTTAAAATTACGATGTAATCCCGTAGGTCGCTAACAATTCAGACCCAGGCATCGGTTTAGCGTGAAAGAACCCCTGCACAAAGTCACATTTCTGTTCTTTCAAGAAAGCCAGTTGCGCTTCGTTTTCCACCCCTTCCGCCAACACTTTTAAACCCAGCTCGTGAGACATCACGATGATTGCACTGACAATGGCGCGATCATTCATATCGTTTTGGATATCGCCCACAAAGCTGCGATCTATCTTAATAATATCGGCCGGGAAGTTTTTAAGGTAGCTTAAGGAAGAATATCCTGTACCAAAATCATCTATCGCAAAAGTAATATCCTTTTGCTTTAATTTCTCTATCACCTCAATGGTTTGCGGCACATCCTTAATTAACACACTCTCGGTTAACTCCAACTGCAATAAATGCCCAGGCAATCCAGAAGACAGTAAGGCTTCATTAATAACACCCAGCAAAACATTGAACTGATGAAATTGCCCGGCTGAAATATTAATGGCCACTTTAACTGCAGGAAACCCGCCATCCAATAGGGTTTTATATTCATGGCATGCCTGATTAACCACCCACTCACCCAACTCGCTAATCAAGGATGACTCTTCACAAATCGTAATAAATTCACTGGGCAACAACACTTTGCCGTCATCAATCCAGCGTAACAATGCTTCCACTCCAATTAATTCACCACTTAACAAGTTAAATTGCGGTTGGTAATACAACTGGAAGGCATTATCTTGCAAGGCCTGCTTGATTTTTCGCTCACTGTTCAGGCGGTGCTGCGCATTAATATTTAAAAATTCTTCAAAGAATTGAAAATTATTTTTACCCTTGTCTTTAGCGTGATACATGGCCATGTCGGCGCACTTCATTAATTCACTAGAATCTGTGGCGTCATCGGGATACACACTAATACCTATACTGGTATTAATGCTCACATCACGCCCATCAAGCTCTACCATACGGTTCAACATGTTTAATATGTTGTCAGCAATATGCACAAGATCGGCATTATCATCTACATCATTTATTATAATGCAAAACTCATCTCCACCCAGCCTCGCCACCGTATCCATCTCACGTACGCAATCAATAAGAATGCTGGCCATATACTTCAGTAATTGATCGCCAAAATCATGGCCCCAAGCATCGTTAACCCCCTTAAAGTTATCCATATCAAGGTACAATAAACCCAGTTTGGTTTTGTGGCGTTTGGCGGCACTGATAGCCAGCTTAAACCTATCTTGGTAAAGGCGTCGATTTGGCAAGCCCGTTAAAGCATCATAATAAGCCAGCTGACTAATGGTTTCATGGGCGTCGTGAAGCTCAGTATTGTCTTTTGAGGTCCATACTATGTGGGTAATGTAATCGGCATCATCAAATATAGGCGACACAGATAACAAAGCCCAAAAAGCTTCGCCACTTTTTTTCAAACACATAACCTCACCCTGCCAGTCTTTACCCGACAAGACACGGCGCCAACATTGCTGCAGAATTTCTTGGTCAGCCACTAAAGCTCTAGAGAACCGGTCAATGTTTTGCGACAAAACTTCACTTTCTGAATAGCCAGTAAGGTCTGTGTAATAAGGATTAATGTAATCTATGGTGCCCCTAATATCAGATATGGCAATGGCACTTTTACTTTGCTCAATGGCCAAGTAAAGCTGCTTTAACTTACCTTCAGCCACGACTCGTTTCTCTTCACTTTGAACGTGACTAATAACCGAACTTATATCGTCACTTAGACTACTTAGTAACTCTAAAATTTGTGTATCAAAAGCATTTATTTCACTGGCATATATAGCAAAAATGCCAATCGTCTGCTGATTTTGCTTTACCGGTATTACCGCCAAGGATTTAAAACCACACCTGATGGCGGGCTTGCGCCAAGGAGCAAAATTTTCATCTTTGGTGATATCGTTTACAAAAGCCACTTCTCCGGTTTTTGCACACACCCCCACAGGGCC
>MAAA01014418.1_pt1 | contig 10608 bp, 14 predicted proteins | sample 1115971 | NCBI WGS metagenome assembly MAAA01 (sample SAMN04961123, study PRJNA320927) | seawater metagenome | isolation source: sample BD02T6 sea water enriched with oil for 6 days | place: USA:Gulf of Mexico | collected 2013-07-27 | reverse complement strand
AAACTTCGAGAACGGTCAGTATATATTATCTATTTTGTCTGAAAAACTATCAGATTTCAGTGATGCATTTATTGAAGAGAATACTGTTCTTGAGTTGTCTCAAGAGAATAAGTTTTTCAAATTTTAAAACTGGATATTCTAGCAGCCTTACCTTGCATGTAGGGTAAGTTGCTTCTACAGTAGTCACAATGCTATAGGTTAATAAATGCTTTCTAAAATTACTCTAAATGCAATCTTAAGACCTTCTGCTTAGGATTGTCTCTAATCTCGTTAAAAGCCTTCTTAACAGCCCCTGCGGACAACCTAGACTCCTCCGCAACATTGATATTTGTCATTTTTCTAGCAATTTTTTCCAGCACATCATCGTTAATAACTTCTGAATTTCGCTTAATGCCTGATTTATCCAAATAAACCTTTAAACCATGGATAGTATTTGCATAGTTTTCAGCAGATTTATAAATTGGTCCTAATTCAACCTGATCGTAATTTATGCAGCTGTCAAAGCTCTTTAGTTTGCTTTCATACCCTTTTTTCATCGTGTTACCCCATTTTATTTTTAGCACTTTTTTTCTTCTTTTCCCCTTCTTGATCTTTTCTCATTTTAAGAAATTTTTTAGCTGTTAAAGTATCATCTTTAGCATCAGCCATTTCATCATCACTATTTTGAAAAAAATCAAAAATATTAAACTCTTCATTAATTCCATCAAGCTTCTGATCTAATACATGATCTCTATTTTTATTCTCATTATTATCAAGTTGATGTTTATCCCCCACAATTTCTTTATATTGCTGAAAATAAATGGGCTTTATTTCTTCAAATAATTTTTCATATCCTGGGATAAATAAAGCCGCTTTATGGATTTTTCTTAAAGTTGAACTTTCATCAGTAATTGACCTTTCGATTTTGTTAATAACTGGAAGCCATAAATTTTCTTGTTTGGTTTTATTTTCTAAGTGCTTTTTATTATCGTGGCTACTTACAAAATCAACCATTTCTTTCAGTTCCTCTTTATTGCTATTGATGTACAAGTGAGCAACTTTTTCGAATTTTTGAACAGATAATTTGTATTTACTTTCAATACTTTTATCAATATCAATAAGTTCTTTTCCTTTCTGATTTATAATAATACTGTACTTTAAATTGTCTTGTTTTAGTCTTATATTTTGTAGCTTTAAATGCTCCAATATCTTTTCTTCTTTAATCAATTCCAGGTTATGACCGTTTCCAATTCGCTCATGTTTTGGCAGTTTTGAATCTTTTTCAAGCTGTAATAGCCTTTCTTTTTCAAGATCAGTTGGATTAACATTTCTGTGTAATTCAATACCGTCCTTTTCTAATTCCTTTTGGCCATATTCAAAAATCATGGCTTGATGTGCTACACCTAATGCTGATACATATATTCTTGCTTCAGCATCTTCTAATTTTTGTTCTGGCATAAGTAATATTTTATTGCCATGTACATCCCTTCTTTTGTGTGTGTTGTAAGAAGCTTTTAATTTTGATGGTTCAATTCCTGGGAATGACTCAGGATTGTCTTTAATATATTCAACAGCTTTTTCTTTTTGCTTTCTGATCAAGTCATATTTCCCAGTTACTGAATTTTTACAAGACACTCGGCAATGTGGATGACCCCCACAGTCCTCCATATTATCGTTTAAACTTTGCTCGTCACCATGCCAAAAACTAGCTTGAACTTCATATTCTGGCCAGTGTTCTTTATAGTATTTCTCTAATATTTCAGTGTGACGGTCTGGCGAAATAGTCCCATTTGGCAACTTAGGGAACTTCAAAAAACTTTCTTGCTGCAAACCTGTACTTGAATTTATTCGAAAGTCCTTTTGTTCATTCTTAAGCTCAATAAGCCTATTATTTTCTTCTGCAAAAGATTGAATGCCTAATATTTTACTTGGTTTTGACTTGACACTACTTTCATTAATTTCACTAATGAAAGCATTCAAGGTAGCTTTATCAATTTTTTGATCTTTTAGTTTGGCTATGCGAGATTGAGGGGTATTTTTGTGGCGGATTAAGTTTTTATGCTTATTTCTGACAACTAGAGCTAGGTCCTTAATTTCAGCTTCTAGATCCAAGTTAATATTTTTACCGTTTAAATCATCTAGTGCAGGTTGTAGCATATCTTGAGCAATTTTATATTTGTCATCATCTGTTAGATCAGCAAGGTTTTTCTTATCTCCGTTTATTAAAATGAAGTTTAAGTGGCCCTTTGTTTCATCCCACATTCTAATTTTACGGCCTAGCTTATCAATTTTAATATGCACAGATGAATGTCTCAATGAATGTAATATTGATGACAGCATTTTCTCACTGCTATTACCTGTGCCTGCTTGTTGTCTTTGTATAGTTGTAGTTTTCTTCCCCATGTTAACCTCCTTTATTTTCGCATATTTTTTCCTCATCAAAATTGCAAATTTCCAGCGGTCGAACATCATAATTTACGAAGTAAATTTGAGGGAAGACCAGTAGCTGGTTACTGTACTTTCAGAAAACAAAAATATTTTAGTGCTATATATATAGATATCATAATATTTTTAGTTGTCAACTTTTTGAGCCAGGACTCAAATCTACGGTGAAAAAAACGGAAAAGTTATTCATTACCTTAGGCCAAAATTTTTACTTGTTTAACAGTTGTTTCGCAATATAGGGCTAATAAAACATGAAGTTTAGAGGGGAGAAATAATTAACGGTTTTTAAAATACTTGTTTAACAGCTTTTATTTGTTGTTTCACATTTATTTCATGGTTCCTTGACGAAATTGTATTTTATTATAGATTGTTATAAAGAGGTGAATTTATGGCTATGGTACTTAAAGTAATAGATAAAGAAAAATATGTTAAAAATATAGATAATATACCGTCAGATTACATAATAATTATTGATGATAATATTTTGATTAAAGTTTTTTATGATAAGAGAAGTAAGCTCGCTAAAAATAAAAAAAGCGACACCGCATATATTTTTAAATCAAAGCCGTCAACTAGGGGTTACTTTTACAATACAATAGAAAAAAAGAAAACTAATATTAGAAAAAGTGACAAATACATTTTTGTTGGTGATTTTTTGAATATTGAAATTGAATGTTCTATTGAAAAGAACGGATACTTTTTGGTATCGAAATATAAAACAAGGATGATTTCAAAATATTAAGATTAGTAGATGTATTAAATATAAAGTTTATTTTCTATAGTGATTTGTATGAGCAAAAAATATCTCATCATCATCATCCTTTGCAAACATCAAAATTTCATTGGAATCTGAGTATTCATTCATTTTAAATAGAAAGCCCTCAATAACATTGCCTTGTATTTCTTCATAATATTTATGTGAAATATTTGCTATTGTCTGCAGACCAACTTGCTCACCGTCTTTCTTTAATCTGGCACATACATTTTCAGCTTGTTTTATCCCTATTTGATACCCAGTGCTACTTTCTAAATTACGAATTCCAAAGTAATCTATTAATAGATTATCATCGCAATCAGATATTGAATATTCAAAACCCAATTGCTTCATATCATTACAAATTTCAGTAAAACCATAGCTATAAGTATCTATTAACTCTTTCGCTTCTCCTTCCGAATGAATTTTTTTTAATCTTGCATGCCAATAAATAATTACCGTATTTATTAAGTGAAGTTTATCGCTTGGGTTAATATTATCCAAATCAAAAAGTTTACTCAGCTCACCAACAATAAAACCAATTTGAAATGCCCTTAATTTATCTTGCGGTAGCTCTTTACCTTCTAATGCTAAATCAGCTGATACCAAAGAAAGATCAAGGCTAACACCTATAAGGCCTATGGCATCGCCACCCTTGTCAACATTTGTACAGTATTTACCTTCCCAACTTGAAAATATACCCATATTACTCTCCTAATTATCCTTATAATTCTAGTCCATTCATTCACTCACATTTAGTTAAATAAATATAAGAGTAATGTTTCTTATAATAATCGTTCATAATCTCCACATTTAGTTTAGTGTTTACGGGGTGCGATATTTTACGGCTACCCCATTTATTTGTAGTTTTTATACCCCCCATTTTTTCTCAATTTCTTCTCTCAATTTATATAGTTTTTCGTCGCTCCAATATTCGCACCTTCTTAAATTTATAAGTTTAATAAATGCTGCTCTATTATCTTCATCAAAATTTGTATATCTACTCAAATTACAAAGTGTTCCATCAAAGTGAGATATAAACATTTTTGATAAATCAAAATTATTTAGACAAGCCCTTTTTACTTCTGATAGATGTCTCAAAAATGTAATTGGTGATCCATGTTTTTCGTTCATTTTATTCTCCATTTATTTTTTGCATATACTTTTAAAAAGGCACATCATCATCCTCAATAATTTCTTTTATTTTAGTTATTTCAATTTCAAATAAAGACTCAAAGTTTTTTTCTATGTAATTTAGAGTTTTTAATTGCTTACTAATAATGTCTTCACAAATGTATAATTCAGTATTTCCAAATCCAATTTGATTAAGCTCTAGTGATAATTTTTTTATTAAGTCATAAAGTTTGGATTTCATATCCAAAAATATATACTTACTAATTTCTTTATCGATTTTAAAAAGAAACCTCCTTAAAAATAGTACATCTTCATCTTCAACAAGACTTACTTCATCTAGTATTATATTCTTAAGTGATTTGATTGTTTTTTTTCGTACTGTTTTCATTGCTTTATCTCCCGTTTAGTTTGTTTCAAGTAGGTCAATATCTCCTTGAATATTTCTTGTTTCAATTCTTTGCCATTTATCCCGCGGTAAAGTGCATCTCTCATTAATTTTTTTACATGAATATATGCAGCTTCTTGGCACATGTGATGTGCAAATGCTAAAACTGATAAATTGAAATAATCTTGATTTATTTGAATTGAAGTTCTTGAACCTGATTTTGAAATTCCATCAAGTCTCATAGGAAAACTCCTAGAATTAGAAGTCTATTAATCGATTTATTGGTTTGGTTTGAACTTAAATTTTGAACCGTAAAATTGATACGGTTGGCAGTTATGCCGAGTAGGTGTTTCTTTGAATAGTGTGTTTCTTTAATTACATTTCTTACCATCGCTTTCCTCTTTTGGCAATACATTTACGATTGCCTTAAAATAAATATACACCTTTTCCCCCGCTTGTATAGGATACAATAATGCTGAAGTAGCAATATTTATTAAGTTATAATTGAAAAATGGTAGGGACTATATAGTCTTTAAAAATTTTAGGGTTACTAATAAATAGTCGAATATAATATAGTAATATTATTAAAATCTTTTAAGCCACAAATTATTGGGGCTTTTTAGTATATAAATATAGATTTATAAGTATTGGTTTAATGGAATAAGAATAATGAGTAATTTAAAAGAGTACCTGGAATCAAGAACAAACAATCCATTTTGGTGGGCTTTTCTGGTTTCATTTGTGCTTATTAATTGGGAATTGGTTATTTACTCAATTTATGAGTTTAAAAGCATGAATTTTACTTTCTTTGCAGCTAATTTGAAGGATGGATTTTGGCTGTTAGTTCCAATAGGGGCTGGTTTTATTAATGCCATTTTGGGTCAGTCGTTCACAGAGTTTTTAAGTGCCCTATCACTGAAAGTACATAATGAATCGAAGTTATGGTATATCAAGCTTTCAAATGACACTACTGTTGCAAAGTCATCTCATGACAAGGTAAAGGCTGAACTAGCGAGTACAAAGTCCTCTCATGATAAGGTAAAGGCTGAACTAGAGAATGCAAAGTCATCCCAGGGCAGAGTAAAGGCTGAACTAGAGAGTGCAAAGTCATCTCATGACAATGTAAAGGCCGAAATAGAGAATGTAAGGTCATCTCAGGAAAAGGTAGAGGCTGGACTAGAGAGTGCCATTCTATTGAAAGTTAAAGCACTGGAGGATCTAGCTAGAGAAACTAATTTACTTGAAAATTCTAAAAAGGATTTGAGCGACTTAAAACATACAGTATTCGAAAGTCATAATGTTTTAGATAAAAAATTAAAAGCGATTCGAGCTAGGTGTTTTGCTCTTGAGTCTTCAATGGATAATAATAATGGTCTTCGTAATCAAGTTAAATTAATTGCTGAAGATGTACAGCTGCTGCTATATGATCTTCCGATTACAGTAGAAGAAGCATAATGAATATATTTTATAATATGGTCCGATACGAAAAAGCCCAGCTATAAACTGGGCTATAATGATTGTACGGCTTTTCATTCGTTTAAATTCCGCATACTAGATAATGAATTACTTGGTTGTAACCTCTGTTGAAAATGCCTTTTTAATTTTCTTTTGCTCATTTGCGGTTACATATACAGTGGCATTGAATTTGGCAAAGTGAATTTTTTCATGAGATTGGCTCCAAACGATTTGAGCATTAACACAATATACATTCATATTTCCGCTCTTTAGAATATTTATAAACTGATGTTCTTTTAAATATTTAATAGCATTATAGATACTTGTTCTTTTCTTGTTAAATATTTCAATCATTGCATCGTATGACATTACAATTGCATTTGTATTATCCATGCTATCTACAAGTGTTATAAAAATTGAACTTGCAAGTGGGTATTGCCTTGAAAGCTTTGCAACTTCTGAATGGTATCTGTCAGAGTAGGCCCTGAAAGGTGGTTTTTTTACCCTAACCTCGCCAGTTTTTTTATTAAATTCTACAGGGCATTTATTGCCGAATTCATCTTCATTTGTGTAACTTGTTTTTTCCTCTAGTGACATATTTTGTTCCTCTTTTTGATTTTCCTTATTAATATCCTTATCATTTAAATTTTATATTGTCAACTGTGTTGTTCAGTAGGTTGACTGTTAAAGTTCAAAAAATATTTCTAAATGTATTTTCTTGAACTATTAATATCCTTATAGAATATGGCTTTTTCGGATTAATATTTTAATGTGTTGAACATAGATTTTCCTTTTAGAATATAAGCAATTTTAATGTGTCACTAAAAAATCAGTTTTTAATGTTCAGAGATATTGAACATAGGTATTTATAAAGCTCAATGATCATAAGGTGTTTTTATTAACCCTCTCTTATATCTGTTTTATAATAATTATTTGCCATCTTATTTTAGTGGTTAAATTTTTATTGATGGATAATATTATGATTTCCAATTTTTCTTTCATTAACTCAATAATGAATTAAATTTATACGGTACCTTGAGAGGAACAAGAGTGTCTATTGGCTATAGATTTGTAATTACTATATAAAATCAATTATTACTTATCTTTCCCCCCTTTAATCCCCCCTGGGGGAAGCTGTAAAAAGAAAAAGAAGTTAAAAGATAAGAGCGAATTAAATCTACAAAATCTAAAATGCTTGCATTTTACTCAGCTTCTTTTCTTTTTTGCATTTTTTACATCTTAAATTTACTGCTTTTAGATTTATTATTGTTATTAATATTAGGTTTAACATTTTCTAACTCAACTCTTTTGATCTTTTCTTTAACTATTTCAGCAACAACATCGCTAATTGATTTAGAACCTCTAATAATTTGCCTTAAATAAACTCTAAATGGCTTCGAGTTAGTCTTTATCTTAATGCCATGTGATTTTAGCTGTTTGATTATCTCATTAGCTAGACCGTTAATTTCATTTTTTACTATTTCACCTTTCAAGATATCACCATATTTTATTATTATACTTATAACTAATCACATATTTAACAATCATCCTAATTCAAAAAATATCGCTAAGTCACTAAATTTGCTCCTGGCATCGATGCTTTAGAAGTTAATATTTTAATTAGTGAAAACGACATAATACCAACATTAATTTATATGCAGATAATCATATTTTCAGGGATTTAGGACCTGATAACACTGCTATTGAATATATTATTTAGACGATGTGGCGGTCTTGGGCTAATTCCCTTTATTTTTAAATGATGCTATATTTTGTCCGATTCGTGAAAGTTTTCAGAGTTTGAAAAAAACAACATAGTGTTAGTTTTACTCAATATTTAGAAGGGATTTAATTTTGATTAATAAAGAAAAAGTAATATCTGATATAGATAAGCAGATTGCTGAGCTTCAAAAACAAAAAATTGAAGTCTTAGAAAATTCTAAAATTGAAGTTAAGGAAAAAATTGAAGAATTACTTGAGAAATCAGGTTATTCAATAACAGACATATTTCCTGATTTAATTAAAAAACCTTTGTCTTTAGATGTTAAGCATAAAGTTAAAATTAATGGTAAAGCCTACAAGTTACCGAAAAACGGGCTTGGTAAAACCGTTGAAAAAGCATTAAAGGTTATAGGTAAAAACCCTAATGACTATGATAGAGCTAGAGTTATGAAAGAATTTGGATAGAAAACTTAAGGTGTGAATATTCACACCTTTTTTATGTTTATTCGGGTTTTTGGGTTTTAGTTGATTTTTTTACACCATTTTGTTTTTTGAAATCTCTTAAATCTTGTAGCTCGATTAATAATATTTTGTAATTGTTTAGAATTATCAGTATATTCTCTCGGCTTAAATTTTCGCAACCATTAAACAATAGGCCTAGAACTTTTACACTTACCCCTTCATCGGTTATTGTTTTTGCTAAAATCATTAGTTCCTTACTTTCAATGTTGGGAATAATATTTTTTAAGAATTCAATAATTTCTTCCATTTTTTATCCTTTTATTTGTCCCAATCAGGGTTGCGAGCTTTATAGTCATTACCATCTAGCATGTATTTTATTTTATAATCTTTAACACTTTTAAAAGTTCCATTTTCATCATCAAAAAAGTCTATTTGATTTATTCCTTTTACAACCAACTCTCTAAATCTTCGAGCTGGTCCATGTTTATAACCAGTAGCTATAATTAGTACTTTACTCTCTTTTATTTCTGAAAATGTTTTATTGATAAGTAAAATATATCTATATCCCCCTAAAAATGTAAGTTCAACTTCAGTTAATTTGTTATTGTAGCTGCCGTGTACTTCAATTTTTATACTTGTTAGTATAGTTTTTAATTCTAAATTGACCTTAGACCGCAGCTCATAATTATCTGAATTAATTTCATCTATTAGTAGAATGAACTCTTTATCTTTAACATTGGAGTGAACAATACTATTTGATAAGTCTTGGTACTGTTCTTTAAAATCGGCTAGTTCATCTTCATTTTTGTTTAGAGATTTGATTATTGATAGTGGTATCCTGTCAATATCAGGGTCTGATTCTATATCAGTTAATGTATTTTTTAACTTACTAACAATCTTCTTCAGGTTTGAAATTTGAAGCTCTAACTCTTCTTTTTCTTCAATTAATTCGTTACTTTGCTCTGTATCGATTACTTTTTTTAAGTCTAATCCATTTACCAAGCTTAAAATATTACTTTCTAATAAGTCATATCGAGCTGTTTTATATTCACAGCCAAGCCCACTTTTGGCCTTAGAGCAAACCAAATACTTACCACCTTTTGGGGGTTTTCCTTTATTTAGCATATGCATTTTTGAACCGCAGAGCTTGCAACTAGCTAAACCTGTAAATAGATTTGAAAAATATGCTGCTTTTCTGCCACGAGTAATCTTATTTTTTATATTTGCTAAATCAAAAGTTCTTTTATCTATAATTTGGGGATAATAGTGTTTAACCTCTTGTACAAAGACTTTTTTCCCATCAACCAGTTTTTGGGCTTTGTAAGTACCTAGTACAGCTTCATTGTGTAGTATTTTATCTATATAAGAGTTATACCAAAATTTTGCTTTGCTATTACCAGGTCCCCATGTATCAATCCCTTCTTCATTGAACATTTTTGCTGTTTTTTCTTTGCCGACACCCTTTATTTTCAAATCGTATATTCTTTGTACAATGTCAACTCTGTCTTGATGCACCTTAAACTCTTCATTTTCAATATATAACCATGCTGGAATTCTCTTTGTGATGGGTTTTTTTTGCTCAATTGCTATTTTTCTTTTATTGGCCCAGGCCTTTTGAAGTCGCTCTTGCTTTATCTTGCTTTCATTGTTTGCTCTGCTTAATAAAATAATGGCAATAATTAAATCTTTTTCATCTGTATCTTTATGAAAGATGTTTCTTTCACTAGCTCCAATCGTATGTATTTCAATCCCATAATCTAAAATACTTAATATCATTGATAGTGCTCGCTTAACCTCTAAACGACTTAATCTGTCCAGTGACTCTATCAACAGAGCTGTACCAGCTTTAATAGCTCCAGCTTGTATGGCTCCTAAAAATCGACCCATTCCAGCTTCACCCGTCAAGTGTTGCCCCTTAAATGCTGATTTTCCTATATCTATATAGTCACTGCTCCAATCCACCTCCATATTATTTTCAGCGGCATACTCATTTATTAAATCTGTTTGGCGAGATAATGAATGCCCCTTGAGTTGTTCCTGTGTGGACATGCGAATGTAAGGAATAGCTAATTTAGGCACTGTAAGGCTCATTCATACTTTATTAAGGGAAATATAGCCTAATCAGTGTAAAGCTCCTAATTAGCTACAATATGAGAAGATTATGGGAACCTGCTGCAGTGATCTCCAGCGCGCGCTTGGCATGTTGTTGGCCTTTTACCTGGGCGAGGTCTGGCCCTTGGTAGGTCTCTGTTTGTGGCTCTAGGGGTGGTGC
>MAAA01014417.1_pt1 | contig 10621 bp, 1 predicted proteins | sample 1115971 | NCBI WGS metagenome assembly MAAA01 (sample SAMN04961123, study PRJNA320927) | seawater metagenome | isolation source: sample BD02T6 sea water enriched with oil for 6 days | place: USA:Gulf of Mexico | collected 2013-07-27 | reverse complement strand
TAATTGAGTGCCTTTTCACCTTGTTCGGCGGATTCTTTTTTATCTATTACTTCCAGATCAAAACTAAATGATTGTATTCGTACACTTAACGACGCGGCAGGAATGATGCTTTGCTCTATTGCGTAGTCTACGTTTAGGGCGTCAGCGCCAAAGCGTTTGGCGGCGGTGCTTGTTTGTTGCCACGAGGCCATCCAGGGGGAAATACGGGCTGTGGCCCCCAGCCAAAAACGATCTTTAGTTTCAACGGTTTGTGAGCCTGAGTTTATCTTTGCTATGTTAGCTTCAGGCGCAAGATGCTCTTGCTCATTAGAAAATGAAGTGGCTGAAACCAATAATAGTGAGATTAGAACTATGCTGTTATTTTTAAATTTTAGTGCCATGGAAAATGTTATCCGTATTTTTAAATGCTGACGGTATTGATAGCTGTGAAAACTAAACTTGACAATAAAAAAGGGCTGAATATTCAGCCCTTTTCATTGCACTTTACTTATTGTTTATGGAGCCGGCTCTGGGAAAATTGTTGGGTCGGCTGCGTTTGGATTCCATAAGGCACCCACGCCTTCAGGGTTCCATAGATCGTCTACACCGTTAGGGAAGTTTTTGGTGCTTCTTGGTTGGTTAATGCCGTCTACTGTATAGGTGCTTCCATCAATGGTGAACACGGTTGCGGCCAAACCGTCACCTAGTTGATCTACTGGAGAGCCATGACCATCGTAGAAAGCTGTATCTGCTGAATTGGCAATAAAGCTATTATCAAAGAACGATGTCATTGTAGTTGATGTGATTTTCACATCTGAATCAACTACCGTCGCAGAGTATGAAGAGTCCCCCCTTAAATCCTCAACAATAGAACTAGAGATAGTAGTTCCATTTTCGCAATAAACAGATTTTAGGAAACTAAATTTTATACCCCCTGAATTTTGAAAATAATAATTTGTGTAACTACGAATAATTGATCCACGATTATAAAAAGCACTATTAGCGCCAATATAAGTGTGATCAAAATTTGCATAGCTAGACCACCAGCCACTGGTCCAAGTAACAAAGCTATTACTTATACCCCCATATAAGTCACCACCCTTAAACGATAAATCAGTGCGATCAATACTATTATCGCTGTTAGTATAAAGCGGTAACGCGATTTTAATATTGGAAAAAGAAACCTTAGAATTGTTCAAAGTTAGCCTTCCAGTACCTGCACCCGTGGAACGAATAGAAATAATATTTCCTGCTTTACCTTCAACCACACTGTCCGTCAAAGTAACTAGTGTATCTTTCTCAATCATCAATGATGTGCCAGCAATGACTGTCACATTGCTCAATGAAACAAACTTACCAGCATACATTCCCATTGGATCCATACCGTCATACCCCACAATATAAACCACGCCATCACTGTTCACATTGCTGCTATCTATGGTCTTGCCAGAAATATTGCCCATGAGTGGATAGTTGGTTTTATCTAGCGGATTATATTTATAACTCACTTCATCGCCGTCATTTATGCCATCACCATCGCTGTCGGCAAGGAATGGATCCGTACCATAAGTGGATTCGTTGGCATCTAATAAACCATCATTATCATCATCTAGGTCGTCAGCGTCGATCAAGCTATCCATATCATTATCAGCAGGTGTTAATGGATATGACAATTTGTCTAGCGGGTTATAAATGCTTGCGTAAACAGGGTCTGATTCCCAATCTTCTTGTAAGTCACTGTAGCCATCGTTGTCATTATCATAATCTAGATAATCTGGTAGGCCATCCTCATCCCAATCGGCTTGATATAGCAGGCTACCGGTAATAATAGGATACAGGTGTGTATCGTTAGCAGGGTCTGGACTGTAGCCCGTTTGTGTAGCAATGGCTGTTAGGTCAGTACTGCCCCAATAGTTATAGGAAATATCGAGTAACTTGGCACTTACCGTAGAGTCACTGTCCAGTATGTTGTAGTGCATGGTTAAGCGGGTGTTGTCGCCCGTTAGACTTATTTGGCTATTGCTTAATGTGCTATTAGATATACGTAAAGAATAATTGCCAATCACGCTAGTACTAGTTAATTCACTATTAGAAATAGAACCTATTCGTTCAATTCTGGCATTATTAAATTGGCTATTATCAACGACGCCATTATTGAAATAGATACCAGCCCCATTAAAGGTACTATTTACCGCTGAGTTAATGACAGCGATGTTGTTTGAGGATGTTGATGGATTACCCGAAGAATCTAGTTTGTTAAAAGTAACATTAGAAACTGCGCCTACTCGTAAGGAGTCGTTTGAAGAAGCACCATAGCCATATTCATTAAAATCACTGTTAACTAGAGACTTAACGTAAAAGTCAGGGGAGTAATTATAAAAGCCGTTAACCCTACTTTTAATTAATGATAACGGGACAAGGTAATTTCTTCTGGTATAACTATCCGTGTAATCATAATAAACCTTCAAATAATTCAACTCAGTAAAGTTAAACTCACTTTGGGTTTGGTTAGACGTATCGTAAATAATCGCCGACTGATCACTGGCTGAATAGATATAAGTAGGATCGGTTGAAATGGTTACCCAATCATATTCCGAACCATACGCCATGATATTACCGCGGGTCATAATATGACGTTTGGCACCATTAAATTCAATTTCGGTTCCCGGCATTAAACTTAATGTGGCCCCTTCACGAATTAACATATCATCGGTAATAATGTACGGCGAACTTGACTTAAGCCAAAGTTCGTTAATAGCAATAACCCCCCCGTTTAATTCAGTGGGACCAGCATTATTTAGCGACGCTGCTGCTGAAACCGAAACGGTTTGATCGCTTTCTTTTGGCGATTCATCTATCCAGGTAACACGGTAATAATAGGTCTGATCATTACTGATATTAGTATCCACATAGTATGTAGTGTCGGCTGGCACATCTTGCAGCACGGTAAAGTGATTGCTGTCGGTTGAGCGATGTACTCGGTACCCTCCTACAGCGCCGCTTTTTTCACTCCACACTAAGCCTATTTCTTGATTACCCGCCGAAATATTTATACCGGTTAATGCGCTATTGCCAACTACGCCTGACGATTCAACCTCAGTTACTGTGGTAACGCCATCACTGGTGGTGATACTAAAATAGATCGTCTGGCCTTCTGGCACGCTGAGCGATATTGAATGCTCGGACACTTCCGATGCAGAGATAGTAGCAGACTGGTCCAAGTTACCTTGGGCAGGTCCATATTGAATGGTGGCCGTGGCTAATTCGTTAGTGGTAAAGCTAATTTGTAATTGGCCGCCTACCGATTGAGTTAATAGTTCGCTAACTGTGGGCGAAGTGCTAATGACTAGCTGGCTAGCGCTATTAATGCTTGCAGTATTGCCCGCGCGGTCAACAAAATTAGCGGTTACTAGCGTGGTTATGTCTTCAGCCGAAGTGATGATGTAATCGGTTTCGTATACGCCATCATCTGCGATGGTATCGCCCGATAGGCCGTTATCGTATAGGGGGAAATCAGTTACTAGGCCTGGAATGGTTACCCGCGCTACGCCACCCGCTTCATTCGCGGTTAAGGCTATGTGTAAGGTTTCACCCATGGTAGACACGGAGGATAAATCCAAGCTACTTAAGGTGAGTTGAGTATCCAGAATAATAGAGCTGATGGCAGGTGTTAGTGGGTTGCTATTAATATCTGTGAAATCTACCTGTACAGTTTTCTCACCGTCGCTGGAACTCAGGGTTAAATTGCTTGAGGCTTCATAACTAACAACACCTTGTTGCACTCCACCTTCGCTTATCTGCATAGTGCTGGCATTAGCATTGGTGATGGCCAACGCAACAACGCGGCTATTGGTGTAGGTGGTACCACCATTAATGTATACAAAGCTGTTACGCACTCTAGTAAGTGGCAAGCTGTACTCAGTTTGCCCTGCCACTAACGCAAGCTCATGGCTAACGGTTTCCCAGCTGCCATTTGGGTAGGTGACATCAAAGGTGTAAGTACCCAATGGCAATGATGGAAATTCGAACTCACCCGCTGCACTGGCCTGTATAGTGGTTACTTGCCCACCCTTAGTAGCGGTAATGCTGGCCAGAGTATAATCCGTGCCTTCATCAATGGTTAATACACCGGCTACCTGGGCAGTGGTTTGCTCCATATCAATTAAACTTACCGAGGTTTCGGTTTGAGCTTCAACTGTGTATGAGCGGTTTTTTAATACTGAGGCTACATGCGCCTTAGTGAAGCTGAGGCCGCCTGCGTAATCACGTGCTGGTAAACGGATAGACCAGTTACCTTCTGCATCTGTAGTGGTATTGAGTGAGGTGTTATTTATTTCAACTTTCACACCGGAATGATCGCCATAGCCCGCTAATGCTACCTGACCAGAAATAGTGCCCATGTTGTTGCCTGGGTCTGAGTCGGGGAATGAATTAGGATTGTTCATGTCCCACCAGGCACCAACGCCTGTAGGAGACCAAATTGGTGCGGCCTCTAAGTAGGGTTCAAAGACTAGACCAGGGAAATTAGGGGCAGAGCGTGGACTGTTAATACCATCTACTGTCCAAGTGCCTGTTTGTGACCCCATGCCATCATCATACCTATATTCAGATGTAAACGTGGTTTCAGCTACACCGTCACCATTTTGGTCAGGCTGTTCACCGTAACCAAAATAGAAGCTGCTACCAAAACCTAGCTGTATAAACGAGTTGTCGAAGAAGGAATTAATTGTATTGGGGTAATTTAAACGGATATCGGAGTTAATTATTTCTGCAGAATTAGAACTTCCTTCCAGCGCTTCGATAACTGAGCCTTCAATTGAACTGTTAGAGCTAGAATATACATTACCAGTATAGCTCTCTATTAACTCCCCATAATTATTTGCCGAAATCATTAAATAGCTAGATTTTATAATTCCATAATTTTCAAGGTAAGAACCTATGCCTGTAATAAAACTGTTCTTAATTTCGCCATGGTTAGACCAATAAGAGTTTGAACTAATTAAACTATTACTTATTAACCCTCGTAAATCAGCATAAGAAAAACTTAGATCACTACGCGTAACGATTGTGCTATTCGATGCCGTTACCTGTAAGGCAAGCTTTATATTAGTGTAAGCCATGCGAGTGTTATTTAACGCCAGGTTGCCATTACCTGAGCCAGTAGAGCGAATACGAATAACATTAGCAGCACTGCCTTCAATCACACTGTCATTCATGGATACCTGGGTATCTTTTTCAATCATCAAGGTAGTGCCAGCACTCACAGTGACGTTATTCAACGCAACGCTTTCTTTATAATTTCCTTGAGAAAAGCCAACGACATAGGCAACACCATCATTATTTACATTGCTACCATCAATGGTTTTGCCAGAAATATTACCCATCAGCGGGTAGTTATTTTTGTCTATGGGGTTGTACTTGTAACTCACCTCATCACCGTCGTTCACACCGTCGCCATCACTATCAGCCAAGAACGGATCGGTTAGGCGAATGAGTTCATCGGTGTCGCTTAAGCCATCGTTATCATCATCAATATCGGCATCATCTACTATACCGTCCATGTCATTATCGGCTGGCGTAGCGGGATGGGACAGCTTATCTAATGGGTTAAAAATTTCGCCAAAATCGAGGTCTGACAACCAGTCTTCCTGCAAGTCGCTGTAGCCGTCGTCGTCGTTATCGTAATCTAGGTAGTCAGGTAGGCCGTCGTTATCCCAGTCGGCTTCATAAAGTAGACTGCTTGTAATAATGGGGTATAGGTGAGTGTTATTTGCCTGGTCTGGGCTATAACCGGTTTGTACTGCTATGGCTTCGAGGTCGGTACTTCCCCAGTAATTATAGGAAATATCTAAGTATTTAGCACTGACCGTTGAGCTGCTATTCAGCACATTGTAATGCATGGTTAATCGCGTATAACTATCATCAAGGTTGATTTGAGTATTGGTAAGAGTGCTGCCCGTTACGCGTAAAGATTCATAGCCGTATATCGTTGTATTGCTCAGTACACTGTTGGTAATAGTTCTAACACCTTGAATACGGGCATTACTAAATGAACTTCCATCAATGCTGCCACTACTAAATTCAAAGCCAGCATCATTGAATGAGCTACTCACTGCACTATTAATGGATGCCATGGTTGCATCGCTAAACTTAGGCGCACCAGAAGAATCTAAGCTATTAAAGGTAACATTGGTAACAGATCCCAGATTAAAGGAGCCATAGCCATAATCAGTGCTGCTAATTTTGTTAAAAGTACTATCAACAACGGTCTTAATGTAAAACTTAGGAAAGGAATCGTTAATCACACTGTTGCTTAACAGCATAGGTACTAAGCTGCTTTCCATTCCAGCATCATAATGGACTTTTAGATGATTTAACTGGGCATGGTTCAGTTCACTGCCCTGCTGATTAGCCGTGTCATAAATTAACGCACCAGAGTAATTGCTTTGATCGGACATCATAGGGTCTGATTCATCATTGCCTTCATAAGCATTTATCACAACTTTAGATTCTGCCGTGCCTAAAGCTTTAATAATGCCTGAAAGGTGAATAGCCACACTTGGCTGAGTAAAGTTAACCTGCGTGCCGGGCAATAAAAGTAGCTCTACACCTGCTTGAACTTTAATTTTGGCGCTAATGTCATAGGGTGAACGAGACTTTAACCACACGGTATTAGTTTCAATTAAGCCACCTGCAATTTCGGTGGGGCCAGCCAAGTCAGCGCTTGGGATAACGGTTACATTGTCACCCTCTTCACTTTCGTTGCCGTCAATATCAACCGACGAGACTCGGTAAACATACTCGGTGCCATTACTAACTAAATCATCGGTATAATATTTATTGGTGATTAATGCCGCTGGGTTCGCCAGCGTAAAGACCGTGCCACCATCGCTAGAGCGATAAATACGGTAGCCCTCGGCGTTTTGGCTAACGTCCCAGATCAAACCAACTTCTTGGCTACCTGGGGATGCGCCTAACCCGGTTACAGGTGGTGGTGCCAGTTTACCTTGGGCGTCTAGTTGGCTGGTGTTATCGGCGGCATCAGCCACGGTTACTCGGTAATAGGTTAAGCTATTAGGCGATAAGCCTTGCAATGTTATTTGGTGTGATGTTGTGAACGCCGCGCTTACTTCAAGTAAGTTATCAAGATTAGCTAGGTCATTACTGTATTCGATTTTGGCAATGGCAGGCTCATCGGTTGAAAACTTAATGGTCATCTCACCAGACGCTACATTTGAACCTGAGCCTAAATTTTTAATGGCAGGTGCTGTGTTTAATTGCACATTGGCCGCTGAATTAACCGTTAGAGTATTGCCTGCAATGTCTACCACCGATGCCGTGGCAAGCTGAGTAATGTCAATGGCCGAGCTGATTAAGTAATCTCGTTCGTAAATACCATCTTGAGCCATGGTGTCGCCACCAAAGCCATTATCAAGCAACGGCAAGCCTTCTATAAGCCCGGTTACAGATGCGGTTACTTGTGCACCGAGTTCATTGTTTAAATTAAGTGAGAAATGTAGCAAGTCACCTTTGGTATTAGCGCCCGCAGCAACAAAGCTGGTGGCCTGTAGGCTGGTGTCTAATTTAATAGAGTCTTGAACCGAGGAAAGCTCAACACCTAAAATATCGCGAAAACGAATTGTGACGGTTTTGTCGCCATCGCCGGCTGAAAGTGTGTGATTATAAAATTCAGAAAAGGCCACCCAGTCGCTATCAAAAATACCTTCTTCTATTCTCATCTCAAGAGCGTCGGTGTTACCAATATTAAGGGTTACTAACGAATTATTAGTGTAAATATCTTGATCGTTAATATTCACAAAACTTTGGCGCAACTCAACAGGTTCAAATTCAAGGTCTAGTACACCGCCGTTAAGTTCGGTATTAAATGTATAACTTTCCCAACCATTTACTGTGCAGGAAACGGTTACAGCATAGCCACCTAATGGGAGCTCTGTAGTGGACAGATTGCCCTGCTGATCAACTATGAAATTCGCGCTATAGCCTGTGGCAGATCCTGAAGTACCCGTAATCGCCACAGTAACTTCAGAGCAATCACCAATTGCGGTGGCATTAAAAGAAATAAGCGTGGATGTTTGAATCAGGTTTACAGAATCGGCTACATAGTCACCATAATCGGTAACAGTTACAGTTTCAGATGTGGTCGCAGGCTGGTAAAGATTTTTTGAATAACTTAAGCCATCGCTGTAGTTACCTACTGGAATTTTCATGCTCCACTCACCCAATGCATTGGTGGTGGCTGAATACGCTGTACCTAGAACCTCTACCGATACACCGCTGTGGCCAAGTTGATCAGAGAGCGTCACCACTCCTTTTACAATTCCTTCAAGGCGGTTTAGGGTAATGCTGTAAGGCAATGCATAATTGGTTGTATTAACAGGAATGGTGATGGCTAGACTTTGAGTGGAGAAACCTTGTTTACTAAAACTTAATTGATAATTACCTGAAACGGTTCCTGAGAATCCAAAGTCACCATTCTCATCTGTTAAAGTGGTTAAATTACTTAACCCGTCCAGAACTACCTGCACACCGCTGCTATCTGCAATGCCCTCACCTAAACTTATGGAGCCACTAAATCGATACGGCTCTAACTGAATGGTATCGACTAAAGTAAAATTTGTGTTAACAGAAACTTCTACATACAGGTCTTGTGTAACGTAACCTGTTTTATGAATTGTAAGCTTTTGCTCGCCGATTAAAACTTCTGAAAGGGTGAATTGACCCTGTGAATCTGTGGTTACTTCTGAGTTACCTGCACTAATCGTAACACCACTTAATAACTGAGCATCTGTTAGTTGCACAATACCTGAAATTGAGCCAGTAAAGCCCTGCATTTCAATTGCATCAATATTTGTGGTGGATGTTGCTACTACTGTTATCGAATCTAGCGTGACGTTTGCATGATTTGATTCGGTATAGTTCAAAACATACTCACCAGCGGGTAAATTGTTAATCACAAACGCACCATCACGGGAGGTAATGGCTTCTTTATCTGTTCCTTCTATAGAAACAATAATACCAGCATGCTTTGCTTCATCTTTTTCTGCAAAACGCGCAAAGCCCGAAATACTGCCTAGATCGGAGGCGATACGCTTTAACTGAATCGTTTCAATGGCAGTGGACTCACCTTTGGATATTTCAATATTGTCCACCTTGCTGCTTTCAAAATCATTGGCGGTGACTATAAAGCTGTAACCATCACCAACCGGTAAAGCTGGAAATTGAAAGGTGCCGCTGGCATTGGTAATGGTACTGTAAACACTGTTGTCGGAAGCGCGTGCGTATACTACTAAGTTGGCGTGATTACTTAGGCCCTGTGCGTTTATCTGCCCTACTGCACTGCCTTTTTGGTTGTTTAATTCAATGGTTTGTAAATTTGTGCTTTCACCCGATGCCACTTTTAAACTCATGTATTTATTAACAAAGCCATCTCGGCTTATGACTAAGGCATAGTTGCCTTCAGGTACATTATCAAAGCCACCGCTACCGTCTGCTTCGGTGGTTGTGCTTGAGCCTAGACCCAGCAGTTTTATTTCAGCATTTTCTAAGGCAATACCAGACGCTAAGCTTGCTACATTAAAACGAATATCACCCGTTGCGATTAGGTCGCCATCGTCAATATCTTGATTAATTACTTCACCTGCCCCTACGGCTAAATTTTCTAGTTTAATTCCTTTGGTGCCGTCATTATTTATAAGAACCAATGAGTAATCAGACCCAGCTGGAACTTCAAGGGTGTAGTTTCCATCTTCATCTAACTGAATCGTAATAGGATCTATGATGGGCTTGGGTTGCTCGGCATTTGGGGCTTGTTGATGCTGATGTATTGCAGAAGTAATATCACCTGGAACTAATTTTAATTCGCCTGAGCTTTGGGTGATTTCTCTGCTTTGCATACTTCGAGATTGAATGCTGCGGCTTTTTACACTGTTACTTTGAACCCCAAGTTTTGCCTGCGCTGTAAAACTGCTTACGTTAACATGGCCGGTAATTGTCGCTTTATCTGAAAGAGTGGCGGTAACATTGCCACCTGAACCAGCAACTGCATGACAACTAACTTGGGATTGAGTTACCTCTAACGCTGATAGTGTGCCGTCTGAGTTAACATCAATTCCGGTATTAAAACGAATCCCGCCAAATTGGCATTGCTCCCCAGTCGGCTCATCCACGATTTCAATCAAACTATTAGTGCCATCCGTACCATGGCAAATATTTTGGGTATTTGTCACTTCGCTGTCATCCAGCACACCATTTTGATTACTATCTATACCGGTGTTTACTTCTGAGCCCCCATTTGGGCATAAGCTACCCGCTGTGATATTCGCCTGTCTCACGGCAACTGATGATTTATTAATAACTGCGCTATCGTCAGACCCACTCCCGCCGCCACCACATGCACTAATTAGCAATGTAGAAAGAATTAATAAGAATAATTTATTAGACTTGCACTTCAACGATGCAAGCGTATCGAAAATACGCGCAGAGGGCATGAGCTCACAATCCTTATGATCTTTGCAAATAATTAACGTCTTCAATGACTAGCTTAATGTCAGCAGTGTGATGTAATTTGCAAAAAAATTATTAAAAAAATGCTCCGCATATACGAAACTGGAACGAGTGTATG
>MAAA01025660.1_pt1 | contig 10626 bp, 9 predicted proteins | sample 1115971 | NCBI WGS metagenome assembly MAAA01 (sample SAMN04961123, study PRJNA320927) | seawater metagenome | isolation source: sample BD02T6 sea water enriched with oil for 6 days | place: USA:Gulf of Mexico | collected 2013-07-27 | reverse complement strand
ACCTGGTTTGAGCTTGAGCCGGGTGACTATGAAGTGATTATGCGTCGTCCTCTAATGGGATTGGAGGGGGTTAATATCGATGGTTTTGAATTTGATTTAAAACGCATAGCGCAAATGAACTTAGCCGTAGAAGCCGATAAGGTGTACTTTTTGCGTTACTCCGAAGTGGATCCGCCGGCGATTGAGCACCAAACGTTTAGTGAGGAAACCGTATTAGGTGATGGTCCTTTGATGTTAGTGGCCACAGAATTGGCGCACGACGAAATGCAAGTCACGCGCATGTTGCCAGAAGGCGGACGATTCATTAAATCTCAAGGCATTCTTAGCGAAGATGAATTAGAAGAGGTATTCGATAGTCGTGTCATCAATCTAGATGAAGATGATGAACAAGACACGAATACTATGAAGTGGTGGTGGTAGGCCTCATTAGAGGCCTGTATTAGGAATAGGAGTAAGAGGCCTCATTTATTTTTTGATGAAGCTTGCCATTAATATAATATTGTAACTTTTCCGTTTGCTCATTATTAAGAAATAGTCCTAATTTACTTCTGCGCCATAATAAATCTTCAGTATGTATGACCCACTCTTCTTTTAATAAATAGTCGACTTCCAGAGCATATAGTCCATGTCCAAAGTGCTCTCCCATATGGGCTATAGAATTAATTTCATTCAGAAATATTTCGCAGCGTGTACCGTAAGCATCACAGTAGCGTTGTAATGTTTTTTCATTGATCCATGGATACTGCTTTTGCAATTGTGTGTGGAATTGTTTGATACCGTGTGTAAAGTCTCCACCGGGAAGAGCGCTGTCACGCGTCCAAGGTGCGCGCATATTGGTATGGTATGGCTGCAATTTTTTAAGGGCAGCTTCTGCCAACTTTCGGTAGGTGGTGATTTTACCACCAAAAATAGACAGTAGCGGGGCAGATTGTGAATCATCTAAAGCCAGTGTGTAATCCCGGGTAATGGCGGCAGGGTTATTTGACTCGTCATCACATAAAGGACGCACCCCAGAAAAATTCCATTTAATGTCATCATTGGTTAGCTGGTGCTTAAAATGATCATTGGCTATTTTTAATAAGTAATGGCTTTCTTCTGTAGAGATTTTAACGTCTCCAGGTTTCCCTTGATACTCAACATCTGTCGTGCCAATTAAAGAGAAATCGTTAAGGTAGGGAATAACAAAGACCACACGGTTATCTTCATTTTGTAAAATAAAAGCTTTATCCATCTTATGAAGGCGAGGCACCACAATATGGCTGCCTTTAATGAGACGAACTCCATAGGGTGAGGTGGTTTTGGTTTGTTGTTTAATAAAATTGGCCACCCATGGGCCCGCGGCATTAACCAGAGATTTAGCGGTTACTTTAAATTCTTTGTAATTGTTTGTGTCTTGCATGACTAAATGCCATAAGCCGTTCATTTGTTTAGCTTCGATGCAGCGCGTCTGATTGTTCAGGCTGGCTCCATTGTCTTTGGCCGATAATAAGTTACTTATCACGAGCCTTGCATCATCCACTGCGCAATCGGAGTATTCAAAGCCCTGCTTAATGTTGGCCTTTAGGGGCGAATTCTGATCAAAAATTACTTTGTGCGATCCCGCCAATGTTTCACGTTTGCCGAGTTGGTCATACATAAATAAGCCCATGCGAATCATCCAAGCAGGCCTAAGGTGCGGGCGGTGAGGCAAAATAAATCGCATGGGTTTTACTAAGTGGGGCGCATTAGACAGCAATACTTCGCGCTCTTTAAGTGCTTCATTAACTAGGCGAAACTCATAGTGCTCTAAATATCTAAGCCCACCATGTATGAGTTTGCTACTAGCAGACGAGGTAGCCGAGGCAAAATCATTTTGTTCGCACAAATAAACAGACAGGCCACGTCCTGCGGCATCGGCAGCAATACCTGCACCATTAATACCACCGCCGATGATAACTAGATCAAATACGTTTGAGTCCATGTTGTTTTATTCACTTGTGTTGATATATGTTCAACTTTAGACGTAAAGATGTTCACAAACAAACATTTTTGATGGGTTTAAGGCTGATTGGCTTGGATGGTCAAATTTATGCCGATATTAAGTGAGGAATTAGGTGCAGATGTGCAGGGCTACGTCATGTTCAGTGAGTAGGTTTATGATATTTTCTGGAGGCGCTTGATCAGTAAATACTTGTTGTGCATCAACAATATTGCCTAAACGTATGCTGGCGTTACGGCCAAACTTGCTGTGGTCTACCGCCAATAGAACTGTGCGGGAATTACGAATGATCGCTTGTGATACTCGAACTTCTCGGTAGTCGTAATCAAGTAAAGCGCCGTCAATGTCCACTCCGCTAATGCCCAAGATGGCATAGTCCACTTTAAACTGATTAATGAAATCCTCGGTGCTCTGACCCACTATACCGCCATCTTTTCTCATGGTGCCGCCCGCCACCAGCACATCGAAGTCTTCTTTGGCGCTTAATATCTTCGCAACATTCAAATTATTGGTGATGATTTGCAGGTCACTGTGATTTAACAATTCCTTAGCCACTTCTTCTGTGGTGGTGCCAATATTAATAAACAAGGAACTGGCATTCGGGATGTTCCGGCAAATGGCTTGAGCGATGGCTTGTTTTTGCTGGAGCTGCATGACTGCGCGTTGGGCATATGCGGTGTTGCTGACACTGGAGTTGGTGGCTCCACCATGGTGGCGGCTAATCTTTTGGTGTTGCGCTAATTCTTTTAAATCACGACGGATAGTTTGCGACGTTACTTGGCAACGGCTAGCCAGTTCTTCATTACTAATGTAACCATGCTCAGCCACTAGCTTTAGGATTTGATCGTGACGAACGTGCTTAGCCATAGGAGGTTATTCTTATAATGGTGGGACAACTGTTACAAATTATACCGTAAAACATTTATAAACGAAGATTTTCTAGGCTTCAGCCTACTATTAGTAGGGCGGTGAGCCTTTTACGCCATTCATGCTACAATTGGGCGATAAATCAAAGTTAGGTGAGAGAACCTTTATGAGTGTGATTAAGCAAGACGATATAATCCAAAGTGTGGCTGATGCCCTGCAATATATTTCTTATTATCATCCGCTGGATTTCATTCAAGCCATGGAAGCCGCTTACCACAAAGAAGAAAGCAAGGGCGCCAAAGACGCCATAGCACAGATTTTAATCAATTCTCGTATGTGTGCACAGGGTCATCGTCCTTTGTGTCAGGATACCGGTATTGTGACTGTATTTTTAACCATTGGTATGGATGTTCGTTTTGACGACGCCACTATGGGTGTGGAAGATATGGTTAATGAAGGTGTGCGTCGCGCATATAAATTGCCTGAAAATATTTTACGTGCGTCTATCTTGGCTGATCCAGACGGCAAACGCGCCAATACCAAAGATAATACCCCAGCGATTATTCACACCAAAATGGTGCCAGGTAATACCTTAGATGTGCATGTGGCAGCTAAAGGCGGCGGCTCCGAAGCTAAGTCTAAATTCGCTATGCTAAACCCTTCAGATTCGGTTGTGGATTGGGTATTAGAGCAAGTGCCTAAAATGGGTGCGGGCTGGTGTCCACCGGGTATGCTGGGTATAGGTATTGGCGGTACGGCCGAAAAAGCCATGTTATTGGCCAAAGAATCGTTATTGGAGCCTATTAACATTCAAGAGCTGCAGGCCCGTGGTGCACAAAACCGAAGCGAGGAGTTACGTCTTGAATTGTATGACAAGGTAAACAAGCTGGGTATAGGCGCGCAAGGCTTAGGGGGTTTAACTACAGTTTTGGATATAAAAGTTGCCGATTATCCTACACATGCGGCTAACAAGCCTGTGGCGATTATTCCTAACTGTGCCGCGACGCGTCATACCCATTTTGTATTGGATGGCAGTGGCCCTTGCAGTCTTGAAGCGCCAAAGCTAGAAGACTGGCCTGAAATTTCCTGGGAAGTGGGCGACAGTGTGCGCCGTGTAGATTTAAATACTGTTACTCGCGAAGACATGAGGGATTGGACACCCGGTGAAACATTATTATTGTCCGGCAAAATGCTAACAGGCCGTGATGCGGCCCATAAACGCATGGTGGATATGATCAATAAGGGTGAAGAATTACCCGTTGATTTAAAAAACCGCTTCATTTATTACGTGGGTCCAGTAGATCCTGTACGTGAAGAAGTGGTTGGACCCGCGGGCCCAACCACAGCTACACGTATGGATAAATTTACTCGCATCATTTTAGAAAAAACCGGCCTAATGGGTATGATTGGTAAAGCTGAACGTGGCGATATTGCGATTGAAGCTATTAAAGATAATGAAGCTTCATATTTAATGGCGGTAGGTGGAGCAGCTTACTTAGTATCTCAAGCCATTCGAAATGCTGAAGTAGTAGGTTTCAGTGATCTAGGAATGGAAGCTATTTATGAATTTGATGTGGTGGACATGCCTGTAACTGTAGCCGTAGATACAAAGGGGACCAGTGTGCATAAAATTGGCCCTCAAGAATGGTACGCTAAAATCAATGCTACAGAAGTAAACTAGTATTGTGTTGGTGGTTAACCTGCTGCTGACGTTTTGCAGCTTAAGCAGGTTAACGATTAAGGCGTATACTGTTTACCAGTAGCGCCTTGTCTTCACAGCCATCCGTATTCACACTGATGGTCCAATTCATTTTCATGGCTTCCATGGCCAATAAAAAACGTCGCGTCGCCACTGCGTCATATTCGCTGTAAACCCTAAATAAATTTGATGATGAACCTCCGCACTTATGGGCCTTATTACGTGCACGTATCTCAAAGGGGGCCTCTTCATCATCGCTTATTTGTTCAATACTGCTAATAACAATACCCATAACCCGCTTGTTATCGCTCCAAGTGTTGGCACATATGGCCCATAATAGTAATCCGAATATAACCCCCCGCATGACTATTTATTTCCTTATAGGGAATGAACCTCTTTAAGGGGATCGGCCCTAGACGGTAAAACTTAAATTATTTGGCTGCCACATTTAATGTTTTTGCGTGTGAGTAAAGAGGGTCCACAGCATTAATAAATAGCGTGATAGCAGAGTTGGACTATGCTTAGGGTAAGAAATTGGCGACAGTGGATGATGCCAGGGATGCAAATGGACTACAGGGTTTACTCTGCTATATATATGTTTTTTTGGGCGCTCATTATTTGTCTTTGCGCCACCTTTTCTACGTCTGCTTTCAGCGAGACCCGTGTGGTTAGCTCCGGTCTGCCCGATTTAAATTCAGCCCCAAGCCAGTATGCCGGTTTTGCTCGTCTACTGGATGACGATAGTATTTTGGTACCAGAAGAACTTTTAGACATTAATAAAAATATTAAGCGCATTGCCTTTTATCATAATGGCGACCGCTTACACCGTAAAATTCCCAAGCAAGTTCATTTAATGATAGAGAATAAGCTATTTGGTAAATTTATGGGGTTGGGGCGTTTTGAAGTGATCGATTGTATTGAGTGTCGTACTACTCGAGTTAATTTCGAAGATTCCCGTATGCATATTAGTCAAAGTGCGCAAAGTAACCAAGACCTAAGAGAGCTGTCTAAAAAAGTGCGGGTGGATGCATTTTTATTATGGAGCGCCAGCGTACACGAGAATAAATTTACGGTTAATTTAAGAATGATCAGCGCAAAGAGTAACGAAATACTGTGGCTGAAAGAGTACGTGAAAAAAACCACTCGGGAGCAAGAAGAGTTAGAGTTCGAAAGTATTGAGATGGAATTTACGGTTAGCGCCTTAGGCCTTAGTTCAACTCGACCAGGTGTTGCGTTGGTGAGTGATGCGAAATTGGACAGTGTGTCTGCTTTTGGTATTCGCAGACGTGAGTCCACCAGTTTAAATAAAGAAATCGAGTACAGCTTAGGCGTAGAATATTTTAAGAATTTTTCCGCCACAGATGAGTTCAGTGTCAGCGGGTTTAACTTAGAGGGGCGTATATTTGTCAATATCGCCGCCATGCAGGACTGGGTGCCCACTAAAGCCTACTTGGGTGTCGGTCAGGCATTCTTTAGCGGAAGTCATGGTTTGATGATGAAATTTGGATTGGAGTTCCCATTTGTCACTAACGGTTTTATGTCTTTAGGTGCTGTGCATTTGGTGAGTAAGGACGTGGAGTGGGATTCGAACACAGACTACGTGGATAAATCTGAATTTGGCGGTTCCGGTTTGGACTTAACCTTAGGTTACCGGTTTTAAATTATGAATATAAAAGTAACAGTGTTAGTCGTTATATTTGTGCAAGGATGCTCTGTTGGATCATTTGATATGGAACAAGATCCTTTTTCTAAAGAGGCGCCAAAGCTCGTCAATAAAACAGACGTTGCGAAAGAAGCTGACTATGCGAAAAAGAATCACGGTGTTGTCAGTATTCATCGTCATGGGCCAGGTTATGATGTGATGATGATGCTGAACGCAGGTGAGAGCGATATTATATTTAGCATGGACTTGCCTCAAGGTGGTGAAACGTTTATGCCTGAGGTGAGTGAACAACTAACCTCGCGTAAAGACAGTAAGGTGATGGCGGAAGGAGAAAGCGCGAAAGAAGTAAAAGAGACGGAATTTTTTAGTGAAAAAGCGTTAAGTTTGTTCTCGGATGCCACTAAACATATGTTAAGTGCTCAAGCGCTGTTTTACCGTAAATCATATTGGAAGGCCCTTGAGGAAACCAATAAGGCCATGTCTTTGGTTCCGGCTTCTGCCCAAGCTTATGCACTAAAGGGCAGTATTTATTACAAGTTGGGTCGTAAAAAAGAAGCCAAAAAGTCATGGCAAAAAGCCTTTAAATTGGACCCCTCTTTAACAGATGTTAAAGAGAGTCTTAAGTTAGTTAAGTAGGGCTGTAATTATGCGTTCATACCTCTTACTATATTTTATTTTATTTTATTGCTTGAGTGCTAGTGGTGCGCCCAGCAATGAACCTTTAGAGGTGCCGACTAAAAAAGATGATCTTGAAGAGATTCAGCTTAAATCTTCACTGGAAGACCGCTTGGCTAGGGATTTAAAATCCTATTTAGGTGCAAGTCGATTTATTATTAATGTTGATGTTGAGTTGGAGAAAATTCGTCAGGTGGTTCAGCAAAAAAATAATATCAATACCGGAGCTAATAAATACAACCAACCAGCACCTTTCCCCAAGTTAACATTTCCAAGTACTGACAATTCAATAGACACCTATTCGGAAGACTTGCCAGGACTGCCATTTGTTGAATTGCCTGGTGACAAAGAGAAAGATGCAGAGCTACAGTTTATGCGTGAGCAGATTAAACGCCTGCAAAACCAACAGTCTCAACCTAGGTGGGATGATAATGATAGGGGCTCTTTGGGGCCGGAAGGTCATGTTACAGAAAAAACCGTGGGTGTGTTTAATCGCATTAAACGTCTAACGATAAATCTAATTGTTGAAGAGAGTATTAGTCAAGAACAGGAGGTTTTTTTAAGAAATCTAATTTATCAAAAATCAGCACTAAATGACCTTAGAGGGGATTCGCTAACGATAGTGCGTACTCAGTTTTTGTTACAGCCTGATGAGAGTGTTAAACAAGATGTGGCAGGCCCAGGTTTAAACTGGATGAATGATAATTTTAGTTCTTTGGTGCTGGGGTTATTATCGCTACTCATTATGCTATTGCTGGTATTGATAGTATTGGCTTTAAGAAAAAAGCGTGAACCTGAGCAACCAGAAAAAATCAAAGATGTTTTGATGAAAAATGATTCCCCCCAAAAAAATATGTTAGTAGACTCAGGAGAGGTTGATAAGCAAGTAATGCAAAAAAACCGCCAAGAGATAATCTCTTTGGGGTTGGGTCAGCCGCAGCATGTTCAGCATGTTATGGAACAGCTAATAGTCGTGCCAGAAAAGATCCCTATGGCAGCGTCTTTATATAAAGTGTTGGGGCGAAGTTTATTTCGTTCTATTTTTCCTAATGTTGCTCAATTGCAGTTACAAAGCATCATGGCTTATTTGGCTGATCAGCCCCCAGATGAAGAGCAACAGCAAAAAGACACTCAAGATTTTTATCGGTTATTGCAACAGCATATTCAGAATATTGAGCCCGATAAGGCATTGCCATTCGAGTTTTTGCATAAGTTAAATGATTCACAGGTGTTATTTTTAGTGCAGCACGAAGATGTGCGTATTCAGGCGTTGGTGGTTAGCCAGTTGAGCTCGGAACAGGCTGCGAGGGTGCTTAATAGAATACCAGATAAAAAACAGGCGCAGGTCATTGCTGAGTTAGGCCAATTTGAGACATTTCCCTTGGATACGTTTCAAGATGTGGCCGATCGCTTGGCCAAGCAAGCGCAAAGAGTACCTAGTTTCGAAAATGTGAATGCGGATGGTCTTAGTATGCTTATTAGCATGCTAGATAACATGAGTTCGGGTGAAGAGGCGAAAGTACTTAAGCGTTTAAAACAGGATAAACCCGATAGTTTTTATCGTTTACGTAAGCAGTACTTTACCTTTTCTGATTTGGTTAAAACACCTCGCCAAATACTCAGTAATGCATTGCGCGAAGTGGATCGTCAGTTTATTGGTCGTGCAATATGTAATACCCCAGATGAATTTAAATTACACGTATTGTCTTCTCTTACGCCTAAATTAAAGGCATTGGCACGTGAGGACTTAAAACGCAGCGAAGGGCGTATTAGTTCAAAGGAAATAGATGATGGGCGCCGAGCGATAGTGCAAAAAATTCGGGAATATATAAATACCGGTAAGTTTTCAATGGATATGTTATTGCAAGTGAAATCCGCTAAAGCCACTAAGCGAGCGCAATCTAAATAAAAAGTTAACTTTAATGTGTTTATAAAAGTGCTGCCAATTATTGATAAATAATATGGTTACTAAATAGATATTGGTGTTAATAAAAGTCGAGGCGTCGTTCATAAGTGACTTATAAACAAATATTATCGAGTAAAACAAGATGATTAGTGTCAGTACCTTAGTGGGCATTACCGCCGGTGTTGGCTTATTTGTCACGGCGGTGATGACCAGTACCGATAATTACATGATGTTTGTCAGTGTTGCCAGCGGCATGATGGTGGTGGGCAGTACCTTTGCGGCTTCTTTAATAAGTTTCAGTTTTGCCGAAGTGATGCATGCCATAAAGGCCATGTTTCAAACAATTTTGGCCGGGAATACAACGCAGGGGCATTTATCTGGCTTAGTTAAACGTTTCATGGAGTTCAGTGACATCTATCGTGATGGTGGAATTTCGGCCTTGGAGGACAGTTTAACCGCGCAAGAGAAAAAAGATGATCATATGGCGCTGGGTATTGAACTTATGGGCTCGGGTTATAAGCAAGGGGATATTAGGGTGATTATGGGCGATGCTATGGATAGTCATTGGCAGCGGCAATCCTTAGAGGGAAAAATCCTTAGTACGATGGGCGTTTATGCTCCGGGTTTTGGCATGGTAGGCACCATAGTGGGCTTGATTATCATGTTGGACAATATGGGGGGGGACATGGCGAACTTAGGTAAAGGTTTGGCTCTTGCTTTAATTACAACCCTTTATGGTGTGCTGCTAGCCAACTTGCTATTTAAGCCCACTGCCGCGCAGGTGACTGAAAAACAAGAGCAAGAGTATTTTCGTCATGAACTTATAACAGACGGTTTTGTTATGTTGTCAGAAAAGCGGGATTCAATGGTTATGCAAGATAGGTTGAATGCCTACATTAAACCAAATAGGCGTTATTCGCCTGATTTGGAATAATTGAGTGAGCAGTAATCAAAAAAGAGGCTTGCGTAGGCGTCGCCAAACCTTTGATGCAGATGGAGAAGGCTGGATCGTGACCTACGCCGATGCCATTACCCTATTATTGGCTTTTTTTGTGATGATTCTGTCTGTGTCAGACTTAAATCAAGGCAAGGTTGAGGCGTTATCGGAAGGTTTGGCTGACGCCATGTCGCCCGATAATAAGCCTGCGACTCCTTTTTCGGATATTAAAAAGGAGCTGGATGACATTATTGGTGAGCACCAGATGGACGAAAACGTTAGCGTAGACATTGATGCTAAGGGTATTAGAGTGGAATTCTCCAACTTTTCATTATACGACTCTGGTAGTGCCGCTATAAAGGCAGAAGCTTTGCCTATGCTGTCTGAAGTGAGCAAGGTCATTGCCAGTACCAGTAGTGCTAGCCACCTAATAGAAATAGAGGGGCATACCGACGATGTGCCCATTCGCAGTGCTCGCTTCCCCTCTAATTGGGAGCTTAGCTCCTCGCGCGCCAGTAATGTGGTGAAGTACTTGCTGGGTAAAGGGGTGCTAAAAAACCGCCTTAAAGCGTCAGGCTATGCAGACTCCCGCCCTAAAGAGGCCCTAAAAGAAGGTGAAAAAACCACCAAGCAGATGCGCGCGGCTAATCGGCGCGTGGTGATTTATGTGCGTAGATTTTGAAGCGGGCTATTCTTAAGCGAGTGTAGGGAGGATAGTGTTGCTTTTATCTATATAGAGCTTTTTTTTAGCCACTCACAAGGACTTTGGATTTACCCTGACACCTTGTTCTGGTAGACTGCAACGCCATCTAGTCCTTCAAAATTCACCACCTTTATTCGGATTCACCAGTATATGTCGACTCGTTTTATTTTCGTCACAGGTGGCGTTGTGTCCTCTTTG
>MAAA01014680.1_pt1 | contig 10635 bp, 9 predicted proteins | sample 1115971 | NCBI WGS metagenome assembly MAAA01 (sample SAMN04961123, study PRJNA320927) | seawater metagenome | isolation source: sample BD02T6 sea water enriched with oil for 6 days | place: USA:Gulf of Mexico | collected 2013-07-27 | reverse complement strand
TTGGTCATTCTGCCGCCTCTAATTAGTTTTATTATTTTTTTATCAGACCGCTTAGCTGTCCCATCAAAACCAAGTTGATCTGATAGTGCTAAATATTAATACCATGGTTTTTTTAAACGACATTGGACAAAAGTGCTCGAAATCTAGTCTTTCAGCGCCACTTTTTTTGGCCATTTTAATTAAAATGCAGAGCATTTTGTCTATAAGCCAACAATCATGGGCTCTTGCGGGTTTTAAGCCACTCAGTCTCCTCGCTTAGAAGGCGAGATAAAAATAAGACTTAGGCGTGTTTCATCTAATAATTAGAATTTGGTTTCATACCGCAAGTAACATTAAAAGAGTTTTAAGGAGATTATTTTTATAAAACCAACGTTTTCTCTTTGTTTAGTCTCACAATGCAAGTTAGTATGAATTTAGCATTGCAGTGATCTAATTATAAAAATAATCAACATATTGAGAATCATCATGGCCGCGACCTTAGAAAAAAAGGTGAAAACTAGCTTAAAACCCAGCATGCACCCCTATTTAAACGGGGCCTGGACTCCTAATCACGATGAATACACCGCCACCGATATGGAAGTGATTGGTGAGATACCTAAAGACATAGACGGGGTTTACATTCGTAATACCGAGAACCCGGTACATGAGGCACTGGGTAACTACCATCCATTTGATGGGGACGGCATGATTCATACTATGGCCATTAGGGAAGGTCGTGCCGAATACCGCAATCGCTTTGTGCGCACTAAGGGTTTTGAGGCCGAACAATTGGCCGGTGAATCGATCTGGGCGGGCATAGCCAATTCCACCAGTAAATCTAAACGTCCAGGCTGGGGCGCCCAAGGATATGTGAAAGATTCCTCCAGCACCGATGTGGTGGTGCATGCAGGTAAAATATTGTCGACGTTTTGGCAATGTGGTGACGGCTACCGCTTAGACCCTTATACGTTAGAGCAACACGGAGCCGAAAGCTGGACGCCAGTCGATGGTATCTCGGCCCACCCTAAAGTGGATGTGAACACCGGCGAGATGTTATTTTTTAACTATTCAAAATACCCCCCTTACCAGCATTATGGGGTAGTCGATAAAAACAATAAGCTCATTCACTACACGCCGGTGCCACTACCTGGGCCACGCCTGCCCCACGACATGGCCTTCACCAAAAATTACTCCATATTGGTGGATTTGCCTATGTTCTGGGACGAGGAAAAACTAAAAGAAAATAAACATCACCCTCATTACCACCCCGACATGCCCACTCGCTTTGCCATCATTCCACGCTTTGGTAATCAAGAAGATATTATATGGTTTGAAGCCGCCGCCACTTATGTATTACATTGGATGAACGCATACGAGGAAGGAGACGAGATTATTCTTGATGGCTACTTTCAAGACCAACCGAACCCGCCACCACTTAAAGGTTTACCCCCAGGGCCTGGTAAGTTGATGTCCAACATTGACCTAGTATCGTTACAAACTAAGCTGCACCGCTGGCGCTTTAATTTAAAAACAGGTGAAGTAAACGAAGAGCACTTGGATGAACGGGTACTGGAGTTTGGCAGTTTTAATCAAAAATACGCAGGCTCCAAGACCCGCTACCAATACAGTGTTTTTAATAAACCCGGCTGGTTCCTGTTTTCCGGTTTAGTAAAACACGACCATGAAACTGGTGAATCCTGGACCCTAGAGTTTGGTAAAGACCGCTTTGGCAGCGAAGCGCCGTTTGTCCCGCGTATTGATGCCAAAGATGAAGACGATGGTTACCTCATCTCTTTTATTACCGATATGAAAGAAAACCGCTCAGAATGTATATTAGTGGACGCCAAAGACATAGAAGCCGGAGCTGTGTGTCGTATTATATTGCCCCACAGAATATGCAGTGGTACACACGCCACTTGGGCTGATGGCCCAACCATACGAAGCTATCAAGACAAATAAACAGGAGTCATTATGAATCAACAAGCTGTTTATATACTGGGTGGCCATCAAAGTGATTTCGCCCGCAACATTGCCCGCGAAGAGTTATCTCTGTTTGATTTATTTGCCGACACTGTGCGTCAGGGAATGGCAAGTTGCCGCTTGGATGCTAGTGAAATTAAAGTGGGTCATGTGGGTAACTTTGTGGGGGACTTATTTAATGGCCAAGCACAGCTAGGCGGATTTTTTGGCCACGTGGACCCTAAACTTGCTTACCTGCCCGCCTCCCGTCATGAGGCAGCTTGCGCCTCGGGCTCTATGGCCTTAATGGCTGCCATGGCGGATTTAGAATCCGGCCGTTATGATCTGGCCTGCGTGGTGGGTATAGAAATGATGCGCAATGTGAGCGGGGATATTGCCGCCGAATATTTGCGCCCCGCCGCTTGGGCTGATAAAGAATGGCAAGACACTTCTTATGTGTGGCCCTGTGCCTTTGATGACTTAATCACCACCTATGAACAGCGTCATGGTTTAAACATGCAACACTTGCGTGCTATCTCGGAAAAAAATTACAAAAATGCCCTGTGCAATCCCAACGCCCAGACTCGGAAATGGCAATTCGGTGAAGACAGTTTTAGTAACCACGACAGCGCTAATCCCGTCATCGCTGGACAGATTCGTCGCCAGGATTGTGGCCAAGTGAGTGACGGTGCCGCTGTGGTATTTTTAGCCACTGAAAAACGCGCCAAAGAATACGCCCGCAAGCGCCGCATGAAGCTGGAAGACATTCCTTGTATTAAAGGCTGGGGACACATAAACGCGCCCATGTTGTTTGAAGAAAAAATACGCTTAAGTGAGGGACAAGATTATATCTTCCCGCACATTCGTCAACTGTTTGAACAGACTCTATCCCGGGCAGGCATGTCCAGCATAGATGAAATAAGCGGCATGGAAGTGCACGACTGTTTTAACATCACCGAATACATGATCCTAGATCATACTGGCTTGTATAAACCCGGTGAAGCTTGGCGCGCCATTGAAGAGGGTCATACTTCGCCGGGCGGTAAGTTGCCCATCAATATGTCGGGTGGACTCATAGGTTTGGGCCATCCTGTGGGAGCCACAGGTGTACGCATGGCACTGGATGCTTACAAACAAGTCACCTACAGCGCTGGAGATTATCAGATTGGCGGCGCACGGGACATGATGACTTTTAACTTAGGCGGCAGCGCCACCACTTGCGCCAGTTTAATTATTGGCTGCCAATAAAAATAATAAACATAGTCTTTTGTCCACGGTATTAAACCTTCACTAAGGGCTAAACACTGTGAATAGACAACTGCACCTTAAGGGTAAAAAATGAATTCTGCCGTAAATGAAGCCTACATTATAGATGCCGTACGCATTCCACGGGCCCGTGCCAAAGGCGAAGACAGTCTTTATGCCCAGCTAAAACCTATAGACCTGCTTAAACCCTTGTTTCATGCCTTGAGTGTTCGCAATGATTTAAACAGCCGTCATGTGGAAGACGTGATATTGGGTTGCTCTACCCAGAGCGGTGATCAGGGTGCTAACTTAGCAAAAATTGCAGCCCTTTATGCTGGTTGGTCCAACCAGGTATCGGGTGTGACTTTAAATCGATTTTGCTGTTCGGGATTAGATGCTATCAACATGGGGGCCGCCAAAATACTTTCGGGCATGGAATCTTTAGTAGTGGCTGGAGGTGTGGAAAAACTCACCAGTGTGCCCATGTTCGCCGACAAAGGCGCTTGGTTTTCAGACCCTAAGGTAATGAAAAAAACGCGCTTTTTACACATGGGGTTAGCGGCCGATTTAATTGCCAAACAGGAAAATTACAGCCGAGAACAATTGGATGAACTTGCCTTAAAGTCTCACCAGCGTGCAGCTAACGCCACTCAAGAGGGCTATTTTTCTGGATCTTTAATCCCGCTAGTGAATGCCGAAGGCCAAGCTTATCTGAATCAGGATGAAGGCATTCGCGCCAACATCAGCTCAGAAAAACTCGCCGCGTTGCCGGCCAGTTTTTCTGCCTTTGTGGAAATGGGACAAAAGGTAGTGGAGCAGGTATATCCACACGACACACTGACGGCCATGCACAGCCCAGGCAATTCTCCGGCGCTAGTGGATGGTGCTTCTTTGGTATTATTGGCAAGCAGTGATCGTTGCCGTGAACTTAATTTAAAACCCCGTGCGCGCATTCGCCACTTTGCCAACGCCAGCGATGAACCTGTGGTGATGTTAACCGGCCACATTCGCGCCATGGACAAAATGTTTAAGGCTACCGGGCTAAGCGTGAACGACATTGATTTGTGGGAAGTGAACGAATCCTTCGCCGCCAGCGTACTTAAATTTCAACAACACTTTAATATTGATGATGACAAGTTAAACGTCAACGGCAGCGCCATTGCCATGGGCCACCCGCTAGGGGCCACAGGTGGCAACTTAATGGGCATGTTATTGGATGAGCTGGAGCGCCAAGACAAACAACGTGGTGTCATTGCCATTTGTGGTGGCGCTGGTGTGGGCGTGGTAACTATGATTGAGCGAGGTGATTTTTTAACAGAGTAAAAACTATTAATTCTTTACCCTTTATTGCTATGTGAGCAACCGCCCTACTCTAGGGCGGCTGTTGCTTTAGTTTTACTCCATTGCCACAACAGGCGCGGGCCAATTTACATTGGGTAACGCTCCTAACAATTTATGAAAAGCATCTGGAAGCTGCCCAAAGGATTCAATTGAAAGCCAACTGATGGATCTTTTAAATTGAGGGGCAATTTCAGTGAATATCGGGCCTAATAAGTGCGCCTCTAAGGCGGCGGAGTTTTCATAGGTTTCAAATAGCTTACCGGTGGTTTTATCCTCACTTACATACCAGTCATAAACCAACGTGCCGGCTTCACTGCTAGAGCAATACTGTGAACACTCTTTAGCAATTTCACGAAACAGTTTAAAGTCATTGACTTTAAATGACACCACTAGCCTTACGTTTTTATTATTCATGTGCGCCTCAACGATCGCTTAATATTGCGATTAATCATAACAGTTTATTGGCTTTAGATACTTAGTGGCGTATTTATTAAACCAGCTACCACAGAAAATTCTCGAAGCCATGAGCCAAAAGCCAAGTGATTTTTAAATGCTTGTGGTCCATATTACAAAAATTAAACTTAATGACTTAAATCTATGGGTAAATGTGGCACATTAAAACCCAAACTCTAAACGGTGCAAATCAACTTACTCATCAATGCACTTGGACTAAAACCACTTATCGCTATTCTCAGTTATTTAATCTAGAAGATAATCACAGCGCCGCAGCAATAGCACGGAAGGCTTCGGAAGACTCTAGGAACGATTCATAATTATTTTCAGTGAAGTTTATGTTTGCCGAATTTTTTACAATCACCACATTGGCTTTTTTATTCACGTAAATATATTGATCGTAAATACCTACCGCCATGAACTCTTCGTCGGCATTCACCGGCAGCCACCATTGGTAGCCGTATCCCATTTCCATTTTTGATGAGTCACGTTTACCCGGCATTAGATGGGGTGCATCTGGCGTCACCGAATCTTTCACCCAATTTAAGGGCACAATTTGCTGATCATTCCAGCGGCCGTCATCTAAATATAGTTTACCGAATCTGGCATAGTCTCGGGTTAACATGTTTAACCCACCCAGTACCATAGGTTCGCCAGTGGTATCCGTGATGTAATAGGTATCTTGTTCGGTGCCCAGCTTTGACCACAATTTTTCTTTAAAATATTCGGTCACAGGGCGACCGGTGGCTTTGCGCAGCACCATGCCAATCACATGAGTATCTATGCTCACGTAATGTAAAAATGTGCCTTGCTCACGCTCGTTCACTAGACTTGCGGCAAACTCATCAAACGAGCCACCCAATGCCAGCAGTCGCCCCATGCGATTAATATCGGAATTAAAGTCCTGATAATCTTCGTTAAAGGCTACGCCACTGGACATCTGCAAAACATTTTTAATGGTGACCCCGTCATAACCGGAGCCTTTTAATTCGGGCACATAATCGGTAACCAATTCATCAATACTCTTGATGTGGCCTTCTTCTATGGCAATACCAAATAAAGCCGAAAGAAATGACTTGGACATGGACCAAGAAATACGCTGGTCTTTTTCGCTCGTGCCCTGGTAATAATCTTCAAAGGTAATGTCATTGCCCTTAAGCACCAACAAGGCGGTAGTACTGGAGCGAGTTAAAAATTCCTGTAGGGATTTTTGTTCGCCCTTGTAGTTATAGGTCGCGGGCAAGGCCTGGGGTGTTTGACCAAATTGGTGTGGCTGCCCGGATTTTTTGATGGTTACTGTAGGAATAATACTGCCCATATTAGAGAAGTTGGACACTATCTTATCCTCATCAAACAGAGTGATAGTGTGATACAGCTGCACACTCTTCTGCCAGTTTAGACTCACCAGCAGCAGCAAACCTGCCAAAAGCACGGCTATGGCCATGCTTGAAATTTTGATCGCTTTTGTCATTTTTATTCTCCGTTGATTGAGGGATCATACTGAAATCGATAATATATCAATCGATCGATAAATAAAAGAAAGGCACGTCATTTTGCTTGTTTGTGCAATAAAGGCCTAACAAAACACAAGAAATGCGCTATTTGGGCATAAGCTCAGATAAACCCCGCATTTGTGTATAATGCCAGCCCTGTTATTGGGATTAAATAAGGAATACCGCCAGTATGGGTCGTCCCAGCAAAGTAGAAGAAAAGCGCCTGATGATTCTGGATGCCTTTGAGAAGGTGATCTTGCGTGAAGGCTTTGGTCAGGCCTCCCAGCGTAAAATTGCAGAAGAAGCCGGTATCAAGCAGCCCATGATTCATCACTATTTCGGCGGTGGTGATGCCATGCTGGATGCTTTATTAGAAAGAGTGGTTCAGCGCTACATGAGTGCCCTGGACAACTTTGCAGGCGCCACACAGGCTCCGAGCCTTGAACAGGTATTAGGCTTTGTGAGCTCGCCCGATTTTCATCAAGTAAGCGAACAAAATGAAGTATTTTTTAGCTGCATCATAGGAGCGGGGGATCAAAACAAACACATATCTAGCCGCGTATCCTCTGTGTATGACTATCTGTTGGAGCTGATCACAGAACATCTGGATAAGGCAAAAGTGAAAAACAGTAAAGAATTGGGTTATATGGTCATGTGTTTAATTTTAGGCCACGACTGGGCCAAGCGGCTGGGCTTTGGTGAAGGACATAATCAAAATATGTTCAACAGCCTCACTAAGCTCATAAAGAGTTAGAGAGTAAAAATTACCTTATCGCAAACCGCCTTTACAGCTTAACGTCACCCCATGCGGCGAATAGTCGCCGAGGTAAAGTCTTTATGCTTCACTTTTTTGTCAAAGATATAACCGTTGCGCTCTTTGTTGTTCAAACACACTAAGTAGCGGCCTGCGCTAGCACTGGTTTTAGTGAACAAAGTAACTTTACCCCCGCCTTTAAACGTTGAGCCGGCACCATCCCCATCAAAATTGAGTCTGATAATTTTTACTGCCTTTTTCAGTGAGAGAACGGGTTAAGCCACATTTAGATCGTTTTTGCCTACCATTTTGCGTATTTTGAGGATTTACAGCCTAAAATTGAGCTGATAGTATCAGCCACCTCTTCAAGTGAGCTGTATTGCTTTATACCTGAAGAGTTCTCAGGGCGGGGCGAAACTCCCCACCGGCGGTAATCACGAGTATTCGTGTAGCCCGCGGGCGCTTGCTGTAACACAGCAAGGACAGCAGACTCGGTGTGATTCCGGGGCCGACAGTTAAAGTCTGGTTATGAGAATAAGGTGCTTTCCGCAGAACAGCTTGGGCTACCCCAAACCTGTCTATTAGGTACGCCGTTATGGATTCTACCAGCAATACCACACAAGTCCGTCCTAACCGTATCGCCTTCATTCAGGCCAGCTGGCACCGTGATATCGTAGATCAGTGCAAAGATTCTTTTTTAATTGAAATAGCCAAACTGTGTAATCTCAGCGTTGATGTAATTGTGGTACCGGGCGCATTTGAGATTCCTCTACAAGCTAAGCGACTTGCAAAAACAGGGCAATACGCCGCCATTATAGGTGCGGGACTAGTGACCGACAGTGGTATTTACCGCCATGAATTTGTGGCCCAGTCGGTGGTGAGCGCTTTAATGCAAGTGCAACTGGAAACCGACGTTCCGGTATTTTCAGTGGTGCTTACCCCCCACCAGTTTCACAGTAGCGACGAACACCATACCTTCTTTAAAGAGCATTTTGTGATTAAAGGGGCTGAAGCCGCATCGGCCTGCGCCACTATTTTGCAGTTAGATGGCAACCTCACCTAAAATTTAACGCGCCATGAAACTGGATTTTTATAATCGTTAATGGCGCATGGCAATGACTTAGTATGATCAGCCTCGCACCAACTATGATTTTTAAGTAACAGTTGTTCAGGCTCAAACAATCAACATGAACCCTTTGTAAACAACTAGATTAATAGCGAGTCTATTGGCCGGCTTTTGAGTTGGTTTTATTATTTAACAAGTTTGGGGTTTTATGAGCTTTGGGTAAAGCGCTATCCAAATGCAGCCATGCAGGTGCACTACTGGCCCAAGTATCAATAGTTGGTTTAAACACCGTTTTATCGTGCAAGGTGCCAGGCTTAATGGAAATTAGGCCGGGGGCAATCTCTCCTTTGGCAAACATAGGGGTGCCACACTTTTCACAGAACCCGCGGTCGGTCCAGCGTCCGGCATCTCCCACACTGCGAAAATATTTAACCTTGCCTGAAGTAATACTTAATGCAGACTCCTTTACCAATGCAGCCGATACAAAAGTACCGCCACTGGCTAACTGACATTGACCACAATGACAGTTAAACATGGCCAATGGCTTTTCACTGCATTGATAGTTAATACCACCACAGGCGCAAGCACCGCTAAAATCCATTCCTACATTCATTACTAACCATTCCTTTTATTGTATTTTTTAATAGAGATACTTTAATTTAAGGACGTTGCCACTTACGTTGTATTTTTAAAATATCACTGTAATTAATCACGATAAAATCATGTTCACTTAAAAAGTTTTTCATCTGTTCGCTGGACCAAACTGACGTATCACCTTGGCGAACAATTTTATCCACACCCTCAGAATGATTCTTACCACTTGGAATAACAACGTTATCAGTTTGTTCGCTTGCAGCGTGCATGAAAAAATGATTTAAACCAGGCCCTGCAATATTAAGTAATGCCTGCTGGTAAATTTCCATACGAACCTTCACATCCTCTATGAGATGCGGTGAGTTTTCATAGGGCAGTTCAAAACCAAAGGCGTGCCTCACCACCCACGCGGTTACAAATTTTATTACAGCCGACCCTGAATACGACAAATGACTGTTCATTTCTTCCAATTCATAAAACCCAAAAAACGTATCAGGCCTAATAATATTCATTGCATCTAACCGCTGAATACTTTTCTGCGCGCTTTTATCAAAGGTATTCACCGTCATGGGGAGTTTAAAATGATTCGCAGCAAAAATAGCCGCCTCTAACAACGCATTGGAGTCATTATTAACGTTTGATTGATTTTTATTATATGTGCTCTTCGCATAATAAGTGCCCATGTGCGAGTCTATATGATCAACCTTTATCCCCGCATCCATGGCCTTTTGAATTTGCGCAATAAATTCTTTTTTAACTTCGTCGGGGTTGGCAAACTGCATTACTTCACTAATTTTCTCCCACGCTAGACCTTTCTCATTATATAAACTGGGCACTTGCTCCTTTGGCAATACTGGTGACCAGGGATATGCCAACTGATATTCGTTGGTCAAAGAAAGATGAACCCCAAACCCCCACTCGGGATGTTGATTGGCAATACGGGCAACACGCACCAACTGAGCATCATTTCTGTCATGCACTATCACGCTATTAGACTTCACTAAGCCCTTGGGCATAACGTCTAAAATGCCATGGGTAAAGGTGGGGTTGCCTGCCGTGTCGTCACTATTCACCACCAGTAACTTAGCGTCTTTTGGGAATCCAAGCTCTTGGGCCAGATTATGTCCATTCTCAAATAAGGGCGCTGGATCCATACGCCATAACACATTTTTAAAAAGCCCAGTAAAAGGCAATACAATAGTCACTAAGGCCAGTACTAACACTGTGCCCAGTAGGAATTTTTTCATTATTATTTTCTTTCCCGCTCACTTTTTATGAATGATTAACGACCCGCTGATAGTTTAAATAAGCTAATCAAGTAACCACCACTTTAGCAGAGCCTGCATGTAGGGTAAGCCATAGTTTGCAAGACTCACCCTTGATAGGCCATATCGCACACACTTCAAAACGACTAAATGGATATATTGCGGATATTTATAGCTATGAGCCTATTTCGCACTTAACTTGAGTAAGGTGGATCGGTTAAAATAAAGCATACTCGGCACGTTAATGTATTTATAACGCCATTAATACGCTACAGCCCTTTAATCATCGCGACTTGCTTTGGGCACCTCTAAATAGGTAAACCTAGTCGCTGCACTTTATTACACTCAATATGAGCAATAGAGTTATTTTTTAATATTTATTAGGTGGTAAACATGGCCAAAGCCAAAACTGACATTTTTGTCCCGCTGAACCTTGCTGTTTTAACGGTTAGCGACACCCGCAATGAAGAAACCGACACCAGCGGC
>MAAA01014414.1_pt1 | contig 10660 bp, 7 predicted proteins | sample 1115971 | NCBI WGS metagenome assembly MAAA01 (sample SAMN04961123, study PRJNA320927) | seawater metagenome | isolation source: sample BD02T6 sea water enriched with oil for 6 days | place: USA:Gulf of Mexico | collected 2013-07-27 | reverse complement strand
GCATCTTTATTCTTGGCATAATCAGAAAACGATTGGTGCAAAAATCCTATTAGCATGACTGGTAGCTTGGCTTGTTGGGCGATATCTGCTAAGGCTTGGAATAGGTGTAAATCTTTATTGTTACGAGATTGGTAATCGAGTGCTTTGCCCATTTCATCTAATAAGAACAAAACGCCATCTTGCTTTTTTGGCGCATTTGCAAGAGTGCTTTTAATTTCTTGTAAACACTTCTCGTCGGTATATTTTTTCACCTTAGAAATGCTGTATTCAATGTTAAAGGCATTGTAAAAGCTAACAAGTATGGCATTGGCAGGTGCTTCTAGTCCACATACATGCTTTATGACCTTCCAGCCCTTTTTAACATCAAATCGCTCCGCAAAGGTTTTTAGTGATTTGTCTGCTTTCGTTAATTTAGCTTGTGCATACTCTCGCTCAGCCTTTTTAGGGGATAGCAGGGTGGAAAGGTATAAAGCTATTGTCGACTTACCTACGCCATAGGGGCCTGTGAGTGTATAGGCACGTTGCTCACTACCTTCATAAGCTTTGCTGATAGTGTTTAGGGTATTAATAGCCGTGCCGTGCAAAATAAAATCATCTACAAAGCCTTGATAGTCTTTAAGGTCGGTGTCTATACGTGTAGAGCTTTTATAGCGCTGATTAATAGTGATAGGTAAATTAGTCATTTAATCAAGCCCCGTAAAATGTATCTAGGTAATAATTTGGATTATTTAAGGTTGTTTGTTCTAACTTCACCTGCCTTAGGCCGAGCGAATCAATCCAGGCAACCTTACCAGCTGAAAACTCTTGTGCTTCATCTAGTTTTTGGCCTAACCCACTTTCAGAGAGCCTGAAGATGCGACCGGGTGAGCAGGGTTTAGTTAATAAGGCATCAAAATCTATAGAGCTAGTCTTAGAGTCAGCGGTTTCAATCTGTACAAAGCGAATTAATCCGTAAATAAAGATTTCGATAGGTAAGTCAGGTCTTGCTGCCAAATTACTCACATAAAAGCCGCCGCCATTATCTTGAAGCAGGTTTAATTCTGATAGGGGAGATGAAAAATGGTCCTCGTTTATACCTGTATTGTTCTTAGAGGATTTCTGTTTTCTGCAATAGGTGCTTAAAAAACAATCAATATCTTTTTTTATTGTACTTTCGTTGCTAATACTACCAGTAATTAGCCCTTTAACACCTTCACTACAGTCTTCTAATAGTTTACTCTTTTCGAAATGCTGAACATTTGAATAATTAAAAAAGTAGCGATAAGCTGTTAAGTGCTCGTAATTGAAGTTAAGCCAGAAGTGAAGTAACCAAACAGATCCTAGTTGCTCTAAATACGGGTCTTTGCCTTTAGTTTTGTCATTACCGAATAGATATATGCCGTCAAGGGAGACAGCTTCACCATCACTAGCAATAATGGAACTGCTGTCTGCCCAATATCGTATCGCGTTAACCATGTTTTTACCCACACCAAGCTCTACGATAGCTTCGCGCGTACTAATTTCATTAGAAGTAGTTAATTTCTTGTTAGTATTCAAATAGTTAACGGCTTTATAGAGCCATCCGTAACGTAACGGGAAGGTGTCGTGACCGGTAAATTTAGCTTTCATTGCTACTTAGGGCTCCTGGAGGATTCGTCCAGGGGACATAGTAATGGTATTTAGTTAGGGTTAAAAGCGACAATTCACTTGGCCTGTGTTTTTGTACAGTGTTTTGGGGCTGGGTGTGGTTGTCAGGTATTTATTAGTTTTGATATGGCTACCTTAATTAGCTAGAGGTCACCGAATAGGTGATATGGCCGAGGTGGTCTCGGGAGAAGAAGGATAATGAGTGATTATGGATTTTGATTTCCGCTCAATATATTTGAGAATCTATATTCGCATGATTGTTTCATGTTTAGATTATGCTGTTGGTTTCATATGTATGTATTTTTGCAGAGTGCTATTCAATATTGTTGCTTGTATTGTTAGAAGTCTAAATAGCCATATGAATAGCAAACGACGTTGGATGAAGAGTGGAGTCTACGATCTGGATGGTGTAGATTTTTATGGCTATTGGGTTTCCTATGAATAAGCTGAACTCACTTAAATCAATCTATTTTTCATCTATATGTAATAGAAATGGGGACCTGCTTATTTCTGCCGCTGTAATGATCTCCTCACTCGATAGTATAGCCTTTTGTTTTATTGGTGGTTTATTTGAAAGGTTCACCCGTTCTATTGATTGTTATCTTTCTTTATTATCGTCATCGAAATTAAGGCTTATTGCTGAGCAAAGACGTTTACGTTTAAATAATCGCTCAACTAAATGGAGTCAATTAGTATGAGCTTCGTTGACATACAATTCCCAAAAGATTTCGAGTACGCATCCGATGGAGATAATATACCTATAGAGTTCTATTTGGATGTTCTCCCTCGAAGCAGGAAGGTATATCTAAAGTTGGGATATTTTAGTTCAAAGGCTATTCAGGTCTTATCTTATGGTTTCGCTCAATTTATACATAACGGTGGGGTCATAAAAATTGTGTCAAACCATTTTTTATATGCTGATGATAAGGAGTTATTGGTTGATGATGCTATTGAAGAAAAGTTATCGGAAAGTTTGCTGAGTGACCTAAAATGGATGAGTGAAAGCCTTGATGGGGCATCTCAACATTTCATGGATTGTATGAAATTTTTAGTAAAACATAAAAGGCTTGAAATTATACCAGTAATGCTTAAGCCAAGTAGAATGGCTCATTATAAGCAAGGCGTTTTTGTTGATGAGTTAGAGAACGAAATTTTCATGGATGGAAGCTGTAACTTTACCGCAAATGGATTATTAGAAAATGGAGAGAATATATCAGTATATCGGTCTTGGGGTAGTGAGTTTGAGAAAAATAAAGTAGACGGTAAGAAAGGTGAGCTTGAGAATATTATTAGTAGAGAAAATACGAAATATGTGTATCTGAAAATCGACGATATAGTTGACGCGGTCGTATCTTTAGGAAGAGATAAGGATGTCGTTGAACTTCTAAGTGGCGAGCTTGGTTTGATAAAATCTTGCGGAGATAAGAATGTAGAGGAAGTTTTTAAAATCTATAGTAAAAATCTTCAAGAAAAGATTGAAATGATTGAAAAAGAGCCGAGGTTTCCATTTATTGAGGGGCCAAGAAAATATCAAAGGGAAGCATATGATAATTGGGTTGAAAATTCCCGGAAAGGGATTTTTGCCATGGCGACGGGTACAGGTAAAACAATAACAGCATTGAATTGTCTTCTTAATGAATACAGCGATAATGAGTGCTATCAAGCCGTGATTTTGGTTCCCTCTAAGCCATTGCTCAGGCAGTGGGGTCAAGAAGTTAGATCGTTTAACTTTAAAAATGTCGTAATGGTCTCTTCAGACTTTTCCTGGAGGGATAGAGTTAGTGAGTTAAATACATCGCTTGCTTTTAATAAGAAGCAGTCATTTGTAATGATTGTTACTTACTTGACCTTTGCAACAGAGGCCTTTCAAGAAAAAACATCAAATTTCCCGAATGATACGCTACTGATAGCGGATGAAGCACATAATATAGGTAGTAACAAAATGAAGTTACTTATGCCTAGCCTTAATTTCGAAAAAAGAATTGCGCTTTCAGCTACCCCTAAGCGTCGGTTTGATGAAGAGGGAAATCTGTTAATAGAAAGGTTTTTCAATTCCACTGAGCCATATACATATGTTTTTTCAATGGAGAGGGCAATTCGAGAAAAAATTCTATGTCAATATGATTATTATCCTCATATTATATATTTAACTGAATCTGAAATGGTTAGTTATGCAGAAATTAGCAAGAAGTTAGCCCGTCTATTTGATAAAAGTAGTAATTCATTTAAAAATCCGGAAGCAGCAAAAATGCTTTTGCTTGATAGAAGACGGATTATACATAAAGCTTCAAAAAAACTTAGTAAGTTCAATGATGTTATCGATCTACTTATGCAGCAGAGGGGTGGGTTAGATTACTCATTTGTATATTCACCTGAGGGTGATGATCAGGATGGAGATAACCTTCTCGATATGTATATGGAATCACTGCATGAAAAATATCCTGGAGTGAAGGCGCACCACTATACCTCAGATACGGATAATAGATCTGAGGTTATGGATAATTTCGAAAAAGGCTATATTGATGCACTTTTCTCTATGAAATGTTTGGATGAAGGCGTTGATATTCCAAGGGCTGAAGTAGCCATATTTTGTTCTAGTACGGGTAACCCCAGGCAGTTTATACAGCGGAGAGGTAGGGTTTTACGTCAGCATAAAGATAAAAATAAAGCCATAATTCACGATTTAATCGTAGTACCTGTCGCGCTTTCTGATAGCGATTCATTTTCTATTGAAAAAAATCTTATGCGCGAAGAATTGGTTAGGGTTGTTTATTTTGCTTCGTTGTCTAGTAATTACTATGAGGCAATGGAGAAGGTTAAAGATATTTCAGATTACTATGATTTAAATATATATTCCCTAGAGGAAGAACTTAGGAGTAAGGATGATGAGTGATAGAAATACGCTGTTGAGCGAATTTACTAAAAATAAGCACTTTAGAGATAAGCTTGGTTTAAGTGAGGAGCAGATTGATGGATTAAGTTTCTCTAAAGATACGTCTGATCCGTTGGCTGAAGGACTTAAGAAACTTATTTTCTCATACTGTAATAACGATGCTCAAATCACGGTCATTAAAAATGTTAATTTGGCTATAGAAGAGGCTGTAAAAGGAAGTTAGTTATGCTTATAAAGTCAATTTCGATGAAAAACTTTCAGTGCTATTACGGCGAGCATGAAAGTAATACGATAGAGTTCGAGAATGGTATTAATATCATTATTGGGGATAATGGCGGGGGAAAGTCTAAGCTATATGATGCTTTTTATTGGGTTTTGTATGATCAGATATTCAGCTCTGACTCAAGGAACTTTACAAGGACGGCACAATATAAGGAAAATTTGATATCTGACCAAGCAAAGGTAAGGTGCGAGGTCGGTAAGACGCTCACGGCTGAAGTTATTTTGGAAGTTGAGGACTCTAGAGGAACAGTATTTAGAATTACAAGGGTTTTTCGCTCTAAAAAAATTGATGAGAGAGAATGGCAGGGTGAGTCATCTTCTAGGCTTATGATTGAAGAAAGTAAGATTACTCGTTGGCAGTCTTTGTCTTCGGATAAACATAGGTCCCTATTGGATAGGGTCCTAAAACCACATTTAAAACCTTACATGTGGTTCCAGGGGGAGCAAGTCGATAGCCTGATGAATTTCCAGAGTAAGTCCTCTTTAATGCAGGCCATAACTCTATTATCTGATATTCAGGAATACGATGATTTGATTGATATTGCAAAATCAGGTAGTGAAAGAGCACAGAAATCTTATATAAAAGAAACTAATAAACTGAGTAAAAATAAAAAAGAATCGGAGTCTTTAAGTAAGACACTAGCCTCAATAAAAATTGAGGCTTCTCAAGTTAATGAGCATATGGAAGCTAATATTGAGGAGAAAAATGAGGCTCAGTTAAATATTGATAGGCTTATTAATCAGATTGATGATGCTAATAAGAAATCAAGCTTAAAAAAGGATTTAAGTGATGTTGAGCTACGCATCGATAATGATAAGAAAAGTCTAGATGAAAAGGTTGAAGGTCTAAATAAAAAAGTTTTTTCAAATAGTTGGTTATTAAGAAGTGTTCAGCCTGTATTTAACGAGTTTGAGGTTAAGTATGATTCTTATTATAAAGCACATACGGAGAAAGAGGCTGCTGGAAAGTCGGGCATAGTTAAACTTCCTATTGATGTCCCTCAGCCTATTCATGTTAACTCAATGTTGGCTGATGAAATGTGTTTTGTTTGTGGTAGGGGGGCTCATAAGGGATCTGAAGAATATCTCCATATTGAGAGGCTTCTTGGTAGAAAAAAGAAAGTGGAAACTAAAGTTTTTGAGCATGATTGCTCATATTTTTTTAATAAATTATATATAAATTCACTCAGCTATAAGAATACTATTAGAAATATTGATAGTGATATCGCAGCTGAATTTAGCAGAATACAAGATTTGAGGTCTTCAATAAGTGACAATTCACTAAAACGAGATGATATTAATAAGCAATTTGAAGAGCTTGTGGGTGATGATAGGTCTGATGATATCGTTAGTGAATTTAAAACACATACACGCAATATCGAACGTTATTTAGGGTTAATAGCGGCTGATGAGCTCCGTCTTAAAGATCTTGCTGACCTCGAGCGTAAAGTTATTGATAAATTCGGTAGTTTGGTTGTTGGGTCGGTTGATCAGGCTACTTCTGTTGTAAAAGACGTATATGAACATTTATATGATCTTGCGAAAAGCACCCGGAAGAATGTGTTCGGTTCATTGGTTAAGGACCTTGAGGATTCAGCAAATAACATTTTCCAGGATATGGCTTCTAGTAATAATGTTATTACAGGTCGTCTTAAGTTAAAAATGCTCGGTAATGAAAATTGTATTCCTGAGATTGTTGATGGTGACGGCTTTATAATGACAGGATCAAATGATTCAAATATTATTCTAATTAAACTCTCTCTAATTATGGCTATTGTGACATCTAGGGCAAAGTGGAGTGATCATTACTCGTTGATCTCAGATGCTCCTACTTCAAAAATGTCAAAAAAATATTCCCATGGTTTTTATTCTGCGCTAGGTAGTAACTTTAAGCAAAGTATAGTGATGACATATGACTTTCTTTCAGATGAAGATAGAGATATTTTGAGCGACTTTAACCTTGGTAATGTTTATAAACTTGAGCCGGTTTATCCTGCTGGCGATGGCGAAAATAGGGCAGATCTTCATATTGATATATTTAAGGTGTCGTGATGAATAAAAATATAGTTGAGAGTAAAGTATATAGAATTAACCCCGGTTATCTTTCTAAGTATGATGTAATAATTAAATCTTTTTCTCAATTCGGTGGCGGGGCTAAAGACGATAGGTATATTCAAGGGAAATCATTTTCTAATACCTATGAATTCTATATGTATGCTTTTTTTGTCGGTCTTTATAAAAACATTCCTGCGGACTTGCATGATGATGACGATTTAACGACATTTTGGGAAGTTGATAATTGGAAACCAAGAGAGATGGTTGACCATATGCTGGTTTGTGCGCTGTCTAAGTCTGACTTTGATATGTTGGCAGTTGAAAAGTTTTCCGAGCCTGAAGTTACGGCTGAAGTAAGAAAGTTAAAGAGAACAATAGAATCTTATGCAAACGGTGGTTTGGAATATATTTTCTCTTTGGTGCAAGGCGAAATAGTAGTAGCTGATGATTTCTTTATAAAGCAGTTGGCCTGATCGCTAGATGATACTATGATAAATAATTTTATTTGTTTTATTGAAAAGACAAGCCACTAATATAGAACCTAATTAACGAGAAGTAGTGATGGCAGGAAAAAAAATTAACAAAAAGGCGCTCGAGAACCTCTATGCTTCAGGGGAGTTCTCTCTATCACAAGAGAGAAGCGATTTCTTATTGCCACAAATAGTAGATTTTGTTGAAAGGGATCAATGGATAAATATTTCACCGGAATTTCAACGCCGCCAAGTATGGGACAAAAAGAAAAAATCTAAATTCATTGAATCTCTACTAATGAATATACCTATACCCCAAATATTCTTATACGAGACAGACTATAATCTTTATGAGGTCATGGATGGACAGCAGCGCCTAACAAGTATAATTGAATTTTACCAAAACAAATTTTCCCTGACAGGTCTGGAGCAATGGAAAGAACTCAATACACTAAAATACAGTGACTTTCCTGAAAAACTTCAAAGAGGCCTTGATAGAAGGCGAATATCTGCCAGCGTTCTCCTAACTGAAAGCGCGAAAACAGAAGAAACACAGCAAAAACTAAAACAGTATGTTTTCGAAAGATTAAACACCGGTGGCGTAGCGCTAAATGCCCAGGAACTCAGAAATTGCCTATTCATGGGATCTTACAATGATTTAATTAACGAATTAGCAGGAAATGATCTATTCAATGACATGCTAAGAGTTCCTCGCTATAGCGAAAATATAAGTAAAAAAGGCGTTGTAAGTGAAGTCCTTTCAGAAAACAAAAGCTACAAAAGAATGATGGACAGTGCATTAGTGCTTAGGTTTTTTTCTTTAAGAGATCCTAAGAATATAAAAGGGTCTTTGAAAGCAATATTAGACAATAATATGAAAGGGAATCGGAATTTAGGTCAGTCTAAGTTAGACGAGCTAAGTGAAATATTTATTACTCGCCTCCAATTAGTAAGCGATATTTTTGGGGTGGACGCCTTTTATGACGGTAACACTTTTCTAGAAAGGCTATATGAATCTTTGGTTATTTCAGTGGATCGCTTATTTAACAAGAAAGCTTTATTAATAGAGCACAAAGATAAGATAGTGAAATTAATAGATAGCCATCTCAAGGATGGCGAAACGAGAGAGATAATCATTGGCGCTAGGAATTCAGCTAAATCTGTGAAAGATAGATTGGATTTCGTAGAAAAAGCCATAGATAACGAAATTTCATGACTGTCATATTGAAAGAGTTCAAACTTATAAAAGACTCCCTAGATGCATATTTAGATGAGGTTGTAGCATGTTCATCTTTTCTGGAGCGTTCCCTGGATCTGCGGCCCCATATTTATACAATGCTTGATAATAATGCACTTGACGATTCGAAACGGGAGTTAGTAAACTCTTTTTACTCTCATTCGGATCTTCGAATAGATCTTACACATAGGTCGGTGTACGCTAGTAACGCTGCTTATTTTGAAAATTTCATACGAAAAATTGCAATAGCAGCAATAAAAATTCAAAACAGAAAGAAAATTAAGGTAGAGAAAGCCAAAGTAAAATTAATAGATGAAAATATATATAGATCCGGGCAAGCGCTGTCATCAATTAGGTCACCGCATACCTATCACAAGTTTGACCACTCATCTATTGCGGACGCTATTTTAAATAACGCTGATAATACAAAAGAATTAATACTTCACCCTGAAGCCCTAGTAATTAATGCAGGCTCTACTACAGATAAAAATATAGAAAATCTATTCGCCAGAGGAGATATAATCATTAACTGGGATAATCTGTGTAAAAAATCTGAGCTTAGCAACTTCTTTTCTATAAAAGGCCCTAGAGAGACTTCAAAAGAAACTAAACTAAGGTTAAATAATATGGTTGAGCATAGAAATCGTATAGCCCATCAAGGAGCCAGTGCGTCAGACATTGAATACCAGGATCTAAATGACCAAATAAAGTTTATAAGTGCATTCTCCACGGACTTACTTAAGTTTCTTTCATTATGAAAAATCATATAAACCAAGCTGTCAAAGCAAGGTGAAGTATATGAATCTGTATTATTTTGACTTAACCAAAAAGATGCAGAGATAAGATAAATTGCATATTAAGGTGTTCAATCTTTGAGTGAATCTTATGTTTTAGTTGATTTGAAAATTAAGACAATTAAAATATTCAATTAAGGATTTAGCGAGGAGTGATTACATTTTCGAAAAAATTGATTTCATACTGAACTAGAATGCTTTCATTGGGGTGCTATATTTTTTTTGTTTCTTCACCTCAGAAATAACTTCAAGGTTATATGTTAAGTAGCGTCTTGTTAGTGATGCGGGTTAATCACTGAAAGTTGTGGTATTTATGAAGAAGGCTTTAAAAATTATTGTATAGATGCCTTTCCTGTACGGGTGAAATCTTTAGTCATTGAGAATAAGTTCGATATTATTTGCTTTTTAGTAAATGATAAGTTATTTCTGATTAGTTCAGAATTATTGGAGAATGTAGGGTTTGATAAAGAGGCCCTAGAAATTTTGGGGCGAAATAATTACAGAATAGTGAGTCTTTAAGCAATACCTTCTCAATATATATTCCTATTGAGAAGTGCTACCGGCTTAAACTCGTCAACATAATCAAAGAAGTCAATATCAAGCTCCCTAAGTTTGATTTTGATCCTTTCAATCAGCATTGGCGTATCGGACTCCCATTTTTCATAACGCATTAAGCTCACTTTACCTGATCGTATATGGGCTTTAATTAAATGCATATCATCTATATCCCCATAAAGCTGTATTGCACAGCCAATGTATACTCTTAATTCTGGCGGAATATCACCTAAGAAGCTTTTGTGAAATGTAAAACTATGTTTCTCTAACATTTCGCCGCAATCAATTGTATTGTAAGCTTTTTCACAAGCTGTTTGAATGGTTTCTGGACTGCCTACGCTAAATAATAAGTCCCTGGCTTCGTCTATGGCAGAATTGTAAGAAGAGAAAAAAGCTTTAATATCACGCTTAAGACTGTCGGGCATTTTACTTTGTGTTTTTCGTTTTTCGAACTGACCTAAAGCAAAATAAACGAGTAAATCTTCACGTCGTTTTTCTTTTGCTTCTTCAAACAAGTTTCCTCCAAAATGTTCAATCAGAGCGGCATGGGCTTTGTTGTGTGAGCTTGCAACGCGTCGAATTTGATCGGAGAATTCAAATTCTGAGTTAGCCGGTATCCTGCCTATATCTAGGGATGTTTCCCAAAAATCTGTAAAGAGTGATAGGTGCTTCTCGATAATATCCTTTTTTATTCTAGGTTGGTGTTGCTTCACTTCCCTTTGTGTTTTTTGTCTCCAGGCACGGTTTA
>MAAA01024479.1_pt1 | contig 10665 bp, 6 predicted proteins | sample 1115971 | NCBI WGS metagenome assembly MAAA01 (sample SAMN04961123, study PRJNA320927) | seawater metagenome | isolation source: sample BD02T6 sea water enriched with oil for 6 days | place: USA:Gulf of Mexico | collected 2013-07-27 | reverse complement strand
CAACAGGGGCGCTTATACTCGTTTTATATTCGTGAAGATTTTTATTTGATGCGCAGCGAATACAACCAGTATTGCCAATGGGCCAGTCAACAGGTTAACAACATTCGTTTTAACCAGACGGTCACTCGGGTTGAATATAACGAATTAGAAAAACTCTATGAAATAACCTGCCAACACAGCCAGTCTAAAGAGACCCAGGTTCACTTTACTCATAAACTCATTTTAGGAACCGGTCCCAGCCCTTACATTCCGGAATGCTGTGAAGACTTGAATGACAATATATTGCATTCCTCCCATTACTTACCCAATAAACAAAAACTGCAACAAAAAGACAGCATTACCATAGTAGGGGGCGGTCAGAGTGCCGCAGAAATCTATTATGATTTGTTACAAGAGATTGATGTGCACGGTTACGAATTGAACTGGATTACGCGTTCTCCACGTTTCTTTCCACTGGAATACAGCAAATTAACCCTAGAGATGACCTCACCGGAATACGTAGATTACTTTTATGATCTGCCCGATGAGCGTAAACAGACCCTAATTGCCAGTCAAAAAAATCTTTATAAGGGCATCAATACCAGTCTGATTAATGAAATATACGACTTATTGTATGTGAAGCGTCTTTCGTCTGATTTCACCACTAACATTTTAAGCAACAGCGCATTAAAAAATGCTGCATTAAATACTGATTCACAGCGCTTTAATTTGTCATTCTTTCAAGAAGAGCAACAACAGGCTTATAACCTAGATACCGAGGCTGTGGTCTTGGCCACTGGCTACCAGTCTGCCTTGCCCGATTTTTTAGCCCCCATCAGTCAACGCATTCAGTGGAACACGACTGGGCAATTTGATGTCAATAGAAATTACAGCATCGACAAAAAAGGCGCTGAAATTTTTATACAAAATGCCGAGCTTCATACCCACGGATTTGTCTCGCCAGATTTAGGCATGGCCTGTTATCGCAACAGCTGCATTATTCGAGATTTGCTTGGTTACGAATTTTATGCCATCGAAAAACGCATCGCGTTTCAACAGTTTGCGACACCCGCTAATAAACAAGATGGCCAGTTCCAACGGACCGGAAAAGGAAAACAAGCAGGCAAGGTTAAATCTGGCGAAAACCTGATCGCGGAGTTTAGCGCCTGATGAAACTCAAGCACTGCCTGATCCTGCTCACCCTAGTATCCGTCATGGCGGATACTATGCTGCTGCCTTTTTACCCACAGTTTTTTGCTGTGGCCTTCAACATGCACAGCCCGGAACATGTGGGCTTTTACATCGCCGCCTGTTGCCTCACTATCATGACCGCTTTCCCGTTGTGGGCCAAGCTAGCCAAGCATTTCAACGAAATTCATATCTGGATTTACACGCAGATTATTGCAGGCGCTTTGGGTGTCTATTGCTACTTCACCAGTGACTTGGTGGCGTTCTGGATTGCCAGTCTGGTCATGCTGATATTTAAAGCCAGCTATCTGTTGATCTACCCTTTTGTTATGCGCTTGGAAGAAAAAGACCACCAACTGGGCATGGTGGGTTTGTTTTCTGTATTGATGCATTTCGGTGGCATAGGCGGCGCAGTGTTAGGGGGACTCACCTTACAGTGGTTTGATGCCAAGAGTATCTACTTGATCATGGCTGCATCGGATGCATTACAAGTTTTGGTTTGCCTGTACCTTGTATCTAAGTTGAACATTCCTTTGAGGGTGAAAGCAACTGAAATTACTGCCAGCGAAGAAGCTAATAAAACCATAACCGGCGGACAACATTTCATGTTAAAGCTGGGTATCATTACCGCGCTGTTTTATTTCAGTGCCTTTCTAATCCAACCTTTTTTCGCCAGCTATTGGCAAATCATCAGTCAATGGGATAGCGAGTTCATCTCTGCTCTGGTATACGCCATACCCGCCGGTGTTGCCTTGCTGTGTTTGCTATTGAGTTACAAATATCCATCCAACCAATCGAACGTTCAGATCATAATCCGTGCGCTGTGTATCGGCATGCTGGGGTTATTTTTACAGGGCTCACAAGAAACCTGGATGGTCATTGTGGGGCGCTGCCTATTTGGTTATTCCCTGTACCAGGTAAGTGTTCGCCTAGAAGTGTTTTTATTTAATGTCAGTGAGCCTGAAAACTATGGCAGAGACTACAGCAAGATTCATATATTCCAGAATGTGGGCATCATATTCGCTTCCTTCGCCAGCGGTTACCTGGCGACAACATTGGATGCCAACATACCCTTCTTGCTGGCAGTGGGCGGATTCTTGATCACACTATCGCTATTTTATTGGTTATTTAAACCCAAGGTATCGACACCCAAGTTATTTGAACAAGAATCTGAGCAGGCATCTGGCCCTCAGCCTGTGAGCGACGTTTAACCCATTGATACTTGCCTAAACATACTACTTTTATTTGTCGCGCCATGGGCGTGACGGGAGACAAACATGAGTCAAACAGAAAATATTTCTCATAATTATATAGCCATAAAAAACATAGAGAATAAAGGTCAATTTTCATTAAAGGAGTTTGATCCGCAACAGCATGCGGGTATCTTGCATGAATGGGTGTCTCAACCCTATGCTAAATACTGGGGCATGTTAGACAACAGTGAACAGCAGGTTAAAGAATCCTATGAAGAGTTGTGCGCCAGCGAGCATACTCAGATTTTTATGGGTTACCACAATGATGAGCCTGCTTTTTTACTGGAAGTTTACCAGCCACAAAATGAAGCCATCGCTCAGCACATAGACGTTAAAAGCGGCGACCGAGGAATGCATATTCTCATGGCACCGCCAATTATACCCATAGCTCAGTTCAGCTATTGTGTATTTATTACTATTATGGAATTCATTTTCGTCAACCTAGAAGCTAAACGCATCCTAGTAGAACCTGACCATGAAAACGACAAGATTCATCGTCTTAACAAACAACTGGGTTTTATTCATATCAAAAAAATTCAGATGCCAGACAAACAAGCCTACTTGGCAACTTGCAGCAAACAGCAATTTAAACAAGCCATTAATCGCCAACAGCGTATCCAGAAAAGTGATGTGCTGGCCCATACCGATATTTATCAGCGCACCACAGAATCCAGTATAAAAAATCAGCCTCAGCTAGCAGTGGAGTCAATTAACGGGGAAACCTGGGCCAAGGTGAATCGCTTACTAGTGCGCAAGCAACTTAGTGAATTCTGCCATGAACGACTGCTTGAGCCATTTTCTCTAACCATTAATGAAGAGGTTAACCAATACCGATTAACCACAAAAAATAAGCACATAGAGTACTGCTTTAACGCACAACTTCTGAACCTTAACCACTGGCACATAGAAACAGATTCCATTGAAAAATTTGAGCAAGGTGAAACCACTAAACTAGACGCCGTTCGATTTATCATAGAATTTCAAAATGAATTACAGATCGATGCGGATATGTTGCCCACCTACCTGGAAGAGGTTAGCAGTACGCTTTGCAGCAGCGCCTACAAACATAACAAAGACTGCCTCACCTCAAAGCAGTTAAGCCAAGCTGATTACCAAACCGTGGAAGCCGCCATGACAGAAGGCCACCCGGCATTTATCGCCAACAACGGTCGCATCGGTTTTGGTGCCGATGACTTTAGGGCCTATGCTCCGGAAGCCGGTGCACCCGTTAGTTTAATTTGGTTAGCGGCCCATAAACGCCGTGCGCAATTTTCCTGTGCCCAGGACTTGGATTACCAAACTTTAATTAATGAAGAGCTGGATGCCACCACACGTGATGCGTTTATACACGCTTTGCAGGATCAAGGCGTAGACAGTAACGACTATTTTTTGATTCCCGTGCACCCATGGCAGTGGTTTAACAAACTGGCACACATTTATGCCCCCGACATCGCCGCTCAGGATATAATTTGTTTAGGCTACGGTGATGATGCGTATTTAGCGCAGCAATCTATTCGCACATTTTTTAATATCAGCCATCCCCATAAACGATATGTAAAAACAGCCTTGTCTATTCTTAATATGGGTTTCATGCGTGGCTTGTCTTCCTACTATATGCGCACCACCCCGGACATTAATGATTGGTTACAGACACTGGTGAGTGAAGATGACTACCTGCAACAAAAGGGCTTTTCAATTTTACGTGAGGTGGCCGCCGTTGGTTACTCCAATCCCTATTATGAAAACGACCAGGTAAAAGACAGCCCTTATAAAAAAATGTTGGCGGCCCTGTGGCGTGAAAACCCTTTACAGCGTTTAAAGCCCAAGCAAAAAATTATCACTATGGCCTCTTTGCTGCATGTGGATAACCAAGGGGAAGCGCTAGTATGCGAGCTTATTGCCAGTTCCGGCAAGAGCACAGATAGCTGGTTATCACAGTACTTCACGGCCTACCTTACTCCGCTGCTGCATTGTTTTTATCAACACAAGCTAGTATTCATGCCCCACGGTGAAAACTTAATTTTAGTCATGGAACAAAATACCCCTGTGGCGGTGTTGATGAAAGACATTGGCGAAGAGATCTGTCTGTTAAACTCTTCACAAAATCTGCCGGAAAACGTGCAACGTATTTCCATCGAGGTGCCCGAAGAAATGGAAACCTTAAGTTTCTTTACCGATGTATTTGATAATTTTTTCCGCTACCTGGCCCACATTCTTCATGAACACAAAAATTATCCACAGGAATCATTTTGGAAATTGGTGGCGCAGTGCATCATTCAATACCAGCAGGATCAACCAGGGTTAGCGACACTATTTTCCCAACACGACCTGTTTGCCCACGACTTTTTACACTCCTGCCTAAATCGTTTGCAACTTAACAACAACAAACAAATGGTGGATCTAACCGACCCCGCCAATAGTCTTAAGTTTGCTGGTACCTTACAAAATCCTATTGCGAAGTATCGACCCGAGAGTCAAGTAACCTTAGCGGCTCACAAGCAATTGGAGACAGCTTAACTCAATGAACACCGCCACCTGTGAACCCATCGATCAGGAAATGGGCTTGTTTCCCATGCAGACTCAATCTCTGCATGGCAGCTTGTTATACCAGTCACGCCCAAGTAAATGGCTGTTAACCGATCAGGGCAACCGCCCTGTACTGCAGCAATTGTTAAACCACTACCGTCAGGTCCAGCCCATTGCTGGGCCAGACTATTGGGGCACTAGGGTATGGATCCTAGCCACTTGGCAGCCTATCTATTTGAGCATCTGCGCGGCACACATTAGTGGACACTTTATCAACGTAAAGTCAGTGAGTCAGTGTGTGAACAACGGAATTGTCATGGGTTACGGGCTAGGGAGCTCGGCTTTTTCATCTGTGAATAATTACTCAACATCGACCAGTAATTTATCAAGCACTATTGCAGGCCCCTTAAGGGAGTTAATAGACAACCTCTATAGTGATTTAAGCGCGCTTGTAAAAATCAACAGGGCCAATAGCTATGGCCTTATCGCAGACTCAGTCATGCACGCTTTGCTGGCCTTGATGAAAGTAAATCCTCAATGGCAACACCCGGAAATAATTACTTTAGGAAATATCTGGTGTGAACAGCTTGGGCTTATTAACCGTAAGGGCCAAGCCTTAAGTCAATTAACAAACATACAACTTAATAATAAACAAAATATTCTCACGCTAGAGCGCAAAGCTTGTTGCAAACATTATTTGATAGACCCTGATGATCTTTGCAGCAGCTGCGTACGTCTTAGCTGGCAACAACGCCTGCAAAAACTAAATACCGAGCTTTAAGCAGCTCACTTTAATAGGATTTTCACATGAACCCAAACACTCACCGTCTGGCGGCCCTGGATTTTGGCCGAGGCTTGGCGGTTTTTTTAATGATGCTAGTACATACCTTATGGATGTACGCCGACAAAACCACTCAAGGTGAATCCTTGCTGGGCTATGTGGTGCATTTCATTGGCAAGGGCACAGCATCCTTCTTAATTATTATGGGCATGTCATTCATGCTGTCTAGCCGGCAAAGTTTAAGTAGCGCTCTTAAGCGAGGCATCTTCATTTTATTTTTGGCCTTTGCCATGAATTTATTAAAATTTGTGGTACCCATCAGCGTATTTGGCACTATGCCGCAAGAGTTTATCGCCGCCTATGGCTGGAGCTCGCCGCTTAACCTGTCACAACTTTTATACCTCACATTAACCGGCGATATCCTACAGCTGGCCGGTGTGTCCTTGTTCTTTTTAGCCCTGATTCGACATTACGTTACAAACAAGTACGGCATTTTGATTATCGCTATCGCTATTTTGGCTGTTTCAAGGGAGGTGAATGGTTACCAGATAGGCATCGAAGGATTGGATTACCTGTGCGATCTATTATTTAGCGCCAATTATCATATTTATTTCCCGGTGTTCCCTTGGATATCTTTTATCTTGTTTGGCATGTTCATGGGTATGCTCATTAAAGAACAAGATGGCAACCCGGCCCCACTATATAAAAAACTGCCTTGGGTCAGCGCCCTCACAATGATGATTGGTGGTGGCTTGTGCTACCTAAATTTTGATTATCACTTTGGCAACTTTTTTCACTTGGGTCCTGGTGGCGTCATCTATTTACTAGGCATTAACCTTGGATTGCTGTGGCTCATTCACCTAATCGTTAATGCTGGTGCAAGTAACTGGATGATGGATGGCTTGTATTATTTAAGTAAACGAGTTACGTCCATGTACATTATCCAATGGGTACTTGTTTGCTGGGGCATGGGAGTAGTGGGGTTTCAAACCTTAAACGCCCTTGAAACCATAGCCATGATGCCTGTGATAGTCGTGCTGAGCATTAGTGTGCAAAAGGCCTTGGATTGGGCTCATACGCGCTTGGCGCTTACGGTTATTGAGTGACGATGTCGAGTCCTTATACAATATCCAGTGCGCTTTTGATGGCATTGGATTCCTTTTTATTATTTGGGCTGGGGTATTTTTGGGGTGTGGTTTGATAGGGACAGCTTAAGCTGGCACGGCCGATATAGTAATGTGTGCGTGATTCGTGAACCTAAAAAGAAAAAGTAACAAGCAAAACAACCTATATTGTCATTTCTGGTAAATAATATATTTACGGACACGAGATTTAAACTTAGGAGTAAGCTCGCTGCTGACTTGGCAAATTTTAAAAACTAGTAACGACTATTCTGAATACCCGCCAGCAAACGCTCCACTTCTAACTTAGCCTGCGCATCGTCGCTCATGACCGCCATTGCCCTAAGGGCCATCTGTTCAGCCTGAGCCGATTTATCTAATACCCAATACAGAAAACTTAATCGCACATATACACTAGCATCACGACTGACGATACGCTGGGCGCGCTCTAAAAATATTTGGCAACGCTGTAAATCCAATTTCATAAAGGCGCTGTCTGCCTGTTTTAACAAGTTGGCCAAGGCATTGTTGTTTGGGTAATGATTACCTCCCATTAATTGGTAACCCACCTTTTCATGGTACCAGTTGGGCAACAAGGACAAGGATGATTCGCTGTGGGAAATATCGCTCTTAAATGTGGCCGGCGCACAGGCGTTCAAGAGTAATAAACAGCTCAAGGCTGCCATTATTAATACTGATTTTTTCATTAATTAAATACTCGCTTCCACCAACTTTTCAACTCGCCTTTTTGTGCACAGCTACTGGTTTGTGTGGGCATATGCCCCTTAATAAACGGCAGTTTTTCTACGCCCTCACAGCCCTTCGCACTGAGTGCATTATGTTGCACGTTCACCCATTTTTCTTCAATGTTTGGCGTGGCCAGCGGGAATAAAGGCTTTAACGGTAAATCTTTAAATGTCTGTGCCCATATTCTAAGTGCACCGCTGGCACCCGTTATGGGCATGGGTTTATTGTTGTCTCGCCCCACCCACACTACCGCTAGTTTATCGCCACTGAAACCAGCAAACCAACTGTCTCGTTGACTGTCACTGGTACCAGTTTTGCCTGCAAGGTTTAATGATGAATCAAATTGAGTATTTAAAAATCTAGCCGTGCCCAGCTTCACTACTTTTTGCATAATGGTTTGCAGCAAATATATTGGCTCGGTTTTAATGGTTTTTTTCACTGCATATCCGTAACTGCTTAATAGCTCACCTTTGGCTGTGGTAACGGCTCTTATCGCTTTAAGCGGAGTTTGAAAGCCAGAGGTGGCGATGGTTTGATACATTTGCGCCACCTTAAAAGGTGACATTTCAAACGCGCCTAAAACAATTGATGGGTAAGCCGGTAACTTACGTTCAACGCCTAAATCGTGAAACGTTTGCACAACGTTACTCAAACCCACCGTTAAACCCAAGCGAGCGGTGGCTTGGTTTAAAGATTTTGCCATGGCTAAATACAAGGGCTGTACGCCGTGGCTTTTTTTATCGTAGTTTTGCGGCTGCCACGTTTTACCGTTACTGCCGGCCACTGTAATGGGGCCGTCATCTAATGGACTCACTAAATGAAAGCGGTCCCCTCTTAAGGCAGTTAAATACACCGCCGGTTTGGCCAAAGATCCAATGGAACGCTTAGCATCCAGCGCGCGGTTAAAACCAAAATATCGAGGGTTTCTGTCACCCACTAGCGCTTCCACTTCACCGCTTTCATGACTCACTACCACCATGGCCGCTTGCAGAGATTTTTCCTCAAGTTTATAACCACTTTCAATTTGCCTTAAACGCTTGGCCACCGCTTGCTCGCTGCTTCTTTGCACCACGGGATCAAGGCTAGTATAAATTCGTAAGCCCTCACTGGTGAGATCACTTTCTTGATAATCAGAACGTAACTGGCGGCGCACTAAATCTAAAAATGCGGGGTACTCCACATGTTGATATTGGCTGTACTGCACAATATTCAAGTCGCGTTTAGTCCACATTAAATGTTGATAATCGCTAATCAAACCCTGTTCTAACATGACATTTAGCACTACATTACGCCGTGCAAATGCATTTTCAGGTTTACGTTTTGGATTATAGACACTGGGGCCTTTCACCATACCTACTAGCATGGCAATTTCGGGGGCAGTTATCTGGCTAATGTGTTTACCAAAATAAAACTGTGAGGCTAAACCAAAGCCATGCACAGCACGCCTACCGCTTTGCCCTAAATAGACTTCATTAAAATAAGCTTCTAGAATTTCGTCTTTGTCGTAATGCAATTCCACTAATAAAGACATGAGTGCTTCGGTGGCTTTACGTTTTAAAGAACGTTCGCGGGTTAAAAAGAAGTTCTTAACCAATTGCTGCGTGAGCGTAGAGCCCCCTTGCACTAAGCCGCCCTTTTGCACATTCACCATCATGGCGCGGGCTATGCCCTTAAAGCTAATGCCAAAATGATCATAAAAATCTCGATCCTCCACCGCCACTAATGTTTGTTTAAGTAACTCAGGTACATCGCTTAATTGAATGAGCTGGCGGTCTTCATTGTGTTTGGGGTAAATACCACCAATTAACAAGGGCTCTAAGCGAGCAATATCCACCGGTTTACCATCAAGCCACAAGGCACTGATAGTATTGTTGTTAAAACGAATATGAATGCGAGCGGCCACTTCGTCGCCATCGAACAACGGGAAATAACGACGGTAAATATCCATTTCATCGCCATCGATCATATATTGACCAGGGGTCACTATATTAGGGACTTGTTGATAGCCTATTTGTTCAAGCTCTTGTTTTAAGTATTTGGGTTTTAAGTCCAGGCCTGGGTACATTTCTAAGGGGCGTGCATATACTTTTGCGGGTAACGCCCAGCGCTTACCTTCAAATTTAGCGCGTACTTTGGCGTCTAAATAGGCCATCAACACAGCCAGAATCACTACCCCCACTAGGGATAACTTTATAAACCAGCCTGCGGCCACTCGTTTTTTTGAACGTACTACTTTTTTCATGCCCGCAGTATACCGAATATATGACGCCACACTAGATAACTGACGCTGAATTAGCAGCTAAGCCCACCGGCAATTAAATTCTGCTAAACTGCACACCACATTTATTGAACACACAAGCAAAGGACTCCCTATGGCTAAGTATCAGGTTTACGGCATTGGTAACGCATTGGTTGACAAAGAATTTGAAGTAAACGATGACTTCTTTGCAGCCAACAATATCGAAAAGGGCATGATGACCCTAATAGAAGAAGACAAGCAGCACAGCTTACTTAAAGTGCTAAAAGATCAGTTTGGTTTGAAAAAGCGTGCCGGTGGTGGTTCAGCCGCTAATACTATCTTTGCCGCACAATACTTAGGCGCTAAAACCTTTTATAGCTGTAACGTGGCCAATGATGAAACCGGCGATTTTTACGTAAACGATTTAACTCAAGCCGGTATCGACACTAACCTTGGCCCAAACCGTGACGAGGGTGTAACCGGTAAATGCTTAGTGATGGTCACGCCTGATGCAGAACGTACCATGAATACATTTTTAGGTATCACCGCCAATTTAGGCGCTGAACAAATTGATGAAGCCGCCCTTAAAAATAGTGAATACCTGTACATTGAAGGCTACTTAGTCAGCAGTGACCCTGCCCGTGCCGCCGCCATTAGCTGTAAAAAAATTGCCGAAGATAACAACGTTAAAACGGCCATTACTTTCTCTGACCCTGCCATGGTGCAGTTCTTCAAAGACGGTTTAGTTGAAATGATTGGCACCGGGGTAGATTTGTTATTCTGCAACGAAGAAGAAGCCCTGTTATTTGCCGACACTCAAGACTTTGAAGT
>MAAA01014412.1_pt1 | contig 10682 bp, 6 predicted proteins | sample 1115971 | NCBI WGS metagenome assembly MAAA01 (sample SAMN04961123, study PRJNA320927) | seawater metagenome | isolation source: sample BD02T6 sea water enriched with oil for 6 days | place: USA:Gulf of Mexico | collected 2013-07-27 | reverse complement strand
GTCCGAGTGGCCGAAGGAGCACGCCTGGAAAGCGTGTAAACCGCAAGGTTTCGAGGGTTCGAATCCCTCCCTCACCGCCATTTATTCTAAGACCCAGCTAATAGCTGGGTTTTTTCGTTATGGGTCAGTAACCTAGCGTTCATGGGCTATTGGAGAGGGAGTTCAGTCCTGTCCTTTGTATCAGCTACTTTCTTTAGGTGGTACAAAGAGGTAGTACGAAATGGCGAATATGGTTACACCAACAAAAGACCGAAACGGAACCTATGTAATAAGGTTTGGAGTGCCTAAAGAGCTTCAAATGTCCGTAGGTAAAAAGGAGCTGAAGAGGTCACTCGGAACAAAGGTTTTGAGAGAGGCCAAGTTAGCTGCTCCAGCAGTAATTGCTGAGATTCAAGCTATTGTTCAGGTTGCCCGACTTGAGCTCGAGTCTGAAAGCCTTCTAACTCCCCAATTTATATCTCAAATCATCCAATCTTGGTTTACCCAAAAGCACTCTGAACTCGAACTGTCCCTTGAGCATACAAATCAGTACCTACAAGAAGTTGACGGTGGTTTCGAGCCGCTAGACCTAGAGCTACCGTCGCTATTGAGCGAACTTGAATATTATCCAGGTACTTGCCCAGATCGCACACGTAGATTAAAACGTCTTCATGGTTATATGGGAGAGTCAGTTGACGAGGCGCTAACAGCCCAGGGTTTTGCCGTCTCCAAAACTAATCCTCGCTATGAATCCTTGTTGATAGGGTTCTCAGTCAAATATATTAAGTTGACTGAGCTAGCTCTCAGGAGGCGAGTATATGTAAACAAGATGATTGCTGAGGGACTTTTTGACACAGAGGAAGTGAACCCCGCTGAGGAGGCACAGTTTGGGCTATATACTGCGCCTTTGAGTGTTGCTAGGTCTACCAATGTTGACCAGACATTCCAAGAAGTCTTCGAAGCATATAGTGAGGCTGTCATCAGGAGGGAGGGGAAGAATGCGCAAGCTCGTCTAGCTGACTATTCGTCAGCTGTGTCTAAGTTCTCTGCATATTTCCCAGGTGTATGTGTCACCAAGATTACAAAAAGGATGGTGTCTGACTTCATGGAGCTGCTAGAAAAGCTTCCTACTAGACCCAAAAAAGATGTTAAAAGTTTAAGTCTGAGAGAGCAGGTCGAAAGGGCTGATCGTGATTCACTGCCTAGGTTGGCTACATCTACCGTTAATAAACAAGTTCAAGGCATCTCAGCTGTTTTCACCTACGCGCTGAATAAAGGAATCATTAAGGTTAACCCTGCTCACGGAGTCGCTAAAAACCTAGTTTCGGTTTCTTCTAGTGAGGCCTTAGGTTATTTAGATAGTGAGTTGGATTTGATATTTGGCTCTCCAATCTATAGGTCTGACTTCAGGCCTCAGAAAGCTGACTACGGGCAGGCTCATTATTGGCTGCCATTAATCCTTTATTACACTGGTGCCAGAGCTGAAGAGATTGCTCAGCTGCATGTAGGTGATATTAAGTTTGATGAGGCCATTCCGCACTTTTACTTATCAGATGATAGGGATGATCAAACTATCAAAACTGGTCAATCTAGGGTTGTCCCAATTCACGAACACCTTTTGGAGCTTGGGTTTAATAGTTATGTGACTGGTTTAGATCCAGCTGGAAGGCTGTTTCCTAGGTTGCAGCCCAGCTCTTCAGGGAAGTATCACTATTCGCTCAGTAAATGGTTAGCCAAATACTACCGAGGGGAGCTGGGGGTCGACCGTGAGGGGATCAAGCCCTTGCATGACTTCAGGCATGCTTTTATCACAAAGTGTCGGGTGCTTGATATGCGTGAAGATAATCAGAATGCAATTACTGGACATTCTCAGGGGGCTGTCGGTAGGGCGTATGGTAGTTATCCGCTTGATACCCTAAAGCGGGCTATTGACCAGATTCCGAGATGCCGTGTTTCTAACAGGGTGTCGACTGGCTAAGGTCGAGGGGGTTATTTTCGTGATATGGATGTCACAAAATTCCAGAGGCCTCTATATTCGGGGGCTGTAGAATATTGTAGCATCTAAGCTACAAAAATAGATGAGCCTTAAAAGCCTGTAGTTATACCCTTAAGGCCTTGCTTCGTTTGTGCGTTAGCCCATAGTAGGTAGCTTGTAATCACTTTTTCTTGATGAGTTTTCAAGCGGCAGCCATCTGAACTCTACTATCCATTTCTGAAATAGTGCAAGTTTGGTTCGTGAAAGAGGCTTAGGCTTAAGATGTGCGTTGCTACTGTTGTGTATATTGGCTAGGAGTGAAGGCTGCATTTATGTCACATGGATGTGACAAAATTCCACAGGCCTCTAGATTCAAGGGCTCCAGATTTAAGGGGCATGCCTGTCCGTTTAATAAGTACCTTAACCTGAGCGGTGTCCAGGCTTCTAATTTACAATGCGGCTGGTGACAATAATCACAAAATACGCTCAATGATAATAAGAAAATGTAATGCATGATTCATCGCTAGACAGACAAGTGGTCCTACATGAGCCTGTTATGGAGGCTCCACCTAAAAACTTTATTGATTACTTATCAAAACCATATCTGATCTTACTGGGTGACCCCGGTATAGGTAAAACCTACCTGTTTAAAAAATCCTCTGTTTATGAAAATGCAAAATATATGACTGTACGAAGTTTCGTAGCCCTTGCAGGGGCAGGCTGTGAAGGTAAATTATTGTATTTAGATGGCTTGGATGAGTATAGGTCTCGTACAGGTGAGCAGAGTCTGATTTTTCAACTTATAGGTATTTTGAGTGGGCTGAAATTATCTGGGTTAAGGATTTCTTGTCGTGTAGCTGATTGGTTTGGTGAGACGGATTTAGGGTTGTTTAGAGAGTTTTTTGGTGGAGATAATTTTGCAGTACTTGGTTTAAACATACTGCAAGAACAGGAGGTAATTACAATATTGAGGGATTCAGGTGCAAGTGACCCTGAAAGCTTTGTTGTGGAAGCAGATGCTAGAGGGCTGAATACACTTATAGGAAATCCTCAAACACTTTTAATGCTGTCCGAATTGGTTGAATCAAGTGATTGGCCAAAATCTAGATTGGAGTTATTTGAAAAAACCACGGCGAAGTTGTTAGAGGAGCATGACTCGTCTAGGACGAGGAGCGGGCTTGGTGGCTGCCCTTCGGCCCAGTTGATATTACCTGCTGGCGCAATATGTAGCGCTATCCTTATTTCCAATGTTTCTGGTGTTTCAATGTTGGGAAATAGTAACGATCCAGATTTTCCCTCGTATCGTGATATTAACTTAGAAGATTCAGATAGAGAGCTATCATGCCTAACTAGAAGAGCTTTTGAGGTGGCCGAGCCTAGTATCGAGGCATTTACTTATACACATAGAACCATAGCTGAGTTTTTAGCGGCAAAATGGATAGTTGAACAAGTAAGGAATGGTTATCCCATTCGTAGAGTTCGAAATCTAATTGGAATTGATGGGGTTCCAACATCGGAATTACGAGGATTACATGCTTGGATCGGAACTTTGTTGCCTGAACACTCAAAAATATTGATTGAATCAGATCCGCTTGGAATTGCCTTATATGGTGACTCCAAAAATTTAAGCATTCATGATAGATCCTATTTGTTGGGCGTATTGTGCAGGGTGTCTACGAATAATCCGTGGTTTCGTTCTGGTTTGGATTTTACAGATGGTGCTTTGGGATCGCTGTCTGGTGAAGATATGATAGAGGCGTTTTCAAATGTACTGACTGATGCCAGTATAGTTTTCCATATGAAAAAGATGGTAATGACTGCGATAAAGAATGGGCCAAGATTATCCGCATTCATCCCCGTGCTTACAGATGTGTTAATTAATAAAAAGGCTAGTTATTCAGAGCGTAACTTTGCTATAGAAATACTTTTGGATTACGGTGATTTGGGTAAGCGGGCAGTAGTTGATGCTATCAGTAATAAAATTTTTAGTGGTGAGTGTTCTACTCATTTGAAATTAACCGTTATCGGTAAATTATATTCGGAATACTACAGTCCAAGTTTTATGAGCAAAATCATATTGGATTACTTACGCGATGCGGATGATTATGCGCATGGTGAATTGCTAAAGCTAGATGGTGGAGTGAAGGTAAATGATATTCCCAGTGTTTTAGTTGAGCTCTCAAATAAAGTTATATGTGGGTTTAATGATGGGCTTAATCAAAATAAAAAATCTGAGTTATCGGATTATATTTACAGGCTGATTTTTGTATGGTTAAAGGAAGGTGAAGGTATTGCTACTGATTACTTGAACTTATTTCTTGTTTTTGCAAATAGTATTGATAAGCACAGTTCATATAAAAGAGGGGATGACGGGCTAGAGGTTTGGATGTCATCTGGAAAAAGTAAAAAATTCGATTTGTTCTATTCTGCTTTTAAGTCTTGGGATGAAGACTTTTCATGGTCCACTGTAAACGATTTTGTGTGTTCAGCTCTGTATCTGTACTCGGCAGAAGATCTGGCTAGGTATTCTATGGATATTGTTTCTTCCTGTAGAGTGTTGGATGAAAAGCATGCGAGATTATATGAGGTCGCAGGAAGTCAAATCTTTTCAATAGGAAGTAGCGCATACCCCCAGTTTGAAGAGTGGGTAGACTTGGGCGGGGTTTCAGACCTGATTGAAAAAAGAACTGTAGCTAGTTTCAGTGTTATTGAAGAGTGGCGAGTAGATAGTAATAGGAGTGCTAGGGAATATAGGGACCGAAAGGTTGCTCTTAGAAGTGCTGAGTTAAAGGCGTTTACTGCTACTAAAGATGATATGAGAAGAGGGTTGCATGTACATAATCTTTCTGTGTTAGCTAGGCATTACTTTGATCAGTTAGAAGTGGGTGTTGATCCAAAGCAATCAATATTAGATCGAGCTGGTAAAGATATAGGTGAGTATGTTTTTGATGGCTTTTATGAATACCTGATGACTGGAACGCACCCTACAGTTCATGAGTTAGGTAGAGCAAATGGAACATATTATCATAAGTGGTATATTGTGTTAGCTGGTGTGGAGGAGGCGTTACGTAGAGGTATAAGTATAAGCCAAATTCCAGAATTGATATTGAAATCAGCGTTTTCACTTGGGTTGATTTTGGGCATACATCAAAAGGCTAAGGATGGTAGTCGAAGTCAAATATCATTGAATTGGATGGAAACTGTTCTTACCGAAAAAACAGATTTGGCTGTTTGTTGTATAGAAGAATTGTCTCGTAGTTCTTTGGATGTAAAGGCTGATGTGAATCACGGGATAAATGCATTGTTTCAGTATTTACCCAATGATGTCGGGCGTAGGGCGCTTATTTCTAGATTGGTCGTGTCTTACCCTGATATGGAGGTTACTTTTTTAGCGAAATTCATGTGTGAGTTGTTAGAGGGTAAAACTGAAAGATCAGTACTGCTTGAATTGGTTAAAGCCATAACGCGTATAAAGGACTCCTCCAATATATCTCGACGTTCGATGTGGGTTTTTGTCGGATACTTATTTGAACCTGAAAGTTATGCTGGTTACTTAAAAAGTGAGTTTGAAGCTAGTGATGATGCTATATGGGATATTAATCAAATTCTTAGTAGTGGAGTTTTTGATGCTCTCGGTTTTATGACGTCTTCACAATTGAAATTTCTAGCCTTGGAAATTGGTCAGCGTTACCCGCATGCAGATAGCCCTACAGGGGTCATTATGGGGGTTCGAAATGCATGGGATGCATCGCAAGTCGTTATAGCTATAGTGAATAGGTTATCTACGATTTTAACCGTCGAGGCTTCAGATTTGTTAGGCGAAATGATGGTTTTATCTGAATTAGAATCTTACCGTTCCAATATTAAGTACAGTTTTCACAATCAGCTTCGAGCTTTAAGAGAGTTTCAATATGTGCAACCAGATTGGCCATCGACAGTAAAGGCTTTAAGAAATGAGGAGCCAGTATCGGTAAGTGACCTCCATGCACTTGTATTGGACCATTTGGAAACAATTAAAACCGAAGTACGTTATTCAAATACAAATATATTTAGGACTTTCTGGCGAGAGGGTGTTCCGGTGAAGCCATGCTTAGAAGACCAGTGCAGGGATCGCCTTATTGAATTGCTAAAACCTAGGCTTGCTCCTTTAAGGTTACATGTCGAGCCTGAAAGTTATATGGCAGATGATAAACGAGCTGATGTGGTTATCGTTTCACGAAATGCAGGAAAGCTACCTTTAGAGTTAAAGCGAGATTTTAATAGTCAATTGTGGACAGCATGTGAAGACCAGCTGGATAAGCTATATGCGAGTAACCCTGATGCATCAGGATATGGTGTGTATGTCGTGTTTTGGTTTGGTAGGAATCGAGGGGGCTTCCTTCCTAAATTACCTAAGGGTATCGAAAAGCCTACCTCAGCTGACGAACTTGAAAAGGCCTTGAATTCTCTAATTTCCCAAGAGAAGTCCCATCGTTTAGTAGCAGTGGTTATTGATGTTGAAATTCCTGAAAAGCCTAATAAATCTTAAGCTGAATTTCTATGGTAGTCCTAAAAAATACAATTTAAGTATTTCATTAGGGTCAGACCTTTTGAAATATCGTGTCAAAAGGTCCAATTCAACTCTATTGGAATGACATTACAGGGTTTTCAATGTGTGTCACTGGGGTATACTTATATGGGATACTTTTAATTTACGGCTTGTGGTGCTTGTTAAGCTGCAAGGCGTTTATTGTAACTTATAATTTAGACTGAAAATGCCAAGTAAAGTCAATAATGAAAAATATTTATAAAGAGCACCTAAGGTGTATAGAGTTAATTGAGAATAATTCTGAAAAGTTAAACTTTTTATCGTCTGTACTAAGATCACTATTGCAGCTTGCAGTAGTTTCTTCCTTTGAGATTATTAAATTAAAGGCTCCGTCAGATGAGATTGATTTGACTGAGTTCGTAGATCGGTTTTCTAGGCCAGCAGATGGCCTGCCTGTAGAAATTTTAGATGTTGTAGTTCCTTTTATTCGTAGTTATGTAGACCCCCAGTTTTTATCCGGATGGTTCGAGAAAAGTAAGGGCGGTGATGAACCTCTGAATAAGCAACTTAATAGCTGGACTTGGTATAGAAATAGTCGACCAGCCCACGGAGTCCTGGATAGGCCTACTGAATTAGAATGGGCCCCCAAAGCAACTAATATACTGGAGGAGTGTATTAATGTATTTCAAAATATCATTCCAGTTTTTATAGATTCAGAACTAAGATTTCCTAAGGAATTTGGGAATGGATACTTTGATACACCAGTTGTTAGAAATGGGAAAGCTATAGTGATTCGCAGTGTCGTGGCAGGTAAGGGGATTTGGAGGTTAAAAGGTCAGGTTTTATGCCGCGATCAAGCAGATGAATTTACTGTTGAACTTCAGGAAGATAATGTTTTTTCTTTAATAAGCTTAAATACCGTAGAAAATTACAAACTTGCTGAAGTTGTTTCGAATGGTGCGGATTATTCAATTTTTCATAACGTTCCTATTAGGCAGACTGCGACTTTTGAAGGTAGGGCATTCGAGCTTGCTGAGTTATTGGATTGGATGGATGACGAAGACTCTAGGCATTGCTTAGTGTTTGGTGATGGGGGTTATGGAAAGACTACAATGGTTTTAGAGCTGTTAAATCAGCTGATTGAAGGGCGCCTTGATTTCAAGAGGCCGCTTCCAGAAATTGTTACCTACCACACTGCTAAAATGACAAAATGGACAGAACAGGGGTTGACTCGTTTAAGCACTGTTTCAAAAACTATGGACCAATTTATACGGGAGTTAATGAAATGTATTTTTACAGTGCTTCCGACAGAGTGGTATAAAGCTTCAGGTAGAGCCTTGCTGGATAAGGCTATTGCTAAATTGAAGGAGGAAGGGTATACGAGAGATGATATCCTAATGGTTTTAGATAACACTGAAACGTTAGCAAGTAAGCAGGACGAAGTTGTAGAGTTAGGTGCTTTATTTAAAGACATGGGGAAGCGGTTGGGTCGGGTAATAATCACGTCACGAAGAAGGGAGATTATTGAAGCGAGGCCTATAGTTATAGAGGGTTTAACAGAGATTGAGAGTGTGCGCTTAATGCAGAGGCTTGCTAAAGAATACAGTGCGCAATCAATTATACAAGCCGGTGAAGGTACTCTACGCAAAGTTTCAGAGCAGCTAATGAACAAACCATTACTTCTTGATGCTTTAGTTAAACACATATCTCATACGGATAACGGGATTAAGGCTTCAATTGATAAAATATTTAAAAAGTCAAATGATGAGCTTTATGAGTTTTTGTATGAAGACGCATGGATTCGATTAAGTGATTTTCAAAAAGAGGTTTTTTTGGTACTTATTCATGTTGATAGTCCTTTGAATCAAAATTCCGTTGGCAGTGCCTGTAAACAAGTAGGGATTCAGCATACTGAATTTCAGGCTGGTTTAGTAGAGACGCATTTTTCGAATTTGGTTGATTATGGAAAAACTTACTCATTAGAATTTGTTAGTCTAGCTAGAAAATTCTTTTATCAGGAGTTCGGAAAGCTCAATGATGTTGATAAAAAGCGAATAAAGGTTCTATCAAAAAGTGTAGATAAATCAGAAGCTACTAGGATTAGGATCGAACATGAATACAAGGCTGATCGAGTGGCGGAAGCATATCGGTCCGAATATGCTAAATCAGCTAGTATTCTAGTGACGAAAAATGAAATACCTGAAGCGATTGATATGTACGAACTTGCCATTGAGGATGACCCGCTAAACGCTGCGCTGCATGATAGATTTTCATGGTTGATATACAATAAAACGCCTCGATTGGATTATGCAAAAACGCTTTCGGAAAAATCTATTGCTCTTGATCCACATAGCTGCCGTGCTTTGGTCAATATAGGGATTATCAACTATCGATTAAAAGATTTAGGTGAAGGTGATAAGTATATTGGTCTAGCAGGGAAGGAAGGCCGTCCTTTCGCATTTTGTAAACTAAGGATGTCAGTCGGTAGATTTCATTATGCGATACAGTTATCTAACTTAGATAGAGTGATTTCACTCCTTGAAGAAGCTGAAGGGTATTTGTCTGAAGCAGAAGGATATTGTGATAGAGGGAATGGGTATAATAGAAAGACCTATGATGAAATTAAAAAGTATCAGAAGTTAGTTGGCGCAAAACTAACTATTTTTCGGAGTAGAAAAACTAAATCACTTAACCGAAAGAAAAGAGTTGTTAAAAATAAGATCTGATATTTCTTAGAAGAGGGTATTTAAGTTATACCCCCTTCGTCTTAGCACTGTCTTTTACAAATACGTTGAATGCTCGATAAACTGATATTTAAGCGGTCTGCAATCTGCGCCTTACTTACTCCTTCAGCAAGTAGAAAGTTTACGTCTTCAGCTTTTGCCATAGCGGTTGGCTTCCTACCTAAATACTTCCCCCTCTGTTTAGCGAGGGCTATGCCCTCAGCCTGCCTTTCGAGCAGCAGCTGTCGTTCAAAGGCTGCCACTGCACCAATCATGGTTAGCATGAGCCGCCCAGTGGGTGAGGATGTGTCTATCCCAAGATTCAAAACTTTGAGCCCTATCTTTTTGCTATCCAGAAACTCAACCACCTCCAGTAAATGCTTAGTGTTACGAGCCAGACGACATAGCTTGGTAATCACTACCACATCGCCCTCCCGAACAAAGTCCAGCATTCGATTAAGCTCAACCCTCTCAGACTTTGCCCCCGATTCCTTCTCTTGGAAGATCTTGTCGCAGTCCTTGAGGGCATTTAGTTGCGCTTCAAGGTTTTGGCCTGCGGTGCTGACTCTTGCGTATCCAACTATTGCCATGTGGCCTCCTAGCCTTTCCAGTCTTTGAATTCATCCTTGCTATCAGACAAGGAGTCTATAAAGGCGACAATCGCAGCCATCACCATGGCCTTGAGGATGTTAGCTAGTATGGGGTTCATAGCTCACCCTCCTCAGCGAACGAGTAGCAAGTATCACCAACTACTATGTGATCCAAGACCCTGATATCCACCAGCTTCAACGCGTTGATTAGCCTCTTGGTAAGCCGTTTGTCAGACTCAGAGGGGGTTGAGAGGCCGGATGGGTGGTTGTGGGCAAGTATTACAGCGCCTGCATTATGGGCTAATGCCTGCTTAACGACTTCCCGAGGGTATATAGATGCTGCATCCAGAGTGCCGAAAAAGACTTCTTCGTACTGGATGATCTGGTTTTGGTTATCCAAGTAGATCACGGCAAATATCTCTCTCTCAGCCACTCCAAGTTTGTGCCGCAGGTAGGACTTAGTCTCTTCAGGGCAAGAAAACTTGGCTCCTCGGCAATATTTTTCATCGATTATTTCAGTGGCTTTTTCCAGCACTTGAGATGCTGTCATCGGCCCAGAGGTCACGTATTTCATAGGGTTGTCCTAGTTATGGGTTCACTGTACTTATAACGAGGAGGTGGTGGGATATTGAAAATATGGTGCAAAACCAGTCTTTTTCGATCATCACTATGCATCTGACCGTAAACTAAGGTTATGTCGGGCAAAAAGGAGGAGGAATAGCTAAGCATATCAAACCGTAACTGACTTTTTTCAATCACACCTATGCGCTCACCTTAAAATAAGGATGTACCTAACGAGGAGTGTGCACATGAAAACGAACCGCATAACGCGAACCAAGAAAGCCCAAATTATCGAACTGAGAGACGAGGGCTACACCCATCAATAC
>MAAA01024564.1_pt1 | contig 10692 bp, 11 predicted proteins | sample 1115971 | NCBI WGS metagenome assembly MAAA01 (sample SAMN04961123, study PRJNA320927) | seawater metagenome | isolation source: sample BD02T6 sea water enriched with oil for 6 days | place: USA:Gulf of Mexico | collected 2013-07-27 | reverse complement strand
TATGTGTTGGGTTGTGATGATGGCGCCTATGCTCGACCCGGTGGTGCCCACGGTTATTTAGCCGCGGTGTTCCATCCAACTAAAGGCGAAAGTGCTCAGCCGTTTACGGCGATTATTGGCGTCAGTGCTTTTATTGATAAAGCCGGCAATAAGGCCGTGGCCAGACAAAGTGATTTTTTATTGATGATAGTGGCGGGTCACGAGTTAACCCAAAGTGATTTCCTACTAGAAGAAGATGGTGCCAAAAAAGCCTGTGACGTAAGCAAAATATATAAGCGCCTGCAAAAGCGCTGTGGCGTACGTGCCGTAGAAAAATACGATACCAAAAAGCAGTATTTACGACGTTTATACGGCGCCTTGCGTGGCCGCGAAGATGCGGTAAGTGAACGCGAAGCCATTAATGCTGCCCGTGCTTTTTCACGTTTCATGGCGTATAAACCCGTTAAAAGCATCAATGGTTTTGTGGCCAATGAGATCTTAGAGAAAAAAGATTTAGGGGAAGCGATTCGCAGCATCAGTGACCTGATGAAAACCATCCATTCGATGGAATCGGATGCCAATCAGTTAATTGAAAATATTAATATTTTATTGGATGGTAAATCCCATAGCCAAACCTATATTGACCAATGGATAGATTATCAAACAGCCCACTATGTGGCGGCCAAAAGCCGATTCATAGAAGATCAAAAGGCGTATCGTGATGCCAAGCAAACACAGCAAGAGCTGCGCAGTAATCTAACCAGCAATGATAACGAACGAGAAACATGCGATGACCGTCGTAAACAAGCCCGTGAACAACTGGTAAGTTTAGAGGCGCGTCGCCAAGGGATTCCAGCATTAAAAGATAAGGATCACCTTGAGCAAGATATAAAAAATTATCAACAGCAGTTACAACAACAAGCGGTTTTATTACTCGAGCAAGATAAACAGCTTAAGTACACATTGGATGCCACTAAAAGTATCCACAAGGCATTGCAAAATACCAGCATTGGAGCCGAGATCAGCGCATTAAATGAACGCGGATTTTTAAAGCAATGTAAAGACGTGATGCTGCTGAGCGATGAAAACCAATTAGACTTTCCGGCAATATTAAATAAAGACATGATTGATATGTCACCGCTAGAAGCGCACTTGGACGATGGCATTAAACGTCAAGAGCAAATTAATCAGTGGCGTCATCAATGGTTTAGCAGTGAACTCACCACAGAAGGGGTGAGCCTGCGTGATCAATTAGCCCGTTTAGCCGATCGCCGTGAGCAAAAGCTGCAGGCGCAATCTAAAAAAATGCAGCAAAACCAGCAGGATATTGACCGCCTAAATGCCAGTCAGGTCAGTTACCCTTATTTTGTAGAAGCCGCGCTAGATGCCATTCAAAGAGAGTGTCCACAGGCTGACCCTAAAGTGTTGTGTGACTACGTAGAAGTGTTAGATGGCAATTGGCAAAACGCCATTGAAGGTTATATTGGTGGTGCACGTTACTCAATTATCGTTGAAGAAGATTATGAGCGAGATGCCATTAGTGTGGTGCGCAGTATGCCAGGCGGTAACCGCGCACGAGTGATTCAAGGCAGTAAAGCCAAACAAGATAGTGACCGCATTAAGGTACCTCATAATTCCATTATGCATTTAATGGAATTTGAACACGCCACCGCTAAACATTATTTAATGGCCAGCTATGGCAGTGTAGAACAAGTACCGGATGCGGCTACCTTACGTAAAACCCGCCGCGGACTCACCAGTGAAGGTATGGGGTCGGGCTCGTACTCTATGTATCGCTGCGACATGAGTGATAGCGAGTTAGTATTTGGTCAAGGTGCACGTGAACGTGCGCTCAGTGCCAAACAAAAAGAGCTGCAGCAATTGGCACAGCAAGCAAGTAACGCGCAGCAAGCGCAACGTGAAGCACAGGATTTATTGCTGGCAGTGAATCAATTACGTCACCTAAGTTATGCCGATCAATTACAGCAGATGGTGAGTGTTAACCGTCATTGGCAAAACGCCGAAAAGCAGCTTGAGACAATTGATTTATCTGACTTCTCAGAGCTGGAAGGTGAGTACCTACAATTAGCCGAGCAAGCGCAAACACTCGATTTGCAAATACAAACCCTAGACAGCGAGTTAGGACGTACTAAACAGCAACTTAAAGAAAGTGAAAAACGTTGCGCAATATTAAGTGATCAGCAAGAGTTTACAGCTGAAAAATCCGATCAAAACGAAGATAATTTACGCAGTATTGCCAAGTTTTGGCCCGATTTTGATGTTGAAAAATGCATGATTGAAGCGGATGCCGAGTCGGAACGTACCACCGCCGAAATTGCACAAAATCAGCAGCAGTCAATTTTAAGTGAGCTTAATAGTCGTGCTCAATCGTTAGAGCGCGCCATCAGTGATCACAATCAGCGCTGCCAAACTCTGGATGCCATTGTGTACGCGGCCGATTATAGCCATGAACACAGTGCAAACTTTTTTCAGGGGGTGTGTGATGTTCAGCGAGAAATGGAGCGTATTCATAACCGCTTAAAAAATAATATCCTAGTTGAAAAACAAGATAAATTGGTCAGCTTAAAAGCCAGTTTTGATAACGCCTTTGTTACCAACCTTTGTCACAGTATTCACCAATCCATTAGTGATGGTAAACGGGTACTAGAGGAAATGAATAAAGAGCTTAAGCATCACCGATTTGGCACAGATAAAGAGTGTTACTGGTTTGATTGGGAGTGGGTGCCTGAATTCAAAGATTACTGGAATTTCTTTGAAGAAGTTATAAAGAACCCAGCGATAGGTGAAGGGCAAACGTTATTTGAAGCTGAGTTAAGTGTTAAGTCAGTGAAAGTGCGTGAGCAGTTAATGAGCATGCTGCTGGATGATGATGAGCAAAAAGCCATGCGTGAACTGGAGCGTCTATCGGATTATCGTAACTACCGTAGTTACGAAATTTACAAACATCCAGAAGGCAAAGAGCCCATTGCCCTTTCGCAATACGGTACCGGTTCAGGTGGTCAGTTAGAGACACCCGCTTATATTATTCGAAGTGCGGCTATTACTTCCGCTTTCCGCTTTAATCAAGGCGACAGTCACTTGCGCATGGTACTGGTGGATGAAGCCTTCTCTAAGATGGATGAAACCCGCTCTAAAGAAGTAATTAATTACTTAACCGAAAGCCTAGGCTTACAGTTGCTGTTTATTATGCCCACCAGTAAATCAGGTCCTTTCATGGACCTGATTAGTAACCAGTATGTGTTCAGTAAGGTGCCTTTGGCGTCGGGTAAACGCGGGGAGTTAAATACCCGAGTACTAGTAGATCGTCAGCAGTGCAACCAAGAAAAAATCCAACAGTTGTGGGCCAATCACCGTAAAGTGGTACGTCAACAAGCTGAATTGGATTTTATGGAAGAGTTTACTTCCTAGGTCTAAACTCAAGGGTATTCCCTGAATGCTCTTGAGTGATGATTATGAAAGTACTACTTACCTTTTTGATGGTGTTATTAACAGCGCCATCTTCGGCGGCTGGTTTAGATCTACGTAAAATACAATCCCCTATATTAGATGCCCAAGCCAGTGCAAAAAGCGTGCGCCCTTATTTTGCAGCTTTTATTAGTGATAATAGCTCTAAACCTAGAATGCCTGGGGTGAGCGGCGAGCAGCGTCTGTTGATTAAAAAGAAATACGGTGTAAAAGTACTGAATGAGTACCGGTTGTATCAGCCGTATAAAAAGAAATTATCCAATCAAGACATACAAGAAAAAATTTCATTAGAGCGATATTGTTCGCGCTATAACCGTCAACTTTTAAAAATATTAGGAATCTAAATGGACTGCCGGCTACATTGTGGTGCTTGCTGTATTGCCCCTTCTATTAGCAGTTTTATACCGGGCATGCCCAATGGTAAAAAGGCGGGCGAGCGTTGTATTCAATTAGACGATGAAAATCTGTGTAAGTTATTTGGATTAATCGAGCGCCCAAAAGTATGCAGCGATTTTAAAGCAGAAATTGAAATTTGTGGTGACACTCGAGAGCAGGCTTTAGATACGATTATTCATTTAGAAAACATCACTTAAAGGCACCCAAAGCATTCATGTATCGTACTTATGTTTCGTATTAGTGTTTACGTCCCCCACAGTCATTTAGAAGCCGTAAAACTGGCCATGTTTAGTGCGGGTGCAGGTCGGGTGGGTTTGTACGACATGTGTTGTTGGCAAACAAAAGGCGAGGGTCAATTTAGACCCTTGTTGGGTAGTGATGCGTTTATTGGGGGCGTGGATAAACTTGAAAAGGTAGCTGAATATAAAATAGAGATGGTCTGTGCTGCCAGCCATATAAAGCAGGCATTAATTGCCATGCAAGCCGCTCACCCCTATGAAGAGGTGGCTTATGATGTTTACTCGGTACTAACTATTAGTGATTTTGATTAATTTTTAGTACGCGCTAGGCGCTCATTAAAATGAATGTCAAATACACGGGTTTGAATATTGCCTGCCTCTAGGTCGTCTAAGTAGTGACGTAAGGTTTTTTTAACGGTGGGGAAGGCGATTTCTTGCCAAGGAATATCGTTAACCTCAAATAGTTGTACTTCCAAGCTTTCGCTGGTGCATTGCGCGTGTTGTGCGTTTTGCATATGGGTTAAAAAGAAAATATGTACCTGAGAAATATGCGGCACACTAATAGATGTTAGCATCTGCTCGGCGACTATATCTATGCCCGCTTCTTCTTGGGTTTCTCGCACAGCCCCAGCCTCTAAGGTCTCGCCTTGTTCCATAAAACCTGCAGGTAGCGTCCAGTAGCCTTTACGGGGTTCAATGGCGCGCTTGCATAACAATATTTTGTTTTCAAAAACAGGTAAACAGCCGGCAATAATACGTGGATTAACATAATGAATAGTGCCGCACTGAGCACATACCGAGCGTGGGCGGTTATCCCCTTGAGGTGTTTCGGTATGTATAGGGTGTGCGCATTCGCTGCAATACTTCATGGCTAATCCGTGCCAAGAGTATAACGCTGTCGGTAAGGAGATGGCAAAACCGCAGATGGTTGTGCCTTAAGAAGCCTGAATAGTGCCAAGAGTATAACGCTGTCGGTAAGGAGATGGCAAAACCGCAGTTGGTTGTGCCTTAAGAAGCCTGATTAGTGCCAAGAGTATAACGCTGTCGGTAAGGAGATGGCAAAACCGCAATGTATTAATAGAGACGCCCTAAAGTTGTAGTGACGTCTGCGGCTTCAAGAGATCGATTAATATACGTGCTCTTAACTAGGAAAAGCTAATACCTTAGCGGCTTGAGGTTGTGAAAGGTCCACAGAGGTTTCACTGTCATCTATGAAGCTTTTTAAGGTGTTTAAAGACTCATGCATCATCTTGCTAATACCAATACAAGATGCCATGGGGCTGTTGGTGGTTCTGCGCACACCATCAATTTGGAATTGTAAACCAGCCAAACGCTGGCGATACTCTTCAGGCGCACTTTCAATGGCGCTGTTCACATGCTCTTGGCGTAGGCGCTCTAGGGCCTGTGGGTCTTGCTTGGCTAACTTAAGCAAGGCTTCAAAACTTGGTAGTACTTGATTCATGGTATTCACCCCACTGAGACTGTTGCCGTTAATTATTTATAAATAGGTGGCAATCAAATTTGTATTTCTTAGCCTTTAGTCTACAGGTGAATGCACGCTTAAATAAGCTTGAAAACCACCGTAAACTAGGGCAGGAATGGCCAAGTCAGCTGCTGTTACGATGCGCTTGTTTTTAGAGGCTCTTATAAAAATCCTTTAAAATCAAATGGTTAGGTGGGTTAAGTGATTTATTGTATTTTCTATACATAATTATTGGCAATAAAAGGCGTATATCTAAGAACAAACCCTTATAAGTTAACTTGTTAATGTGTGATCGGGACGCTCTTTTTTAATGCCCTTAATTTGCTAGTCAGGTTGTACTTGTTTCCGCTATGGTACTAATTGGTTAATATAAGCAGAAATCGGAGGCTCCTTACTATGTCGTTAACATCATTAATAGAAGGCGTCACAGCCCACCAGCCTAGAGTGTTATCAAACAATGAGCTGGCGAGAGCATCGGTATTGATCGCCATTACCGATCAAAAAGACCCAGAAGTTATTCTTACCCTGCGTTCAAGCCAAATGCCCACCCACAAGGGGGAGGTGGCTTTCCCTGGGGGTAAAGCGGAAGCACGCGACGCGGATGCCACTGCCACGGCCCTGCGTGAAGCACACGAGGAAGTGGGTTTAAACCCAGAATCGGTACGTGTCATTGGCCCTCTTGACGAAGTTGTCTCGCGCTTTGGCTTTCTGGTTACCCCTATATTGGGCATTGTCCCTGAAGATATTGAGCTGAATGCCGACTCTCGTGAAATCGAGGGGGTATTTAGAGTACCGCTTAAGTTTTTCTTAGACGGGCAGCCAGATCAAATTGATCAATTTGGCAGTTTTCGTGGGCCCAGATGGTACTTCGAGGGATATACCATTTGGGGGCTAACCGCCATGATGATAGCGGAGTTACTAAATCGGTTTTACGATGCCGGTCTTGAGCTGCATTTTGGTGATATGAACGATCTTATTCAAAAATAACAGGTTTTAAATGATTTACTCTTTAGGTGATAGAAAAACGCAAATCCAGGGTGATGATTATTTTATTGCTCCAAGTGCAGATTTAATTGGCAGTGTTGTGTTAAAAAACAATGTTCAGTGTAATGAGTTGTTTAACGTTATAGGCGTAACCTTATGATTTATTCTTTGGGTGATCGCAAAACGCAAATTCAAGGTGACGACTATTTTATCGCTCCTAGTGCAGATTTAATTGGCAGTGTTGTGTTAAAAAACAATGTTCAGTGTAATGAGTTGTTTAACGTGATAGGCGTAACCTTATGATTTATTCTTTGGGTGATCGCAAAACGCAAATTCAAGGTGACGACTATTTTATCGCTCCTAGTGCAGATTTAATTGGCAGTGTTGTGTTAAAAAACAATGCCAGCGTGTGGTTTAACGTAGTGGTGCGCGGTGATAATGATGTGATCACCATTGGCGAAAATAGTAACGTACAAGATGGTTCGGTACTGCATACTGACCCAGGTTTTAAACTTACGCTGGGCAAGGGTGTGACAATAGGCCATAAGGTCATGTTGCATGGCTGCGAAATTGGAGATTACTCGCTAATAGGCATGAACGCGGTAGTATTAAACGGTGCTAAAATTGGTAAACATTGCCTTATCGGTGCCAATACGCTTATTCCTGAGGGAATGGTGATACCCGATGGCTCAATGGTAGTGGGAAGTCCTGGTAAAATTAAACGTGAGTTAAGCGATGTACAAAAAAAGCAACTTGAAATGGGCGGCGATTATTATGTACAAAACTTTAAGCGCTTTAATAAAGAATTAAAAATACAAACGTTGTAATGGTAGTTGTAAATGAGTGATGTAAAGCAAAACATATTTGGCATGGTGAAATCTCCGTGTGTGGCTATTTGTGCATTGGATGATAACGATGTGTGCATTGGCTGTTATCGTAGTGGTGAAGAGATCACGCAGTGGGGCGAAATGGATAACGAGCAAAAACGAGATGTGCTTAAAAAAGTAGCCGCTCGCGAGCTTGCTTCCGGTAATATTCTACATATTTAATCTGCGACCTTGTCCTACAAATTTAACCGGCTGAATAAGGGCGTCTCTATTAATTGCTTGAGGCCTCTGGCTTTACGCCTAGTTCAGAATCAAGGCGGACTTTCGAAGAAATGCTCATTGCCTTTCAAGGGAGAGCAACGCTGAGTCTGGACTAGGCGTAAAGCCCCGTAGGGCGCGGCCTGAAACGCACATTTACTGCGTTGCACTCCTTGGGAATGGAATAACCATTTCGCTGCGGAGCGCGCCTTGTAACTGCACGCTTCAGGACACGCAGAGGCTGTAATCAATTAATAGAGATGCCCTAAGTCAGTTTTTACTATTAAGGTTTTGCCAAATACAGTCCTTAATAGTAAACACAATCGTATAAATTCAATTTAGTATTTATTTAACTGCTCATTTAAGTTATTAATTTTAAGGCTGCACTATGTCCGTATCGCTAGGCACTCCGCTTTCTAAAACCGCAAAAAAAGTACTGTTGTGTGGCTCAGGCGAATTAGGTAAAGAAGTTGCCATAGAGTTGCAACGTTTGGGTGTCGAAGTCATTGCGGTTGACCGTTATGCCAATGCCCCTGCTATGCAGGTTGCGCATCGCAGCCATGTTGTGGATATGCTGGATGCCAAAGCCTTGCGTGAGGTTATTGAACTTGAGTCACCCGATTTAATCGTGCCCGAAATTGAAGCCATTGCCACCGATACCCTGTTTGCATTAGAGCAAGAAGGTTTTAATGTGGTGCCCACCGCAAAAGCCACACAACTCACAATGAACCGTGAAGGTATTCGCCGTTTGGCAGCAGAAGAGTTAGATATTAAAACCGGACGTTACGTGTTTGCCAGTGATCAAGATGAATACTATGCAGCGTTAACTGAGATTGGTTTTCCGTGTTTGGTAAAACCCATCATGAGCTCTTCAGGTAAAGGTCAGTCATTATTAAAAAGCCAGCAAGATGCGGCTGCAGCGTGGGAGTACGCCCAAGAAGGCGGGCGTGCGGGTAAAGGCAAAGTGATTGTAGAAGGCTTTGTAGATTTTGATTTTGAAATCACCTTGCTCACAGTTCGCCACCGTGACGGCACTTCTTTTTGTGAGCCTGTAGGGCATCGCCAAGCGAACGGCGATTACCAAGAGTCATGGCAGCCACAAGTTATGTCTGCAGCGGCTTTGGCCAGTGCGCAAGCCATAGCATTAACCGTTACCGATGCATTAGGTGGCAAGGGTTTGTTTGGTGTGGAGCTATTTGTTAAAGGCGATGAGGTTATTTTTAGTGAGGTCTCCCCTAGACCTCACGATACCGGTTTAGTGACATTAGTCAGTCAGGATTTATCTGAATTTGCGTTGCATGCCCGTGCAATTTTAGACTTACCCATACCCAGTATTAAGCAAGTGGGGCCGTCGGCCAGCAGTGTTATTTTAGTGGAAGGGGTAAGTGATCAAGTACAGTTTGCTAACTTAGAAAAAGCCTTAAGTGTGGCCAATACTCAATTACGATTATTTGGTAAGCCGCAGGTTTCAGGTGTTCGCCGTATGGGGGTGGCGTTAGCCTGTGCCGAGAGTATTGATGAGGCTCGAAAACTGGCCCGCGACTGTGCAGCCTCGGTTGAGATTACACTTTAGCGGCCTTTAAAATTCTCGCTTTTTAAGAAATAAATGGCGTACTATTAGATTAGTACGCCGTTTTTTTTATTTTGTTTGAGTCACTTTGGCACTGGCAATAGTATTGGTGTGCACTTTAAGCACTTCTATTTGGTAGCTTCCAATTTTCAGGCACACGCTGTTGTCTGGAATGGCTTCTAAACTTTCTATAATTAAACCACTGAACGTTTTTGGCCCTTGTATGGGCAGAGTGTAGTTAAGGGCTTTATTTAATTCACGAATGGTGGTGGTGCCATCGACAATAAAGCTGCCGTCTGCCTGAGGCGTAATGTCTTGACTGGTAGTGGACACATCAGTGGTAAAATCCCCCACTATCTCTTCTAAGATATCTTCTAAGGTCGCGATACCTTGTACCTCGCCATATTCGTCTACTACGATGGCAATACGACGTTGCTGACTTTGAAACTGAAAGAGCTGGTTATGTAGCTGAGCGGTTTCGGGAATAAAATAAGGCTCGCGGGTAATTTGCATTAGTTCGGCTTTATTAAATGATTCTTGTGCCAATACTTTAACCACATTGCGCATGTGCAAAATACCAATCACATTATTAATATTGCCCTTCCAAACAGGTAAGCGGGTGTGTTGCGAGTTGCGTAACTGGTGTTCAATATCACGCAGGTTGTCGTCTAGGTCTATGCCGATAATTTCATTACGCGGCACCATGATGTCGTTTACGCGTACCGTTTCTAAATCCAAAATAGAAAGTAGCATTTTTTGGCGACGTTCAGGTATAACGGCACCGGCTTCATGAACCAAGGTGCGAAACTCTTCCGTGCTTAATAAATCCTTATTGTCTTGGTCTATGTCTAGACCGCTAAGGCGAATAATAAAGTTGGCAATGATGTTTACTACCCATACAAAAGGCATTAGTAACCATAATAGTGGCATTAAAAGGTAACTGGCGGGAAAGGCAATTTTTTCAGGGTGATTGGCCGCAATGGTTTTAGGGGTCACTTCAGAAAAAATTAAGATCACTAATGTTAAAAGAATAGTGGCCATAGACACCCCAAACTCGGGGTTATCGGCCCAAATTCGTTGAGCAATAATAGTAGCAATAGATGCAGCGGCAATATTGACGAAATTATTGCCAATGAGGATTACGCCAATAAGGCGATCAGGACGCATTAGTAGCTTGCTGGCACGTTTTGCACCTCTATGTCCCTGCTTTGACATATGACGCAGACGATAGCGGTTAAGCGACATCATGCCGGTTTCAGAGCTGGAAAAGAAAGCAGAAAAAATGATCAGTAAAAAAAGTGCTGAATACAGTACGCTGAGGGGGATCTCGCTCACGAAAGGGGCCTAGTGACTAAAAGTGCCCTAAGCCTAAACCTTTTCAGGCATGATTTCTAATGTTTGTTTGCCCCTAATCCGGCAGGGCAGGTATTAAGCCTTTTGCAATATGATTTCTAAAACCAACTTGCTGCC
>MAAA01014410.1_pt1 | contig 10708 bp, 7 predicted proteins | sample 1115971 | NCBI WGS metagenome assembly MAAA01 (sample SAMN04961123, study PRJNA320927) | seawater metagenome | isolation source: sample BD02T6 sea water enriched with oil for 6 days | place: USA:Gulf of Mexico | collected 2013-07-27 | reverse complement strand
AGCCAAATCAATCGTGTTGAGAAACTATTAAACAATCGACCCAGAAAATGTTTAAATTATCGAACACCTTACGAAGTCTTCCGAGAAGCCTGTGGTGCACTTACTGATTGAATGTGGCATGGGAAGCACCACATCAGGTTTTCCGGGTAGGCCTTTATAATGGATGCGATAGCGATAGCCCATACGGTGCAGTGCCTTTCGGATCAATAGCTCTGGCTTACTATTCTTACCGCTAATACCTGCCATCATCCGCGATCTTGTTACTTTGTCTACGATATCTACCAAAGTATTTACCTTTAATACCTGGAATTTAGTGCCTTACTTGGTATCCTAAACTACTAACAACCAATCTGTACACATAATGACCAAGCCCATAAAAATTATTGACCTTTTTTCCGGACCAGGCGGCTTAGGAGAAGGCTTTTCAGCATGTAAAAACGCTGATAATACTAATACCTTTGAAATTGCTGTTTCTATAGAATATGAGAAGAGTGCTCATTCAACACTATTGCTTAGAGCCTTCTTCCGGAAGCTAAACGAAGAGCAAAAGGCAGACTATTTTGATTTTATGAAAGGTAAACTGGGCAAGAAGCCAACTGACCAGCTATATGGTATGTATCCAAAAGAATATAAAGCAGCTAAAAGAGAAGCTTTATGCTTGGAGCTAGGGAAAGACAATACTAAGATTAATGCTGCTGTTCGCGATGCAATAAGAGATGATAAATGCATCCTTATTGGCGGCCCCCCATGCCAAGCTTACTCATTGGCTGGCCGATCTCGTAATATGGGGATTAAGAATTATGACGCAAAGGAAGACCCCCGAAATTTCCTATACCTTGAATATTTAAGAGTCATTTCGCGATTCCAACCACTGTTCTTTGTAATGGAAAATGTAAAAGGAATGCTGTCTGCTAAAGTAGACGGCAAGCCCATTTTTGATACCATTTACAGCGATTTAAAGAATCCATGTAAATCATCTAAAACCCCTCCTGACGAAGGAAGAAGCAGGCATAACTACAAGCTATTCTCATTAGTAACACAAAATTCAGAGGAGGAGGATATTGATCGTGACCCTCGAGAATTTATAATAAGATCTGAAAATCACTCTATACCACAAAAACGCCATAGGGTAATAATCCTAGGTATTAGGGAAGATCAAGCCCACAAATGGGATGACGCTATGCTACTAAAGCCAAGCAATTATATGGTCACCGTCACTAATGTGCTCAACGGGCTTCCCCCTTTACGTAGCGGGTTGTCTAAAGACAAGAAACACACAGGGAAAGACTGGACAAATGCTATTACCAGCATAAAAAAAGAAGTAATTCCCGCCCTATTAAAATCTAAAGAAAATAAACACAATGTAATCGCGGTAGAGATTGAAAGCATAATTAATAATATTGAAGCACCACAAAACGGCCAAGGCGGTACTTTTGGTCAAAAGGCAAAAAAAATAAGAACTGGTTCTAACTTACTTAACAATTGGTTCCACGAAAGTGAGCTAAACGGCTACATTTCCAACCATGAAACGCGAGGCCACATAGAAAAGGACCTAAATAGATACTTATTCTGTAGTGCTTGGGCTATTTGTGCAGAAAGAGAAGGTTGGAATGTAAAAACACCTAAATCTGGCGATTACATAGAGGAGTTAATACCAAACCACGCCAACTTTAAATCTGGAAAGTTTGCAGATAGGTTTAGAGTTCAGGCTAGCAGCATTCCTGCCACAACTATTACCAGTCACATATCAAAAGATGGTCATTATTTCATTCACCCTGACCCAAAGCAGTGCCGCAGCCTAACGGTACGTGAAGCAGCAAGACTTCAGACTTTCCCAGATAACTATTTCTTTGTGGGTGGTAGAACTGAGCAATATGTACAAGTAGGAAATGCTGTTCCGCCTTACCTGGCATTTCAAATAGCAAATACATTGAAAAAAATACTTGCCATATGATCCGCAAAAAGCAATATATTAAATGAATCAGCCTGGACTTAATCTGCCATCACACATGAAAAAGAGAGTTATACGCTTTGATAAAGGTGTCGAATATTACAATGATGAACGAACTCATCAAGGCAAGAATTACTGCGGGCGTACACCCAAAGAAACTATGCTTGATGTCAAATCGATTTATACAGAAAAAAACTTAGCTAAAATCTAACCTGACAGGCGCCTTTGAAAGCAGGTAACTGTCAGATCAAGTCTGCGCCACTACAAATTAGGTCATCTTTCCAAACTCGAAGCCATCATCATTGGAATTTTTATAAATTTTAATAACAAATTTTTGTTGCTTATCAGTCAAGACTCTACCGCCACGATGAAGCTGTGAACACATTCGTGGCAGTTTGACCTGCGGATCATCTAAACGATATCTTTTAAGATTATAGCTAGCTAACTTTTCCCATTCGGTAGCTGAAATATTCATAATCTGCTCAAAATCGGACATTTGGCTTGATGCTTCATGAACTTCTTCTCTTGATAGTTTAGCTTCCTCTAATTTTTCGCCAACTAAAATATCAGGAGATGCCAAAGAACTTACATCTATAGCAATCATTTGTATCCGCATCCAGCCATTAATATTCCTACAAAATTCAGATACATTTCCGGAGCCTGCTCTGAATTGGCTATCCATTATATTTTTTCTAATCTCACCAGCTGCTTTGACTATAACTTCACATAACTTTGTAGATATAGATTGATTTCTAAAAATATTTTCCAAATTAATGTCTCTACCGGTATCCAACAGCCTCTTTCTTACTAGTGCTATTGAGTACGTTACAACTTCAGCTTTCAAGCCAGACTCAATAATATACCAATCACTTTTGAGTATAGCCTTGTCAACTTGCCTAAAGAGAATCATTTTTGAAACTATATCTTGAAAATAGTTTATTTCTAGCCTGAATGCTGGATCTTTTTCATATTTAGCATCCATTTGTCCCATCAAAAAATCCCGTGACGGATTGGTACCCTTTTTAACAATATGAGGTTGCATTTGCCATGTAACTTCATACTTATTCAGAGCTTCTTTATTGAACACTTGGATTTTTGGGTACTCCAGCATAAATCTATTGAGCGCAGCTGTTTTCAAGCCTCTCTTTTTAGTAGAATACTGTCCTCTAGCACGTTCATAAAACCATTTTGTTGTATACCCAGTATTACCAATAGGCATTTGTACTTTACGAGATAGCCGCTCCATATCTTTATGGAATGGACTATTCGACGTTAAATCAGTAGCGTTTACTGCACTTTGAAAATTAGCCGCCTTCGATATTTTTGCTTTATACTCATTTGAAAATTCAGGATTATTTACATCTAAGATTGTTAACTTCATTTGAATACTAACTTTATCTAGATCTACGTCACGATATAATAACTTGCCACTCTCAGTATCGAGCCCACCTTTCTCTTTAGGAGTAAAGTAGATAGTAGCCGTAGTTTGCCCGCCATTCACAACTTGCATATTATCTAGACTGCTTACTATTAATTTACCATCAATATTATTTATTTTTGCTGACGATGCTGTTATCGTTAAACCATTATTATATGAAAAAAAGTTTTCTGGTTCTAAAAGAAGACCATGCTTCATGGCTTGATTAGGTTTTGCTCTAAAGTCCAAAAATGTTCTAACATTACTTTCTAAAAGCCTTTGGCCAAACTCACCATAAATCGCAGATAATACTGAAGCAGGCATTACGCCAATATATGTAACAGTCCCATTAGTCTGTCTAGATGCTTCAATAACCTGAACTGGCTGTTTTAGTTCGGATAAGTCTACTGAAAAATCTTCAGTCTCATTTGATGCCTGAGTTTGGTCCATCAAACGTTCTAAATCCCAAATTTCAATCTGAGTAGGAGTATCTCTGATAGAATCAATTGAGATGGTTTTAACTCTGTCACTTTTAACATGATCAGTTAATACAATCACACGGTACTTTATTATTTCATCTTCAATGCTTGATAAAAAATCACCAGTAGAACGACCTAGAGATGAAGGATCTAACCCAGATAAAAACTTAGTTGAAGAGGCCTGCGACAAAAACCTCGATACACGCTTGCCTAACAACTCAATTTCAGATTTAGAGATGGTTGATAACTCATCTTTATCATCACTTAAATCAACGATAATGCCACAAAAAACTCTTTCTAATTCATTCCAACAATAGCCATCTATTCTAACTCCCTTCGGAGTATCCCGATAAGGTGCAAACTCGCTATCATCTAAAAAACCAGCTCCATTTAGCATCTCCACGACTAAATCGAAAAAACTCTCTTCTGGATACTGCTCAGAAATAACAGAGTCTAACGCTATATCCTGGTAGAATTCCTCTTTAAATTGCAAAATATTAGACACGTTCAAAAAACTCCTCGATACCATTTTTAAGTTTAAATGGAACTAAGGCTTGTAATATAATTTTATATTCAGCCTTAGCTATCGAAATATTCGTAGTAGATCTACGGAGACGAGGAAAATCATCACGAATTTCAAAGCAATCTTTAGAAAGGATTATATTTGTTTGATTCATCTGCTCTTCAGATGCATCGCATGATAATTCACTCACTACCCGACGAAATCTTGTTAACTCAATGAAATTAAACTTCATTGCAGATTCGATACTTGAAACAAGTCCATTGAGCGAACGGCCATCAGGTGATTTACTTAGCCGTAAATAGGCTAACGCTTGATTATTAACAGGTGAATCTAGCTGCTCAAGAGAAGAAATTGCAATAGTTTTAGGCGTTATGGTAAATGTTGCTTTAACTTCTAGAGTGAAATCACATGCACATAGATCTTGGGGGGTGTTAGCAGTTCCCGTCCAATTATCCATTAAACTTTGAACTCCAAATTTCTTTATATAATAGTCATTTACAACAGCAAGTTCACCCCACAACCCAGTATACGTCTCATGAGTGAGACCATCTCTCTTTGGCCTCATAAAAGCTGACCATGAGATTAGCTCGTTATAAATAAACTTATAAAGTTTCTCTCCTATGTAGCCACCAGCATCATTTATAATTGAATTGCAAACTACTGTAAATTTTTCTTTTAGTTCTTTAGCTTCAAGTTTAATTACAAATCGAGTACCTTTAATACTTTTATCTTGATAGAGCACAAGACCTGAGAAAATATCCTTTATAATCTCTTTAACTTCAATTCGCTCATTCTCTTGAAAAAATAAAATTAAGTTTCCTGCGCTGTCTTTAGAGGCCCAAAATCTCGAATCAACCACAGAAAACTGTGATCCATTTGGATAAGAATTTGACTCACAAATTTCCCACGGGTCTAATTCAGAAATAGTCATACAACACTCCCCTCTTCATCTTCTAAGGCATCATCCTCATCACCAACATCTTCATTATCAATTATACGAGCACCTCGTAAAACTTCGTTTGTAAAATAGCTTTCTTCTTTTTCCATGTCTGGAATATCTATCTCATCTTGAGTGGAGCAATCTACTACTGTTTTTTTAGTTGGAAAAAATAGTGTGTATAAGATAGTTGGTAACTCCCCATGCCCAAGAGCTACTACTTTCTCACCATCTTCATTTTTATCTGTAATTAATGCAGCGATTATATATATAATCATGACTGGTGCGGTAATCCCACTTTGATAAAATGTTTCTGAAACACCCTTTCTATCGACCCCAGCCTTTTCATATAAAGCGTCTAGCTCATGGTTTTTAAATAGAACAGAAAGATCGTCCTTGCTCCCTATTTGTGCGTTATTGCTATAGATATTCCCATTTTTATAGATCATGGATCGATTGGCTAATCCAACATCAAAGCCTTCAAATGGAAAGGTATTTGATGCTATTTTAAGTTCGTTAGGTAATAAACCCTTTTTTATTCCAAGATCTGATGATCCTTGGTTATAAATTAGAATACTTGGTTTGTTTAAACCTTTTTCTTCCATAGCCTTTAGTGCACGGATCACAGGATCAGGATTGTGCCTAGGGCTTATTAACGGGTAATCAGTATTACCAACAATTTCTATAATATTTTCGTAGTCAACATCCTTAATCACATACGGTTTTTCGTTATTATCATAGGCCACCCCCGTGTTTTTTTCACGTAATCGCGCTATCACTTTTCCAATAACATCATGATTTTTAATGTTTTTTTCTTTGTCTGAAGATGCCCTGATTTTTTTAAAGCTATTTCCCCAGAGATTGTATGTCATGGTGACTTTTTCAGCTGTCCTCATTTTATTTCTAGCCGTTATTAATAAAGATAGGTCGCTTGCGCGAACCCTTAAACCAAAATCATTTGGTGTGCCGTCCGACACCTTCATTAACTTTAAATCTTCATAAAGCTGCCTTATAGCATTGGCAACGGTGTGATAATGCTCTTTTGACTCCTCTGTAATCCACAACCTACACAATTCTTTATAACCTGGGCGGTAACCATACCAACGACACATTTGTGTCAAAGTATCGTAGGCTGCTGCATTCCTTAAGAAATACGATATAGAAAGCCCTTCAAGAGTGAGACCCCGGGATAGTTTTAGCCCACCTACAGCAATGACCCATAACCCTTCCTCTTCATTATCAGAATACGGCAAAGGCGATGTTTTTTTGTTTTGGCTAAACTTTTTAAACAATCCATTAACCAAGCTAACTTTAGTTTTTTCGCAAACCATATCCAACGTTTCCAATAGTGCAGAAAAGTCGAATCCACAATCCTTATACTCATTCTCGTATACTTGATGCAGCCGTTTTAGAACTTGGTGTTTGGGAACCCCCTTTAAATCCAAAGCCCCGTTTGCTTTAACTGCATTTTTTATTATTGTAAGATAGCCGTCTATTTCCTCTGTCACTCCCCATTGAACGTCATTAAAGCGGCTAACATTCACTAACATAGTATTATGTGCAGCTTCATTTCCTCCTCGATATCTAATAGCAATCACTAGCAAAAAGCATAACACGGCATCCTTTAATGATTCCGGTATCCCCTCAATAACGGCATCTTTTTTATGTTTAAGTTTAAGCCATGTATTATATTCTTCCTCCTCAATTATTCGTACAGGCGAACTTGATTGTTCATCAGGATTTTCAGGGAAAAAATAATCTTGACCACAATAACTATTAGGTATTGGAATCGTCGCCATAAAATCTCTTGGAAACAAATCATCATCAAATTTTTCATTATTTCCGAAGTATTGGGGAATGAAGACATTTGCGAATGGCGTTGCAGTATATCCAATATAAGTTTTTCGAGTAAATGCTCTCAAAAGCTGCTTAATTGCAACGTTAGTAGCTGCTGCTTTTTCTCCCGCTTTTTTAGTATTTATGCTTGCATAATCAGCTTCATCATCAATAAGAAGCATTGGCCTATCTCTTACTTTCGAATCAGGAAACTCCTGAATCCACTCTCTTAAATTGTCTAATAACTTGTAATTTTTCTTAACTACGAAAACTACAGGCTCTGTACTTGCAAAATTTAAATTTAGTGCTCTTGCTTGTGTTTTTGAAAAATCCGCATGGACTGTTGTGCCACCATGAGGCCTTCCAGCAAGTCCGCTATCCGACTTTGCTACTCCAAATGGCTCATGATTAACGTTAATTACATTTCCACGCTCTATGCCAAAATTCCTAGAGTTACGACCTATAACTCCTTCATCAATTCTCTCCTGGCTTTGTTCACGCAATTCTTTTAGATGCCCACCAATTACAATTATCGTATGATAGCCGGCGTCCATTGCTTTATTAATCAAACCTATAAAATTTAAAGTTTTTCCTGACTGCACGTTACCCATAACCAATCCTCGGCTTTCCCAGGGTCCTTTTCGAGCAGGGTCACCAGACATATCGATACAATTATCAATTACTTCTTCGTTATCCCATATGGTGTCTTTTGATTTTTTTTGTCGTAATAATAGCTCTTCATAATCTTTCCAATACTTCCAGACTGGAGGATTACTTGACAACCATCGTTTAACTCTATCCCCTTGCAAAGTAGTAGGTTTATTTTTCTCTGCAACTTTAACAAGGCGCTGATGAAGCTCGAATTTAATTCTGTTTTTTTCACTCACCTCGACTATGAATTTCTTTTTTCTATAGTCTTCAATAGCACTCTCCATAATCTCCTTTATGTCATCGGATGAGACTGGATTATCACTCTGAATTTCTAAAAATGAAATTTCATCATTACATCTATCAATAATAATATTTACGATTTTTCGTCTTTTTCTATTTATATCACTCATCATTTAGGCTCGCTATTAAATCCATTATATTTTCTTCATCATTAAGATTATTTTGGGATATTGATTTAAGGGAATTCCCCATCGCTGCATAAATGTGATTTACCGGTATTGCCTCAGCTAACGATAATAAATATAGTGCAAGCTGTCTTTTTCCAGACGAGCCTAGCTGCTCCATTACAGTTCTTAGTTTTGAATTTTGAGGATCTATTTGATAGGTAACTCTATCATTTCGTTCATCGTGGTTTATGAGCCAAAAATGATTTTCAACTTCCTGTTTACCTCTATATATGTACGCACCTCTTGATGCAGCTACAGGTTTAGATAGCAACCTCCGTATCTGTGCCTTAACTTTCTGAGGTATCTGTAATGAACTTTTTTTTACATCTGTAGACCATTCATTATCAAGAGAAGCCGGAATATCGACCTGAATTCTAGCCAGTCCAGCCAAATTCAAGTTTTTTTGTAGTCCCATCCACTCGCCTGCGACAATCAGCCTCTCTTCACGGTATACATAAAGACCTTGATTTTGTCTTATTGAGGCTTCACCTCCATAAAGGTCTAGTTGGCTTTGCGTCATGTTTGTAAAGAATGGCAGTCGATATGCTGTTATAACCAACCTATCTTTTCCATATTTCCCGCCTCTTAAAGAAGTGCTAGCTAGTTCTTCAGACCCTTTTATACTCTTCATAAAAGGATCAATTGCTACTACAGGCCTATTATTGATTTTTATAGTCATTGAATGTGGTTTTGACAAAAATCTATGGAAGTACAAACCTATATAGGAATGTAGTTTCGCGCATAATTCATCAATCTGTAGCTGTTTATCAGGGGAGTGAAGCAACTCTTGAATTGCCCATATATTATCCCAGCGCACTATTGTGCCTTCCTCAAAATTGTTGCAGCTAATTGGTATAATCTTTTGTATTTCCGGCGTTTCTAATACCTCAAGCATCCAACCACTTTTAGCCACTACGGCCTTATCCCATACTGCTGCTGCAACAGGACTACTTTTTGTTTTAGATATCACACTTAATACGCTAGCTTGCGAGAAGCTCGCAGTTTTAAGGCCTGCGCCAAATCGACCCAGATCACCGCTATCTCTTTCATCAGCTGGGTCTTTACAGCCTATGCTCATATTAGTAATGAGTTCTGGCTCTGTCATACCTACACCATCATCCGCAATAAAGAATATTGCCACTTCATCAACTTGATAGAACTCTATTTGTATATTTTTAGATTTAGCAGAAATTGAATTATCAATAATATCGGCTATAGCTGTATTGAAGTTGTATCCGATTTTGGATAAAGCTTCTATGTGAGCTTTTGGCGGGGGAGAAGCATCAACTTTCCTAGACATTTGCTAACCTCCAGTAGTTTTTGCATTTATCCCATGCAATATTTTCAGTGATGTCAAAGCCGTCCACAGCAGCTGCTTCTCTAGCTATGATTAATAATTTGTTTTTTAGCTCTATACTACATATGACATCAAGATATATTTCAACTTCTATTTGGCTTTCAAAAAATAGATTAACTAATTCTTCGAATATTATTTTTTCCATACCGAAGTTCTCGTTAAATTTATCATACAGCGATTCTTCCTCTTCTTCTGAAATGAAACCGTCCGCTGCACATATTGCCAAACAAACAAAAAGTCCATTTTTAATTTCAACATTAACATTGCACAAAGTTTAATAATCCTTAACTGATATTGTTATCATATAAACACCCATACATTTTATATTATAAGTGCTTTGCTAGTAGACCCACCGTAATCATTATTCATCTTGAAAGCGAAATCGTTTTTCAATACCTTGCTGTGCTTCGTCGATAAAAAATACATTGAAGTGGCTAGCAGCGACGAGTTCTTTTATTTGGTTTTCGCCCAAGTTGCCGTATAGGCCTGATTTTTCGTTTAGGCGATGGGCTTCATCCACCAGCAATGCGCCAAAGGTATTTTCTGCGGTGTCTATGTAGCTGCCTGAGCCTTTGAACATATTGTCGATGTGGGTTTTCTTGCGGCTGCCGGTGAGTACTTTTTTAAATACTTCACGGGGGGCGGCATTTTTAGAAACGTATTGGGTTAATAGTTCACGCTTGGTGAGTTCGGCCAGTAGGTTGATGGCCACGACGGATTTACCTGTGCCTGGGCCGCCTTTTACGATGAGGGTTTGCTTGTGCCCTTGCTGGGCTTTATGGGCAAGGTCGAGGGCGGTTTCATAAACTAGCTTTTGCTCGTCTATCATCAGGAATTCTGGATTGCCATCAAGCATGGAGACCAAGGCATCGGCTAGGTTTTTGCTCGGTTTGATTTTGCCGTGTTCGATGCGATACATGATGTTATCGCTGTCGCCGTATTTCACCGATTGCTTTAAAAATTCGGCCAGCTTGAGTGCATCGGGTGAGATGAATACCGGGGCTTTTTTTATGTGCTCGGCGTAGAAGTCATCGTTTATGGCATGGCCTGATTTCATGTTGTGCAGGTAGGCACAGGGTTGCAAGGTGAT
>MAAA01025658.1_pt1 | contig 10715 bp, 5 predicted proteins | sample 1115971 | NCBI WGS metagenome assembly MAAA01 (sample SAMN04961123, study PRJNA320927) | seawater metagenome | isolation source: sample BD02T6 sea water enriched with oil for 6 days | place: USA:Gulf of Mexico | collected 2013-07-27 | reverse complement strand
GGGCTGAAACGAAAGTCGGTCTTTTTACAAAAAATCAATGACTTGCATAGACGTCGATCAAGCGAATTCGTATTATAGCGGCCTTCGAAGACTCTCGGTTTAACCATAGTCCAAGAATCCCGCTTCAAAAGCGACACTGAGAGCATCAGTCACAATATGCTAGGTTCAATAGATCCGCCCTTAGCTCAGCTGGATAGAGCGGTGCCCTCCGGAGGCGCAGGTCAGAGGTTCGAATCCTCTAGGGCGGACCAATTTATTTGTTTCTATTTCAACCAAAGTCTTTCCTAATTTTATACCCTGAACTTATCACCATACTTAGCTCTAGCGGGTGAGAACCTCTGCAGGTTCGAGAATTTTACTGGATCAAATTCAACCGCGTAGCGCCCGAAGGGTAATGGCCATGGATGGACATTAGTTAATCCTCTAGGACTGTACGCCTCACTGTCTACTTATCAACCAACCCCTTTATAAAACGCATGAGTTGAAACTTAGTAATGTTAGGCCAGGTCATGAAGTTGATTTAAATAAAATTTATTACCTGCTACTTTCGCAAAAACAGATTTCTCGATTACTTCCCTAGGTCATTCTAAAACTTTAATTATTCTGTAGGTAATTTGTGGATTCAACAGTGTTCGCTCAGCGTGATACCAAACAGTTAAATATGGTTTCCTTTTACAAAAATCAGGATAGAACATCTGCATTTTTTTTCTGCTAGTAACTGTCTGCTTAAATCTTTTTATCGACCTATCCTCCTGTAGGAGGTTAAACCTGACTATGGCTTCCCTTTTTCCAAAAGTACCTAAATCACAATCTAACAACCTACCTGCTACAATCATTTCACCTTGCTCACTTCCTGGAAGTGGGAGTGGGATTTCAGAAGCGACATAGATAGCAGCTATTATTAAAGAGAATGCCCCCGTTAGTTTCTTCTTTATGCTCTTAATTTTCACTTAATACTCACCACAAATAATTTTCTGTATTAAACCAATCAAAGGATTCAGAGTTATTGGTTTTATCTATTCGGTAGTGCTCTGACTTTCTATCATCACCATAGCCTGTACGCTCCCTTGCAATGATTATTTTTCTCGATCTGACGCTTAAAGTGTTCGCTACCTAAGCCCCAGGCTAGCTTGATACAATCTTCTATCTATACGCTAACTCACCAATTTCACAAATATCAAAACCAAAAAACACGCCGTAGCGTGTTTTAAATTCAATCTTTTGCTCTTAACTCTATTTAAAAAGAGTATTTAACACCTAACTGCACAGCTCGTGGTTTGCCCGGACGATAACCCATAGGTTGCGCTGCCACTACGTATTCTTCACCCATTAAATTATCCACAGTACCGTAAACGGCCAGCTCTGGTTTTAGTTGATAATTGGCCGCCAAGTCTAGCACCACATAAGAATCAATTTTATCTGCATCAGGGATAGAGCCTTGCCCAGCTTGATCGCGCATTTCCCCCTGATATAAAGCGCCTAACATTAGGCTCCATTTTTCAGCTTGGATACCCGCTTTTATATTTAGGCGATGCTCAGGTACATAAGCCAATTCATCACCTTCTTCAACGTCTTTTCCTGCTTCTTTAAATACGCCATTGTCATCGGTAAAAGTATTTTGGAATTCAGTTTGAGTGAAGGTATAGGTGACGTTAACAGGCAGTGATAAAGCGGGCGTTACTTCATGTTGAAATTTCCAGTTGGCCTCTAGACCATATACCAGTACCTCACCGCCATTAAATTCACTGTTCAATTTTTCCTGATCGCAGCCGTTACTAAAGCTGCAAGACTCTTTTAAGTTGCTGTAATCATTGGCGTAAGCCACCATTTCTACCTGGTGGCCGTTGTGTATGCGAAACCCCAGCTCGTAGTTAATGCTTTCTTCAGCATCTACGTCACCTTCCTGGCCCGGAGACACTGCAACAAAACCTTTATGAATTCCCGCCAAAATACCGAAGTTTTCGTTTACCTGAGTGAAGGTACCCACACCAGGCAATAAAACATTTTGTGTGGAAGATTTAACTACATTTTCTTTTTCTTCTTCGGTCTTATTAGCTTTAGCTTCCAGCAAGTGATCGGTTAACTTGCTTTCAATATTTTCACTGCGCAAACCTAACGATAAAGTGGTGTTACCCATTTCGATATCATCTTTTATATACAAGGCTAATGCAGTCACTTCACCGGTATTCTCTGTGGTGCTTACTACAGATGAGCCCACTGCCTGCTGCAATTGGCCACTCACCATGTCATAGGCTTGCTGGCTATGATGTCGCTTTACTTGATCAGAATGGATACGAACACCCACTTCTAATTGATGGGTGTAACCTAGGGCGAATAAATCGGTATTGTACTTAGTTTGAATGCCCTGGCTTATGTAATCTCGGCCGTTATTACCTATCTTCAATTGTTCAAAATCTGCAACATTATTTCGCTCGCCACTCAATACTTCGTAATAACCCAGGTTATTTCCAGTAGGGTCTTTTAACACATCACCGACGCTTACAGTGCTGCCATCCCCAAAACTGTTCAATTTGAACCAGTCACGACTAAACGTATTGTAATAAACATCGGTGGTTACCTGGCTGGTAAGCGTAGGCTCAAACACATGGGTTAGCTGAAACTGAGAGTGTTCCCACTGCATATTATCGAGGCTACTGGCGGCATAACGTCGATTGGGGTCATCATTAAAATCACTCTTGGTTAGACCCACATAAGTTTCATCGCTATGCTCATCTGCATAACCCAGCTTTAATGCCAGACGCTGGCGATATTTACCATTAAGGTCATAGCTGGTCTTCAAGATAAAATCATTACGCTCAAAGCCAGTATCTTCACCGTTATCTAAATCTTTAAAGCCTGTTGTGGAAACATTAAGCGCTTCAATCAGGTAACCAAAATCCCCTATTTGTTCTCCGTAATAAGCATTGAGACGCTGGTAATCGAAACTGCCTAACTGCATATCCACTTCTCCTTGCGGAGCATAGGGCATGGCGCGACTCACCAGGTTTAAAGCACCGGCCACTGTAGACGGCCCATATTGAATAGCAGAGGGACCTTTAAATACTTCCACCGCACTCATACGAGAAACATTAGGGAAATAGTAAGCGGCTGGGGCCGAATATGGCGCGGGACCAGATAAAACACCATCTTCCATGATCACGATTTTTTTACTGCGCTCTGGGCTTGAGCCACGCATACCTATATTAGGGCGCAGACCATAACCATCTTCCTCTTGTATATTGATGCCCGGTACTTCGTTTAGCACCCTGTGGATATCGGTATATTCAAACTGCTCCAGTGCCGTTTGGTCTATGAGAGTGGCGCTACCGGGTTGAGTTTGTATTTGATCTTTACCGCCAGTGATATAGACCTGCTGTAATTCAACGGCCTCATCGTCGGCCACTGATATGGAGGCTAAAAATAGCATGGAAAATGAGAAGGTAGATCTAAAGGCAAATAAAGACACAACTGCAGCCCTAGGTGATATGAAATTGGCGCTAATTTAAACACAAATGAGAATGAATCTGAATTCCTTTTGGTTTAAAATTGGGCTCTTTTTGATCTATCTCAAGTGATTGCGACACAACGAAATTTAGGGTCCCCGTATGCACATTCATCAACTTAAAAATTAGATGGTTATAACACAAGCCTCACAAACAGCTGGAAATAAACGTGATTGAATCTTTAGTGAATTGGCTACTCGATCCAGCCATGCGCACATTCTATGGGTACTGGCCAAGCTGCATATTAATTGCTTTAGTTTGGGCAGGCCTGAACTGGCGACAACGCGGTAGCTCAATTAGTGAAGTCACTCACAAGACTTATTGGTTTAATCCGTCTTGTTATCAGGACTACATTCTCATTGTGTTTAATCGGGTTTTATTTGGAGCTCTGGCCATTGGTTGGTTTGTTTTCACTATTAATGTTGCCTTGCAGGTATTCCATTTCTTAAAACTCTTTGGAGAGGCCACCGAACCAGGAAGCGTGGCAGGTTCCTTTGGGGTTTTAGCCATCTATACCCTCATGCTGTTTCTTGTGGATGATGCCAGTCGCTTCCTATTACACCGACTTTTGCATAAATATGATTTTTTGTGGCGTATGCACCAGCTGCATCATAGCGCCACAATACTGACCCCGTTCACCACTTTGCGTATACACCCATTGGAATCCTTGATGTATCAATTACGTAACAGCCTAGTACATGGCCTGTGTGCTGGATGCAGTTTTTACTATTTGGGTTTTCAGGCGGATAGCGTGCAAATTTGGGGGGCAACCATCTGGGTGGTGGTTTTCAATGCCTTAGGTGCAAATTTAAGACACAGCCCCATTAATATTAGCTATGGCTATTTGGAGAAATTTTTCATTAGTCCAAGCCAGCATCAAGCTCATCATGGTGTGAAAACCATGAACAGTAATTATGGTTCGGTGTTATCCATTTGGGATCGAATGGCGGGTACTTGGCGCAGCGGTAAACTTAATTATGAACTCCCTAAACAAGCACAATCTTTAAAGAAACAATTATTCCTGAAAATGGTGCCTTTTAAGTAATGGCGCTCTCTGAAACTAAAAAACCGGTATTCACTTATGGATACCGGCTTTTTAGTTTTCACTTTCAAACAAGTGGCTGGGCTAATAATTAGTCCGCATCACCGCCCGCACTGGCAGGTACAGTGAAGCTGGTCAGTAGGGTATAATCCCCTTTTAAGACATCTGTGAACTGCTTAATACTGTATTGCAATGCACAAAAGGTATCGATATCCGAGCTAGCACCATCATAGGTACCGCTAGCACCCAGGTTGGTACAGGTAGCTTGGCTATCCGCGCCATTCACTGCAGCGAACACTGTGTCTTCTATGGCTTCCACATTAGTAATAGCCGCATCCATTGTGGCAAGCATGTCATCCACAATGGATTGTTGACCGGAAGCAATTAAATAGTCATCCAAACCCACATTAGCGTCTGCGGTAAATAATTTTCTTGCTCCCTGCAGGTTATATATAATGTGCTCCTTACTCATTTGAGCAAATTGAGATTCAGCGGCACTGGCATCAAAGGTTTCATCATCTGCTTGTGGTAATAGGCCTTTAATTTTTACGTCCTTGGTTTGTTTATCAATGTAAAACAAAGCATCGCTCACCAAGCCAGCAGATACTTGATCACTTTCATTGGCAGAAGCTAAATCGTATTCATTCATGGCCGTTGCCAGCGCGGCTGTTTTAATAATCAGGTCATCGGCGACTAACTTGGCATAATCACAACGAGCCAGCTGAATTTCATCGACTGTTAGATCCTCAGCCCAAGTCGCTACATCTGAGTCCGCCGCGCAGGATGTTTCCCCCACAGGACCAAACAGCAGGTACTCCATGGCAAATAGACCGGCGCGATTATCTGGGCCCAATTCCGCTGCCTTAACTTGTATATCTACCAAACAACTGCTCACTATTGGCCAAGCATAAACGGCCTCTAAACCAGTTTCACTATTGGCTAAAGGGCCTATTTCCATAGCATTTAATTGCTGCACTTCTACCATGGCTGTTGACCAAGCGTTTTTCGCTGAGGTTAACGCTGTGGTTTCAGTATCTTGTCCTAAAGCAGCGCAATAGGTATCTGTGGTGTCATGTAAGGTTTGCGAGGCTTCACTTAATGCCGTGGTAGACGGACGAATGGCATGCTCAACAATATCGCTTAACATTTGATTGCAATTGAATGTATTACTGTTCAGCTCGGAGCATGCATCTGCCGTGCTGGAACTACTACCACCTGAACCGCCGCAACCGACTAATGCAGCCACCGCGGCAGTTAATAAACTTAACTTAAACTTCATTTTTTCACCTCACACTTATTCTTAATTCCTAAAACGCAAAAAGGCCGTCGATGACGGCCTTGGGCTATTCATGGTGGCGGATATTACCAGCCTTCAACTACTGTGGCATCAAATCCGTAAGCATCTCGAATCAGATTACGAGCCACTATCAAGTCATCAATATAATCACCGGCATCATCACCTGTTAAAACTGGAGCTTCGTTCATATAATCATGAACGGCAATCAGGTCATCACGACTGATAGTAGCGATTGGGCTGAACTGAAGACTCAATGCAAAACCTTTCATTTCAGACCAGTGCTTGGCACGGTTAGCAAAACTGGCTTCTTCATTTGTTCCCAGCGTTTCAGTTTCTTCGATCACTTCGTTGATGTAATGGATCACAGTAGAGGCAATGGCTTTTTCCCAAGCGCCAAGGGCTGTCTCAGCGTAGCCAACCAGTTCGGTGTAATACGCGGCTTCGGCACCGGCATTGGCAGTATCTGTTGCTACATTGTCGTTAATTAACTTACGACCGGCAATGAAGGCGGCCATGGCTTCTGTTGAAAAATCAGTGGCACCATCACTACCCACATCACGCTTGGCGGCATTGATGGAATGGCCAAAGCTGTATTCGCCCTTCATTAAATCAATTTGAGTATCGCTATTGGTATCGTGAGCTGGGCTAGCCTTGTTTTCAGCATCTGTGTAAGCCAGGTAATCATGAGCTGCACCGAAGTAACCAAAGCCTTCATCCCACTGATGCTCAAGAGAGGTGTATGCCTTTAAAGATGAATCCTCACCTGAATCAAATTTAGCTTGGTTATCTGGGTCAGTGTTTGGCTTCACCAAACCCTTAGTAGCCTTCAGATAATCGTCGGCGGCTTGAGAATAAGTCACTGCGCCTAGCAGGAATTTCTGTACTAGCTGCTGAAGATCCAGACCTTCGTCAGTTAAATAGGCAGACTCTGCATCAGAGGCAGCTAGAGTAGCAATTTGTTCAAACCAAGAAGTCAGTAGCAAATTTGGACGATCGTCATCGGTCTCATCTTCGGCAAGAGTAATATCCCAACCGATAAACTCTTGGCTTAGTGGATTATCCTGACCAGCCAATTTTCCTTTTAGATTTTTATCGTCAGATACATCCTGGAAACTTGTTTGCAACAGAGTTAAGCCGCCTGCAATTTGCTCATCAGATAACACGTTAGAGATGTCTGTGATGGAGCCAGAACCGTAAACATCAGTGTTATACAAACTAGCAGCTACATTACTATCAACACCTGTGGCGTAGATACGATTCAATTCAAATAAAGCGTCGTCTGCACTGGCGGCAGCTTTCAGCTCGGATGACTTGATGAAGGTTTTCAATTCATTGATAAGCAAGTGACGAGTAGATTGACCTGAATGAGATACTGAAGATTCACCGTCATTAAGTTTGCTGTCAAAGCTATAGGTGGTTTGAGATTGGGTAGGATCTTCATCGCTACTACTGCTACTACCACAAGCCGCCAACATCATGGCTGCGGATAAAAGTGTCACGCCTTTTACTAATTTCATCTGAAACTCTCTCAGTAAAGTTCTGTAAATATTGCAAAGAATAATAGCAAATGGCCTCGTAATTGCAATTGATAATGATAAGGCTTCCTATTAAGAGTACGGAGATATTGACATATATCTATTCAAGGATGTTTAGCGGGGGTAGGCACAGGAGATACACGAAAATAAAAAATAGGTTTTTCAAAATACAGAAATAGAAATTGTTTATAGGTTTTTGCACTCCTTAAATAAAAAACCAACTACCGAATAACGGTAGCTGATTTTAAAAATTTAGAAGTTATGACTAACACCCAGGATCAGCGTAAGCGGCTTCTGCGCACGGGCACCGTTATTAGGTGAGCGAGCTACCACGTCTTCTGCATCGAACAAGTTATCGACATTGGCATACAGCTTTGTTGCAGCGGTTACCTGATAGCGACTGGTCAGATCCACTACGGTGTAGGCATCAACCTCTTCGTTTACAGCGCAGGCCGCCGTTGAACAGGTGTCGCTAAAGTAATTGATGTTTAGATCCAGACCCCATTTTTCCTTGGATAATCCGGCACGCAATTGCAACTGATGATCGGCAAGATTTGGCAGCTTGTCACCCTTGTTTACCACACCCCAAATATCTTCATTGGTAAAGGTCGTTTCAAATTCAGCATCTGTGTAGGTGTAGGTAACGCCCAGCGGCAGGGAAAACCCAGCGTTCAATTCCAAACGGGTATTGGCCAATAATTCCAAGCCTTGAACTTTAACTTCACCACCATTGGCAGTATCGCCAATATCACAATTACCCACAGAACCCGAAGCCTTACACTCTCCCAACAGGTTTGAGTAATCACTCACGAACAAGGTCGCCTCTGCTTGCAAGTTTGCCGAATTAAAGCGCGTACCCATCTCCAAATTTAACGCCTCTTCCGGATCACTGTTGCCATCATTTGGAGCTGGTGAATGGCCTTCATTGGCACCGGCAAATACGGAAAGTTCACTATTAAGCTGGTAGGTTGCACCCAGACCAAACAGAGTCACTTGTTGATCGGTGACCTTGCTATCACTTCCTTCGCGCTCAATCTTGTAATCTTCCATGCGCACGCCTGGGGATAAAACCAGATTCCCCGTGGTGATTTCATCACTTAGATGAACAGACCAGGCTTCGGCGCTGGTATAGCGAGTACCTGGAGCTCCTGTACTCGTATACGTTAGGTTGCCATTGGCATCCTGGCTCCAGGTTTCCACAGGCTGATCACGATCTTCCGAATCTTCGTGGTAGCGCACGCCAAACTCGATGTTGTGTCCGCTGTCACCCAGTTGAAGCGCATGAGCCAAGGTGGATTGTATGCCCTTGGATTCATAAGCCCGGTTGTTGTGTTTAATGCTGATATTCGCTTCCTGCTCACCATCCAAAACGGCAATGGCATCGGCCTGGGTTGCAATGTTGTCACCGCATGAACCACCGTTGGCACACTGAATAACATCACCTATGCTGTCGCCGCCGATCTTATCCACCTTAAACCAGTCGCGTTTAAATTCGATATAGTAAGCCGTAGTGTTGATTTGAGTTGGACCAAAATCAACCAGATGGCTCAAGGTTATTTCCTTGTGTTCGTTGTCCATTTCATCTTGTTGGGTTAAGCCATAACGTTGCTGCGCATCATTGGCAAAATCGGCTTCGGTTAATCCCACATAGGTTTGGTCGGATATTTCTGTGGAATATTTTAGTTTTAAATCGAGCTGCTGATAAACATCGGCACTGGCGTCTGTGTTCAGGCGAAATTTGGCCATGACATCTTCTTTATCAAAACCGGTATCGTCGGCGGCATTTTCAATGGTGGCAAAACCATCGCTCTGATGTTTTTGCGCCTCTATTAACCAGCCATAGTTTTTCTTGGAGTCACCTACCCAGCCATAAGCGCGAGAGGTATTGTTGGATCCGTATTCAAGATTCAACTTTCCAGCTTGCTCATAGGGTATTGGGGTACTCAATAAGTTAAGCGCCCCGCCTATGGTATAGGGGCCATTTTTTATGGCAGATGCACCCTTCATGACTTCAACACCGCTGATGCGACCCATGCTTGGAAAATAATAAGCTGAAGATGCTGAATAAGGGGCCGGCGCTATTAACACGCGATCTTCCATTAAAGTGATCTTGCCTGAACGGTCACCGTAGCTGCCACGAATACTGATATTTGGGCGCAGGCCATAACCGTCTTCATTACGAAAAGAGACACCAGGCACGGCAGAAAGCACCCGTTGTATGTCGGTGTATTCAAATTTTTCCAATTCAATTGCATCGATTAGATGTGCCGAGCCCGCCACCTGCTGAGGGTTTTGGCTGGCTCCCAGAATGGAGACTTTTCCTAATTCAACCGGGTCCATGGTTTCGGCAAGGGTTGACTGGCTAGCCAAGACGACAGTTAAAGAAAGTAAACTACGAAGGAACATGAGAACTCCAGCATTGATAGAATGCGGGGCAGATTACACGAATGATAACTATTCACAACTAGTACTTATTACTGAATGAGAATTGAATTGATATGCATCAGATTTCGAGTCGAAAAAAACGATGACAATCAACTGGGAGCTATTTAAATTGTTGGCCAGCCAACATTTGGACTGGTTTTTCAAGAAATGTAATGGCTAAGTTCATGAAGGGTTATCAGCTTGACTGGACGGCTCCTCTTCCCCCGGAACTCCTTGCAGTTCGCCAACCATGCACTGATTACGACCCGCCTCCTTGGCTTGGTATAAGGCGGCATCGGCCGCATCAAAAACCTGCTCACTACGATAGCCCTTTTTAAAACTGGCCACGCCGCACGAGAGAGTAATTTGTACTCGCGCCCCTTTAAAATGGAAGGGGCTGCCGGCTACTTGTTCCCTAATTTTTTCGGCTACTTGCAACGCGGCTTCACTGTCGGTTTCAGGTAAGATCACCACAAACTCTTCGCCGCCATAACGGGTAAGAAAGTCGGTATCGCGGGTACCTTTTTTAATTTGCTTGGCGATAAGCTGTAACACTTTATCTCCAGCCTGGTGCCCGTATTGATCGTTAATATTCTTAAACTTATCTACATCACACACCAATAAGCTTAAGGGAGAGCCATAGCGCCGAAACCGCTCCTGTTCTTTCTGCAGGTATAAATCATAGGCACCGCGATTGGGTAGCTGGGTGAGGCTATCGGTCATGGCTTTCATTTGCGTCTGCACTAGTTGTTGTTTGGCCTGCTGCAAATCGCCTTCCATGCCCTCAATGCGTTCAGCCAAATCCTTAATGTGGCCTTCAAAAGCAATTTCGCGAGAACGCTGCTCCAGCTTAAAGCCGTCTAATGTCGCAAACACTTCGTCCAGTTGTTGACTGACCGAACCTTGAAGATCTT
>MAAA01014409.1_pt2 | contig 10749 bp, 11 predicted proteins | sample 1115971 | NCBI WGS metagenome assembly MAAA01 (sample SAMN04961123, study PRJNA320927) | seawater metagenome | isolation source: sample BD02T6 sea water enriched with oil for 6 days | place: USA:Gulf of Mexico | collected 2013-07-27 | reverse complement strand
TGCAAGCGCCCAAGACTGCCTTCAACCGCCTTTAAAATATTCTCTTTGTCTATTTTGTTTTGGCCGTCACGTATCCACGGCAATCCTGGGCCGGCTATTTTTGACGCCAATATCACTTGATCACGATTTCCACGCGCCTTAAACCAATTACCAATAATGGTTTCGGTGGTGCCGTAACGTTCACTGCTAGGTGGAATGGCGTACATTTCGGCGGTGTCAAGAAAATTAACGCCCCGTTCCAAGGCATAATCCATTTGTTCAAAACCATCTTCTTGGCTATTTTGCCAACCCCACGTCATCGTGCCTAAACCAATTAGGCTAATGTCTAGGTCGGTTTTGCCCAATTTTCTGTATTGCATTTTGTACCCTTAAGTCACAAATTTTATCAATAGAAGTGTCTAACTATGGCAAACACTATAAATCATTTACTTAAGTATGGTGATGATAATTTAAGCCCGCATTGTTTTGTGAGTGGGTTTTATTGTTCTATGGCCTAACACCGTTTACAAAGCCCAATGGTCTAAGGTTTAAGGAAATAACATGGAAAGACTTGGAAGATATGAGATTCTGAGGAAGCGTGATCAAAAAACCAGCTTAGAAAATATAACTAAGCTGGGATATTTAATTTCAGAAAAATTCTAAAACGACTTACGAATACGAAGCCACCTCTTCATTCAAAACGTCTTGTAACAACGGGCTTTGCTCGGAACGCTCAAACGCGTCATCAATGGCTTTAAATCTTTTTTGTACCACCGCACGGTAATTGGGATGTGTAAAAATATACAACTCTTTGTGATTTAAGGCTTCAATTACACGCCTACCCACAAGTGCTGGGGCTAAACCATTATCAATGACCTTTTGTATATGATCTTCTATATCAGACGCATCTTTAGACCCTTCTTGTGGGTCTTTTAATTCTTGCGGTTTATTGCGAGTAGATAAATTAATGCGCGTTTTAACAAACGCAGGACACAGCACTGATACGTGAATATTATGTGGTCTTAATTCGGCGTGCCAACTTTCGGTCATACCCACTACCGCCACTTTAGTTGCCGTGTATGCACCCGCATAAGGCACACCAACCATGCCCGCCATAGACGCCACATTAATCAACCAGCCACCTTCTCCATGCTGCTTCATTAGTGGAACGATTGTTTGAGTGCCGTACAGTACACCCATTAAGTTCACATCTAAAACCCAACGCCAGTCTTTGTCATCGGTTTTTTCAATGCTACCCGGTTTACTGCCCACACCGGCGTTATTTACTAACATGTGAATTTTTCCAAAGCGTTTAATTGCTTTATCGGCTAGGTTTTGCCACTGCAGTATATCGGTAACATCCATCACCACCGTTAAAACAGTAATGCCTTCACTTTGTAAATTTTGTTGAGCCACTTGAAGCTGCTGTGCGTCAATGTCACCTAACACTACATTCATGCCTTGTTTACCAAGAGCCTGTGCTATGCCAAAACCAATGCCTTCAGCACCGCCACTGATAACCGCTGTTTTACCGTTATATTGATTCATATTAACGCCTAATAATGCTTTGCGGTAATCTTCCCACAAACGTAAGCAAAGGAATAATTCTGATTATGAATAGTCTGTCATAAATGACAGTGATGGTAATAGCTGATCTATATTTAGCGAATAGGCCCACATAAGCTACCTTTACCATACATTATGTTATAGCCTAGAGGGCGGTTCTTAAAAAAATACACGTTGCTTTGTAAACTTAATTTCTCTTAAAATCACTGTAATACTGCTTTGCAGTTCGGTATTAAATCGCTCAAATATTAACTGGCCAAAAAGGAATTTAAATGAAATCGGTACATCACACTGTTATTGAGCAAGTCATTGTAAATTGCGTTATAAATTTTATTATTGCTTACGGCATAGCGTGGTTAACACTTTCAAAAATACAAATAATTCCCATGCATGCGCCAAGTGATAATATGCTGGCACCTAATATGATGGGGGATATTTTAGTGGGTACATTTTTATTAGGGCTCATTCTTACTTTTATATTAACCTATATTGTGCGGATGCAAAGCAAGTCTAAACCCATTGATTTCACCGATTTTAATCTTTCTAATTTTAGTCAATGGCTACCTAAATCATTATTACAACGCAGTTTGATGGTAGGAATGCTAGCTGTAGTGTGTGCAGCGATTCCTTTAGTGACTACCATGAATGTTTTATCCATTGAACAAATGAGCAGTGGTGATTACATTTTATATCACGCACTTTATGTCACATTTGTAGCCGCCATTATGGCGTATGTGCTAACCAGGCGAGCCATTGTCGATGTGTACCAAGATAACCAGCCGCTCAGTATTTAACTAACCCCTCTAAAACAGTAAATATTGAGTACTTAAGCTTTAAGGCACCTTTTAGTTAGACAAGTACTCTTTATAACTTTTACAGCCAAAATAGCGTATTGATTTTTTTTCAGTTATTTTTTTGGCAATCAAAACATCCCCTTTCCAAATTTTAACCACCGCCTTGTTACCCGACGTATTGGTTTCGTATTGGTGGTTATCATTTAACCTTAAATTATCAAACTCGGATCTCATAATCAGATTCATAATGGACTCATGTGTATGAAATTACGGCCCAAATACTGCTCATTTATTGCGACCAATAAAATAAATCTACAATGAATTTAAGTGCGGGTCCAGTGTAACGGGCCCACTGTCAAGCCGGAGAATTAAAGCCAGAATGGCATGAAAACTCACACACGGACAGTCATCCTAGTGAGAGAGCCTAAGAAAGCCACCAGCAACGCCTTTTCTTCGTCATTAAGATTGCTGGAAAACTCAGTATCGCCCTTCAAAATAGCCCGGGAGTTCAAACATCCGCTAAATCTTTAAACGGCTCAAGAACGCATCCTTCATGATAGACAAAATATGCCAAAACCGACGTACAATGGTCCCGGTAATACTCAACATTACGTGTAAGAGTGTTAAATTGCCCGTTATGCTGCCACGGCCAATTATGGCTACATTGAAGGCAGATGCGCGTGAAGCATTGCCGGGTAGACCGCCCCTAGCATTAAACATCCATTTCTGCTGTTTTTTGAGCTAATTCATATTTACTCCTCTTAATGCTAGTGAGATATAACTTAGATTCCTCATAACAATGAGGTGAATAAGGCGCAAGGCTGTGGGGCCAGGATTCAACGGACAAATAAGCTGACGCAGGCGCCCTATTTACTCAATCAGCCGCCATTTCCTGCCATAAGGTCTACACTGATTTAAGGGAAACTCTTTGTTAATTCGGGCATGAATCTGCCCACACAACTCCTATTAGAGGTGAAACTCATGGCACAAACCTTATACGACAAGTACGGAGGCTTTGATACCTTTAGCTCTGTGGTGAGTAATTTTTATCAAAAGATTTTGGATAGTAAGCAACTTAGCCACTATTTTGATGGTATTAAGATGGAACGGCTCATGTCCCACCAAACCAGCTTCATCGTTAAAGCCCTAGGCGGGCCCGATAAGTATGAGGGACGCGATCTAGTGGCCGCCCATAAAGGCTTTAATATCAGCGAATCCGATTTTCTAGAAATGGCTGAACTTTTAGAGGAAGCCTTAGAAGAGGCTGGCGTGGAGTCACCCGATGTTGCAAACATCATTGCGGTGATTGCATCCCTTAAAGACCAAGTAATTGGCCAATAAGTGTTGTATTTAACACACCAGAGTCGTCGTCACTAAATGTCTTTGTTACTACCTGAGATGTTTGACTTGTTAGACGTAGGAGTGGGTATTTTCACTGCGGATGCTCTACAGCTGGTTGAAAGTAATGCAACATTGAATGACTGGCTTAAACTGGAAAAAAATAGCCCGTTATTATCTGACCATCTAACCCAGGAAGAACTAGCACGTTTACAAAAATCATTGTCTAAAGGGCGGGTTTTTCGTTTAAATAAATTAGTCACCATAAATAATCGCAAGGAAAACATTAGTTTTAAGGCGCATTTGACCACACTGTCCGATCAAAAAAGTTACTTACTTATTCAAGGGACGATCAATAATTCCGAGCGCGAAAGTAAACGCATCATGAAGGAATACACTATTCTTGATAAAAAAAATAAAAAACTTTTGGAGCAGGAAAAAGAAAAAGCCTTAGAGGCCAATGCCGCAAAGAGTATGTTTATTGCCACCATGAGCCATGAGTTACGTACTCCCATGAATGGCATATTGGGCATGGCTCAAAAGATTAAAAGTCGCCCGCTGGACTCTACACAGCAAAGATCGATTAATGCTATTGAGAGTGCTGGCAAGCAACTGTTGGCCATTATAAATGAAATCCTAGATTTTTCTAAAATTGAATCCAATAAGCTGGAGTTACACGCTCAGCCTGTTGATGTAAAGATACTTACTGTGGATGTGTTAGAAATTTGCAACAGTGGCATAAAAAGTAACGACTGCGTTAAGGTATCGGCCAATATTCCATCAAACCACATTCCCAAATTACTGGTAGATGATGTTCGTTTGCGACAAATCCTCATTAACTTGCTGTCCAATGCCATTAAATTCACCGAGCAAGGGTCGGTGGTGATAACCTTAGAACATAGTCAAATTGATGCAAACAGCAGTCAACTTGCATTTACCATTACCGATACCGGCATTGGCATGCAGCAAGAAAAAATAGATAGCATGTTTGAAGCCTTTACCCAACACGATGCCTCCACTACCCGTCGCTATGGGGGCACAGGATTAGGGCTGACCATATGCAATCAACTCATAGAACTCATGCAAGGAGACATTAGTGTCACCAGCGAGCTGGGGGCAGGCAGTGAATTTAAAGTGCTGTTAACCCTACCCATAGCTGTTCTTAAGAATGAACTAACAAGCCAAACTGAGGGTGAAATACAAGACTCTATTGAAGCCCATAAAAACCTACAAACGCTGGATATCAGTGGCAAAAAAATCCTTATCGTCGAAGACACCCCCATCAATCAAGAAGTAATTATCATGGCATTGGAAGATTGTAATGTGGATATATGTATGGCCAATGATGGCCAACAAGCCTTAGAGTTTTTCAAGCAATCTCACTTTGACATCATATTAATGGATTGCCTAATGCCGGTAATGGACGGCTTTCAAACTGCCCGCGCCATTCGAAAATTGGAAACCAACGGCCACCATATACCTATCATTGCCATTACAGCTAGTACCACAGGTGAAATAGCCCAACAATGCCAAGAAGCAGGAATGGACGATGTGATGCACAAACCTTTTAATTTTGAGGTGTTAGTAAACAAAGTAAAACACTGGGTAAGCCAAGGCCAACAACCATCATAGGAAACCGTTCGCAGCACGTTAAGCGCAACCCTCAATCCACCTAAGCGCATGTTGCCACAAACCCTGTTCGTTATGCTTTTTAAAAAACCCAAAATGTCCTATGCTTTTTTGCCCAAAATGTTGCGGGGTAAATTGAACAATAGACCTGGTTGCCCCAACATAAAAGTCATGCAATTGTAACACGGCTTTCATAGGTGCGAAGGTGTGGTCATCAGCTAGCTGCACAAAACACATTTTTTTATCAAAGTTTGAAAAGTAAGGGCGATACGCATTACCTTGCTCATCACAAATATAGTGTTCATTACGGCACCAACGACCCCACTGTCGGGCCACTCTTTCGGGCAAATTTTCACCGCCAATCAATACCCCAGGGAAAAAACCAAACAGCCTACTTAATAGCGGTACTAAGGCATACCATACCAGCCAATTTTTAAAGCGGCTCACCCCATTCCAGTTTCTCCAGTATCCACTTTGCGCCGCGACTAAGTAGACACTTTTAAGTTTTGAGTTTAATTTTGCTAATCCCACTATTTGCCCGCCCACACTGTGGCCAATACAATGCCAATCAAGATGTGGATATTCAGCGCTTGCCCAGGCAATGACCGCATTAAAGTCCTGCTCACCCCAAGCTTGCATGGTTAAGGATTTGTGCCGCACCGGCTTAACGTTTGAGCCCCCAATTCCCCGATAATCGTACGTGATAACCGCAATACCTTGTTGCCGTAAATATTGCGCAAAATTTCGATAATAGTGGCGACCAACCGCGGTGGCACTATTGATGATGACTCCGGCTTTAACGTGTTCATTTGGTTTAAATAACGTAGCGCTAATGGCAGTGCCATCTTCGGTGTTTAAGGTAAAATCGTGTGGGGTAAAATCATTCATGGCTAAAAATCGCTTGTCTTAATAAAAGTATCAAGTCAGTGTAAAAGCCCGCCTAATCACCCACAAACGCGTTTTTCGCCGCTGTCAAATAAGGTTTACTCATCTGAGAGTTTATTCACTAGATTTTTTAACCAGAGTTGAAACGCTATTACTTGGGGATTTTGAGCGTGTTGCACGCCATAAACCAAATATAAATCCCCATAGTCACAGACCTGATTGGCAAATGGGGCAATAATTTTTTCATGGGCTAAATTGGTATTGATCACAGGTTTAAAGCCCATGGCTAGACCTAACCCCTGCCTTACCGATTCAATGACCGCCTGATAATTATCCAACGTAATGACTTTTTTAGGGGGCGAATCATATGCAAATTCTTTCAGCCAATGGGGCCAGCTATGCGTGTCCACCGACAAATCAATCATATTGTGAAAAGCTGGATTATCCCGTTTGTTTTCTGCTAAGCCATTCCAGTAAGACTCACTGCACAGTGGGGTAATATACACTTTACTCAACCATTCATAATGCAATTCTTTTTCATCGCCCTTTTGATGACGTATCGCCACATCCGCTTCTCCCAACGTTAAATCAGCCACTTTAGTTTGTGAAAAGATCTGTACATTTTGATGAGGGTACTGATCTTTAAACGACTGAATATTAGGAATGAGTAAAGCATTGGTTAAAAATGGAATACAACTTACGTTAAAAACTTTTTGAGTTTGGCTAGATAGAAGATCGGAAGTGGCCTCTTGTAAAATATGCAAACCTGTTTTAACTTTTTTGAAATACTCCTCCCCTTGAGGGGTTAATTTTAAGGCACGGTTAAGACGCTCAAACAATTGTACATTTAATTGTTTCTCTAACGCTCTAATTTGGTGACTCACCGCCGGAGGCGATATAAATAGCTCTTTAGCAGCGTCTTTAAAACTTAAGCGACGGGCGGCGGCCTCAAATACACGCAATGCATTCAGCGATGGCAAACTCATTAATATGCTTCCCTGTAAGTTTTAATAATACCCGCATATTACTGCATATAAACAAAGGGGGAAATAAGCCATTCATAGACTTGCAAATGCACTCAATTTTACGGTTCACCTGCATGTTAATAGCAGAATTTATTGTCAAATATTATGGAAAGCTATTGAACATCCATAGACTCCAAGCCATTAATACAAGGCGACGTTAATGGATACCCACCCCCCATTGACATATTATTAAAAGTGCCACTGATTGCTACGGCTCAAAGCTTTGAGGGGCTTATACTCATCAGTAATAATTCCGACGAAATACATGGGCGGCACCACAGTGATACAGGCCCAGAGATGCGCACGTACCGGTCATGTCGCTGACCGCTCAGGCCGTCACCTAACTAGATTACACTCTGTCGCTTAAGGAAACAGGAAATTTGCCGAGCGACTTGTGAAACTTGCTAAACCGTGACTAGAATAATATATGGACATGATACGGGTTTTGATCATTGACGACTCCGCTTTGTTACGAGCCGTGTTGCGAGCCGTGCTAGATGAGGCGCCGAAAATACTCGTGTGTGGTGAAGCCTGTGACGGCTTTGATGCCCGCGAGAAAATCAAGCACCTCAATCCGGATGTCATTACTTTGGATGTGGAAATGCCCAAGATGGATGGCATTACCTTTCTGCGTAACCTTATGCGCCTGCACCCTATACCCACCATTATGCTTTCGGCCCACACCCAAAAAGGCTCACAGCTGGCAGTAGAGGCCCTAGCCTTAGGGGCGGTGGATTGTGTGCATAAACCCAGTGGCGACGACATTGAAAGCATCACCTCTGAACTTGTCGAAAAGGTGATTTTGGCATCCCATTATCAGGTGGCCAACCACCCCAGTGAATACCCCGTTCAGGCGCACGTGGTTCAAAGCGAGGGTCATTACATATTAGACAGACTTATCGCCATAGGTGCCAGCACCGGCGGCATACCGGCCATAGAGCGAGTAATCTCTATGCTGCCACTTGATTGCCCGCCTGTGGTGATCGTGCAACACATACCTCCCCTTTTCTCCACTTCCTTGGCTAATCGCATGAATAATAAGTACCCAATTAATATTTATGAGGCATATGACGGCCAGCCTATTCAGTCTGGCTGTGTTTACTTGGCCCCTGGGGACAACCATTTAGAAGTCATTAAAGAAGCAGGTCGTTACCTGTGTAAGTTACACAAGGGCGAGAAGGTATGTTATCAGCGCCCTGCAGTGGATATTCTATTTGAATCCGTGGCGCTGGCCACGCAAGGCAATGCCAGTGCGGCCTTGTTAACCGGCATGGGTAAGGACGGGGCTGAGGGTTTGTTAAGCATGAAACAACAGGGGTGCTTTACGCTGGTGCAGGACCAAGCCAGCAGTACAGTGTGGGGCATGCCGGGTGAGGCTTATGCTTTAGGAGCGGCCGATAGAGCCGTACACCTAAATCATATTGCATCGCTGTTACTCATTTCTTGTTATAAAAAAGGAAATAACGATGGACACACATAAAACCATCTTTGCCATGGACGATGAAATGTCCATGCATCTTATTTATGAAGAAGTACTGGCCAAGCATTATAATCTGCATTGTTTTGCACATCCCCAAGAGATGCTGCACATGCTTGAAAACATCTGCCCCGACCTGATCATAATGGATATTGAATTAGGGGAAATGAACGGTTATGAGTTATGTAAGGCCATCAAACAAAAAGAAGGCCTTGAATTGGTGCCGGTAGTATTTGTAAGCAGACACGATTTTTCAAAGGATAAGGGTCGCGCCTTCTTCAGTGGTGGCTCGGAATACGTCATGAAACCCATCGATAAAACCCCTTTTAACAAATTGATAAAAAAACTAATTGAGGATCATGAACCGATGACCGCCCCAGAAGGACAATAAATCCATTAAAACATCTTACCGAATCCATATCATTATTCGTGAATTTAAAAGCGACACTTAGCCCTTTATACTAGAGCCTAATAGATAGGCTTCTTGTTTGTCGGTCCACATGGGGAATTTAGCCATGGCTTTAGTAAACACCCCTTGTTGTAACTGCCTATTAAGCCAGTTACGCAATTTTGGATACGGTGTTTGCAAGTACCATTTACGATCCACCCGCGCAAATTGCCGTACAAATGGCAATAAAGCGTAATCGGCTAGACTGGCGGTGGCTCCAAAAAAGTAATCGTTTTCTTGTAAGATATTCTCAAGCAGCAAGATAAATTTTTCACATTGACGCCGATAATAAAGCTGTGAAAAATCATAATAACGACTTGCGTGTTTGTACTTTTCTAAAACAGTAATAAATTCATTATCATTTTTTTTAATTAACGCCAACATATCGTCAAGAGCAGTGGGGGTATCTTTATGCAATAAATTATGTGGGTCATTTTCTTTTAGGGCCCAGAGCATAATATCCAAGCTTTCATCTATGACGGTTAAATCTGTACCCTCTTCATTCGTCATCACTAAAACGGGGACAGTACCTTTTTTTGATAACGCTAACATTTCGGCTGGTTTATTGTTCAAGGTAATAGCACGCACCATCACTTTTTTTTGGGCCATTAATAACCCCAAACGAGCACGCATGGCATAAGGACAATGTTGCAGTGAATATATATACGGGTGCGCCATTAATATCTCAGGACTATGTAAGGGAATTAAGGAAAATACAATTATCCATGATACCGTATTTTACTGATCGGTATTAGCTGTTAACCGTTATTTACATGTACGATGATAATAGTTACCCCATTCAATTAAGTATTACTGGGCTGGCGCGTTCACCATAGATATTTGATATTCAGCGCTGGAAATAAGCGGCAGTAAATATTGAACAGCACTTACTTGATCATATTCTAACTGTTCCAAGCGCTCCAATTGCTTACTACACTGCCATAAACCTAGGGTTAAGCAGCCTTTATGAATGTCAGTAAACTGCTCTTTTATGGTGGGGCTCACATCTTTTATCGCTGAATTTTCAACCGACCTTATTAATGCATTCACTTGCGCTATAAAACCGTCATAGTATGTCACTAGTTTATTTACCGAAATGGAAAGCCGTAAGGCCGTGGCCTCTGGTTTTTCGGCAATGACTTTGTATGCATTATTAAACACTTCAAGAATTTTCTTTGATGTAGTGTCCCTATTAAAAGGTTTAACAATATAACCACTGACACCTAAGACAATGGCCTCGTTCACCACGCCTCGTTGGCTGCCTGAGGTCACCAAAATAAAAGGCAATGTTGATAATCGACTATCTTTTCTTATATTACGAAGTAATTGTATGCCCGTCATCTTTGGCATGCGCACGTCGCAGCAACACAAAACAGGCATAGGACCCGTTTGCAAATAATCCCAGGCATCTTGGCCATCTTCAAAGTCTATGATATCAGTAAATCCTGCTCGCCCCATTACATCTTTTAACGCAATGATTGATACTGCATCGTCATCCACTACTATAACTTGCACGAATCATATACCTCTTAGAATTAACATATAATCGAACATATTAGTGCCACCACAAACATCTACATTCATTAACTTTTTAAGTTACAACCCACC
>MAAA01025744.1_pt1 | contig 10754 bp, 9 predicted proteins | sample 1115971 | NCBI WGS metagenome assembly MAAA01 (sample SAMN04961123, study PRJNA320927) | seawater metagenome | isolation source: sample BD02T6 sea water enriched with oil for 6 days | place: USA:Gulf of Mexico | collected 2013-07-27 | reverse complement strand
GATACCTATTTGTTTACACCTAAAGGGCGCATTGTTGAAATGCCCAAAGAAAGTACCGCGGTGGATTTTGCCTACAGTGTGCACAGTGATGTGGGCAATACCTGTGTGGGTTGCCGAGTCGATCATCAGCTGGCCCCTTTAAGTACTAAATTGTACAGCGGCCAAACCGTAGAAATTATTACTGCCCCCGGTGCCAGCCCTAATCCTTCTTGGCTGAACTTTGTGGTGACCAGTAAAGCGCGCAGTAATATTCGCCATTACTTAAAGAATCAAAAACACGACCAATCTATATCTTTGGGTAAGCGTTTATTGGCCGGCGCCTTGTCCATGTTCCATTTGGATTTGAACGAAATTGAACTTAATCATTTAGATCATTTAGTGAAAGAGTTTGGTGCCATCGACTTTGATATTGTTTTAGAAGAAATTGGCTTAGGCGCTCGCGCACCACAAGCCATCGCCCGCCGCATAGCCTTGTTTTCGCTGGGTAATGAAGACGGTTTGACCACAGTGAATAGCGAAGGTGTGTTTAGTATTAGCGGTAAAGAAGGCGGCGTGGTGAGTTATGCCAAATGTTGTAGCCCTATACCGGGAGATGACATTGTGGGCTTCTCAAGTGCCGGTCGCGGCTTAGTGGTGCACACCAGTAATTGTAACAACATGCAGGAATTCCTTGATCAAACCGATAAGTGCATGCCACTTATTTGGGATGACTCTATTAAGGAAGATTTCTCAGTCACCCTGCGAATTTGGGTTGAGAGTGGTCGCGGTATTATCGCTCAGTTGGCGGCGGCAGTATCCGAAGCCGATGGTAATCTTGAGCAAATTAGCGTTGACGATAAAGATGCTAAGTTAAGCGTTGTGAATTTACGCATTGGTGTGCAAGGGCGAATTCATTTGGCAAAAGTCATGCGCGAAGTGAAAAGAAACAGACTGGTGAGTAAAATTATTCGTCAAAAAAATTCAGCATAAACTACCACTTTTAAAGATCGTGCACGGGGTGCTCTCGTACGAGGCCACCCCGTGGCCGATCTTTAGAATTATTCCTAGCAAGGACCCCCATGAAAGAAATCATCTCAACCGACAAAGCCCCACAAGCCATTGGCACATACTCACAAGCTGTAAAAGTGGGTTCAACTGTGTACCTGTCTGGGCAAATTCCATTGGTTCCAGAAACCATGGAAATGGTAACAGGCGAAATTGAAGGCCAAATCCGCCGTGTATTTGATAACTTAACAGCAGTATGTGAAGCGGCCGGTGGCAGCTTGCAAGATATTGCTAAGCTTAATATTTTTCTAATCGATTTAGGTAACTTTGCCAAAGTGAATGAAATTATGGCGGAGTATTTTCAGCAGCCTTATCCAGCCCGTGCCGCCATTGGTGTAGCAGCGTTGCCTAAAAATGCCGATGTTGAAATGGATGGTGTGCTTGAGTTATAGCGTCATGAGTTAGAAAAGGCGTTTCACTTTTATATGTACAATAAAAAGCCGAAGCAGTCGCTTCGGCTTTTATGTTCAGGAGGAGTAAAACCCTTCTGTTATTTAGCGTTCAGTTAAGCGCGCGGTGGCACGTTTAGCAGCGGCCTTCACTTGATTAGGTGCAGTTCCCCCTAAGTGATCTCGTGCGCTTACCGAGCCTTCAAGAGTTAACACATCAAATACGTCTTGCGTGATAATGTCGCCAAACTGTTGTAGTTCAGACAACTCCATTTCGCCCAAATCTTTACCGGTTTTAACACCATAACCCACGGCACTGCCCACAATTTCATGGCTGTCACGAAACGCTACACCCTTGCGAACTAGGTAGTCGGCAAGATCGGTGGCGGTACTAAAACCACGTAGGGCGGCTTCACGCATCACTTCTTTTTTAGATACAACATGGGGCATCATGTCGGCGAAGGCACGCAAACAACCGGCAAGGTTATCAATGGTATCAAACAACGGCTCTTTGTCTTCTTGGTTGTCCTTGTTGTAGGCCAGTGGCTGGCTTTTCATTAGGGTTAAAAGGCTCATAAGGTGCCCAAAGATACGGCCCGACTTTCCGCGTACTAACTCAGGTACATCAGGGTTTTTCTTTTGCGGCATGATAGACGAGCCAGTACAAAAGCGATCAGGTAACTCAATGAAGTTAAACTGGGCGCTGGCCCACAATACTAATTCTTCCGAGAAACGGCTAAGGTGCATCATGATAATCGCCGCCGCTGATGTGAATTCAATGGCAAAGTCACGATCCGACACGCTATCTAGGGAGTTTTGAGTGGCGCCATCAAAACCTAGCAGTTTGGCTGTGTATTCGCGGTCAATAGGATAGGTAGTACCCGCTAAGGCCGCCGCACCCAATGGCGAGATGTTCATGCGCTTTCGGCAATCTTGCAGACGCGCAAAGTCACGCTCTAACATCTCGTTCCAGGCTAATAAATGGTGGCCAAAGGTTACCGGCTGAGCGGTTTGCAGGTGGGTGAAACCCGGCATAATCGTGTCGGCTTCTGCCGCCGCCAGCTCAATCAAACCCTGTTGTAAGCGAGTAAGTTCACCGCTTAAGTGATCCACTTCGCTACGTAGGTATAAACGGATATCGGTGGCCACTTGGTCATTACGGCTACGACCTGTGTGCAGTTTCTTGCCGTTGATGCCAATTTTTTTGGTAAGGGCCGCTTCTATATTCATGTGCACATCTTCAAGAGCAATAGACCACTCAAAGTTGCCCGCTTCAATATCGGCTTTAATTTCGCCTAAACCTTGAATGATTTCATCACGCTCGGCAATTGTTAATACGCCAACCTTGGCCAGCATAGTCGCGTGGGCGACCGAACCTTGAATATCTTGGGCGTACATACGCTGGTCAAATTGAACCGATGCAGTAAAGCGTTGAACAAATGCATCTGTGGCTTCTGAAAAACGGCCACCCCAGGCGGAATTGGTTTTATCTGTGCTCATGGAAAACCCTCTTTAATAGCTGCTTTAAAAGAAGCAGGCTAGATACCTAATATTTGCGCTGTATTATACAGATTGTAGCCGCTACTGGCATGAGTAACTGAGCCCATTAAAGAATGGGCTGAATGGGCGAAGAATACAGGTGATGTAAAAGACCACCCGCCACTGAACTCAATAGTACTCATTCTCGCCGCTAATTAATGCTCATGCCCCTTAATTACCTCCGAATATCTATGAATTTCACACGCCGAGCCCAATACACTTGAGCCGCATGGACCCTTAAGTCACTATTAGCACTTATAAGGAATGTTTAATGCCCCAAAATCACCCGACCCACAGCACTGCGGCTGAGCTCATTCCCGACCTATGTCAGGTGCGGGCGGTATTGTGGTTGGTATTGTTCAGTGAAGCCTTAGTCATTGTATTGATACTGCTTTCAAGCGGTGCCTTTGATTTTAGCTGGGAATTTTTTGGCACCTTGTCCTTTTATGTTTTATGGGTGGTTCTCATTAGTGCGGCCTGTTTATGTAGAGTTCGATTGCATGTGGGCCAGCTAACCTTAAATCAGCTCATGCTCATCAGTTTCATTATTATACTATTGGTAAATTTACTGGTGAGTTTGGTGAGCATGTGGGGACTGAATCACTTTTTATTTGAAGATCATGGTTGGGATTGGCTGTTACGTAATCAATTTATAACCGCCATTTTAGCGGCCCTTTTGCTTCATTATTTCCATGCACAATTACAATCAAGATTACGTTTACGCAGCGAAATGCAGGCACGCTTACAAGCCTTGCAAAGTCGTATTCGCCCTCACTTTTTATTCAACAGCATGAATATTATTGCCAGTTTAATCCACGTAGACCCAGATAAAGCCGAACAGGCGGTTGAAGATTTATCTGAGTTGTTTAGGGCAAGTCTTAAAGAGGCCGGCGTAGAAGTCAGTTTAAAACAGGAACTAGACTTGTGTAAGAAATATGTACACATTGAAAGCCTGCGTTTAAACGAGCGATTACAGGTGAAATGGAATATTAGTGCACCACTTGAAATAAAAATTCCTATGCTCACGTTACAACCTATTATTGAAAATGCTATCTATTACGGTATTCAACCCAGTGCCAAGGGTGGGCTGATTGAAATTGATATTAACTACAAAAATAACCGTGTGGCCATTTTAGTAAAAAATCCTCTGCCCACTCATGCCCCAAATGGGCGTCATGAAAAAGGCAACCAAATGGCGCTGGAAAATATTCGTCACCGTTTGCATGCTTTATATGGTGAAGATGTCACTATGGACGCGGTACAGGAGGTAGCCAGTTTTATCATGAAAATTAGTTACCCTTGTTATGTAAAAGATTTAGCGGGACTACAGAAATCAGGAAACCACTCATGAATATTTTAATTTGTGATGATGAAACATTGGCTCGTAGTCGATTACAAAGGCTGATTGAAAAATCAGAGCTTGGCACCGTAATGGCGCACGCGGAGCATGGTGCCATGGCGCTTGAATTGGCCGAAAAACTCTCACCAGATGTAGTCTTAATGGATATTCAAATGCCGGTGATGGATGGCATTGAAGCCGCACGGCACTTAGCAAATTGGGAGACGCCGCCTGCTGTTATTTTTTGCACAGCCTATGATGAATATGCTATTTCTGCATTTGATGTTTGTGCAGTGGGTTATTTATTAAAGCCTGTGCGTGTTGAAGACTTGAAGGCGGCGCTGGGAAAATTACAAAAAATTAATAAGGTACAAGCTTTAACCCTAAATAAAGAACAAGCTCGTTCACACATTAGTGTTAAGAATCACAACGGTGTGGAATTGGTTCCCATTGAAAATATCAGTCTCTTTCGGGCTGACCATAAATATGTTTCGGTATTTCATAAACACGGCGAACTGTTAATTGATGATTCATTAAAAGAATTAGAAGATGAATTTTCTAGTATATTTGTACGGGTACATAGAAATGCCCTAGTGAATATCAAGAGCATTAGCGGCTTGGAAAAAGACAATGATGGCAGCTATGTTTTGCGTTTAACTAATTTAAATGAACGTGTGCCGGTCAGTCGTCGCCACGTGGCTGCCGTTAGAAAATTATTAAAGGCGCTTTAAGTATTAACCTGTATCACTAACCAGTTTAAAAACGCTTGATTGGCGGCTGAAATTTTTCGGCCTTTTCGTCGGGCTACCGCCATTTGAATTTCTACTTTTGGTTGCAACTGAATACCAAAAATACCTTCTTCTTGAGGCACCATCATGCCAAGGCCCACTGTGGCTCCGTAATTGTTTTTAACCATACGGGTCAGCAGTGGTAAAAAATTGGTTTGCATGCGTATATCTAGGTTTACATCTTCTTGTTTACATAAGTGATCAAGTTTCTGACGAATAAAATAATCTTGCTGGTACAAAACCATAGTGGAATTGTGCATTTGTTTTATATTAATACGCTTTCGATGCCTTAAGGGATGTTGATCACCAACACAAATGACAATTTCTTCTTTAATTAGAGGCGTTATTTCTAGGCCTTCATGCTGCCCTCGCACAGTAATCACCCCCAGTTCAACCTCATCATTTAATAGCATGCGTTCTATATTTGGGGTGCCAGATTGAACAACCGACGCGGTTAACCCCGGATGTTGAGCCAAAAATCGTCCCAATAAATCAGGAAAGTAATAGGTAGCCAACATAGATGGGCAAGCAATGCTGAGTTCTCCGCGCAATGTATTACCAAGCTCATTCATAGAGCTTTTAAAGTCACTTACCTGTTGCAATATTTCTTGGGCCTTTTTTAACGCGACCTGGCCTTGAGCTGTAAGGCGGATGCTACGGCTAGATCGCTCAAACAGAGAGTGATTAAGCTCATCTTCTAATTTACGCACCGCGATGCTCACCGCGGGTTGGGCCATATGTAATGTCTTGGCAGCCCGGCTAAAGCTTTCTAAGTTGGCGACACAGACAAAAATTTCCAGTTTTCTTAAATCCATACTAATTGCCTGTTGAGTTCGCTAGAAATAGTTACATATAAATAATATATCAATTCTATAAAAATCATATATTTAATATATTTCAATTTATCTGCTATTTTTTAGAAATACCCAATCTATAGCGACCTGTCCCATGAGTATTCATAAAAATAAATGGCAAAAAATGAATTGGCAGGATCCTTTTCTTTTAGAGAGCCTGTTAAACGATGAGCAGCGCATGGTGCGCGATGCAGCCCAGCAATACGCCCAGCAAAAGTTACTGCCCAGAGTGCAAATGGCTTACCGAAACGAACAAACCGACCCGGCTATTTTTAAAGAAATGGGTGACATGGGCTTGCTGGGTTCAACCATTAAAGGTTATGGCTGTCCTGGGGTGGACTATATCTCTTACGGCTTAGTGGCAAGGGAGGTAGAGCGCGTCGATTCAGGTTATCGCTCTATGATGAGCGTGCAGTCATCCTTAGTGATGTACCCCATTTATGTCTATGGGAGTGAGGCGCAGCGTGAAAAATATTTACCGAAATTGGCCACAGGTGAGTGGATTGGCTGTTTTGGTTTAACCGAGCCCGATCACGGTTCCGACCCAAGTGGCATGTTAACCCGCGCAAAAAAGGTTGCGGGGGGTTATCAACTAACGGGTAATAAAATGTGGATCAGCAATAGCCCCATTGCCGATGTATTTGTGGTGTGGGCAAAAACCGATGACGATGAAATTAGGGGCTTTATTTTAGAGAAAACAATGGACGGCTTAAGCGCGCCTAAAATTGCAGGCAAGCTAGCACTACGGGCGTCTATTACCGGTGAGATAGTGATGGACAATGTGTATGTGAGTGAAGCGCAATTATTGCCTAACGTGAAAGGATTAAAGGGGCCGTTTGGATGTTTGAATAACGCCCGTTTTGGAATTGCATGGGGGGCATTAGGAGCGGCCGAAACCTGTTGGCATACGGCTCGTGATTACACATTAGAAAGAAAACAATTTGGGCGGCCATTAGCGGCTAATCAGTTGGTACAAATGAAATTGGCCAATATGCAAACCGACATTAGCCTTGCATTAATGGGCTGTTATCGTGCTGGACAAATGATGGACGCAGGTGAAATTTCCCCTGAGCTTATATCGTTAATTAAGCGAAATTCCTGTGGTAAGTCTTTAGAGATAGCACGCATTGCCCGCGACATGCTGGGCGGCAATGGCATATCAGATGAATTCCCTGTGATGCGCCACATGATGAACCTAGAAGTGGTGAATACGTATGAAGGTACCCATGATATTCACGGCCTTATATTAGGACGTACCCAAACGGATATTGCGGCTTTTTAGTTTATTTAGTATTGGTCTGTACCGGAAGAATCAGTTACTGGAACTTATAGAAAGGAGGGCCTCTTATGCAAGCCGCGTTAAGTCATTTAAAAGTGTTGGATTTATCTCGAATCTTAGCCGGTCCGTGGGCGAGTCAAACCTTGGCCGATTTTGGTGCTCAGGTAATTAAAATAGAGCGGCCAAATGTGGGGGACGATACCCGCAGTTGGGGGCCGCCTTTTATGAAAGATGAAAACGGAAAGGAAACGGCCGAATCTCAACAAATTCGCACATTGGCTGAAAAGTGCGACGTAGTATTGGAAAATTTCAAAGTAGGCGGCGCCAAAAAATACGGTTTAGATTATGAATCGTTATCTAAAATAAATCCTAGATTAATTTACTGCTCTATTACCGGTTTTGGTCAAACGGGCCCATATAAAGACCGCCCGGGTTATGACTTCTTAGTGCAAGCCATGGGAGGTTTAATGAGCGTTACTGGTGACCAACAAAGTGGCCCACAAAAAGTAGGCGTGGCCTTAACGGATGTGATGACAGGGTTATATGCCACCGTGGGCATTCTTACGGCGATGGCAGAGCGTGAAAAATCAGGCTTGGGCCAGCATATAGATTTATCGTTATTAGATGTGACTGCGGCGACTCTGGCTAACCAGGCTACTAATTATTTAGTGGGGGATAAGGTTCCTACAGGACTGGGCAATGCGCACCCCAATATAGTGCCTTACCAAAGTTTTAAAACCCGTGGCGGTCATTGTATTGTGGCGGTGGGCAATGAGAGCCAGTTTGCAAGGCTCTGTGAGGTGATTGGTGAACCAGATTTGGCCACCCAAGAGGCATACAAAACCAATAAACAGCGGGTGATGAATCGGCAACAACTCATTCCTATATTACAAAAAAAGTTATTGGAAAAAGACCGTGATGACTGGCTTACTATATTTGAAAAAGCAGGGGTACCAGCTGGCCCCATTAATAATATTGAAGAGGTGTTTGAAAACCCGCAGATTTTAGCGCGTGATATGAAAGTGAATATTGAACATCCGTTGAATAAGGGGCTGGAGTTACCGGGGAATCCTATTAAGTTATCACGTACGCCGGTGCAGTATAATATGCCGCCACCTATGTTGGGGGAGCATACGCAGGAGGTTATAGAGCAGTTTGGGTTGGATTTGGGGTGACTAGAGTTAGTCTGCAGCATTAAAGCTAGAACGGTTTCTTTTGCGGGGGACTTACCCCCACACCCCAGCGGTCGGCCCGTACGCTTACCCTCAATTCTTCTATTTTATCGAGCAACCCGGGCCAAACGGACATCCTGTCCTACGGCCCTTTCCGGCACATCCTGTGCCTACAGATGCTGAAAAACAGAACGATTTCGGTCGCTACTTACGCCTCTGTTGTTATCGCAGAAGTTTAGATTTCAAGTAAGGTATATTGGGATTCCGAGCTCGTGACGGCACGCCTTTCAATTATAAAAGTTCCGTGAAAAGGTAGTGTAAAAACACCAGTACCTTCGTAGCTTCGCTGAAACATAAGCTGGTTTGAACAGTATCGTTTCTCCAATGTTTTCATTTGCAAATATCCTAAATTTAGTAAAGTCTAAATTAACTAATGGATAAGTGGTTCATTATATTCCTTAGTATTTCCTTCCTAGATATATTGGTATAAATTAATGAGAGGCATAATAAATACTAAGCACAGAGCTATTAACTTTAGTGCGTTGATATTTTTTAAAGTGATAAGAACATAGCTAGTACCTAGCTTTTCACTTATTTTTTCTACTTATAAGGCTAGTAGTTCGATTATTTTTAGCAAGGCAGAACGAAAACACTAGAGGCGTAAGTAGCGACTGAAATCGTTTTATTTTTCAGCATCTGGAGGCACAGGATGTGCCGGAAAGGCTCAATGGGCAGGATGGCCGTTTGAACCGGGTTGCTCGATAAAATAAAAAAGATTGAAGGTTAGCGTACGGGCCGACAGCTGGGGCGTGGGGGTGAGTCCCCCACAAAAGAAAACGTTCTAGCTTTAATGAATCAGTAATTTCAATTCAAGTTAAAATCAAAGCCTAAAGCCGAACTTCAATCCCTTCACTGCGCATGTGCTCTTTAGCCTGCTGTACCGTATATTCCCCAAAGTGAAAAATACTCGCCGCTAACACCGCATCCGCTTTACCTAGAGTCACACCATCAGCCAAGTGTTGTAAGTTACCCACACCACCGGATGCAATCACCGGCACACTAACCGCTTCACTGACGGCGCGTGTAAGCTCAATATCAAAACCTGATTTAACACCATCTTGATCCATGCTAGTCAGCAATACTTCACCGGCACCGTAACCTGTCATTTTAACCGCCCACTCCACCGCATCTATGCCAGTAGGTTTACGGCCACCATGAGTAAAGATCTCCCATTTACCGGGCTCATCTTTGCCACTGACTTTTTTGGCATCTATGGCAATCACAATGCACTGGCTGCCAAACTTTTCGGCGGCTTCTTTTACAAACTCAGGGTTAGTAATGGCTGCGCTGTTAATGGCAGTTTTATCGGCCCCTGCGTTTAACATGTTGCGAATATCTTCAATGCAACGAATGCCGCCGCCCACTGTTAGCGGAATAAATACCTGGTCCGCAATGGCTTCTACCATGTGAATGGTAGTATCGCGATTATTAGAACTGGCGGTAATATCCAAAAACGTAATTTCGTCGGCCCCTTGTTGGTCATAGCGTTTGGCTACTTCCACAGGGTCACCGGCATCACGAATATCTAAAAACTGCACGCCTTTTACTACGCGACCGTTATCTACATCTAAACAAGGAATAATACGTTTTGCTAATGCCATGGTTTCTACTCCTGCCCATCCCATTGAAGGAAATTCTGTAACAGCTGCAAACCTGTTTTGTGACTTTTTTCTGGGTGAAACTGCACCGCAAAAACGTTGTCTTGACCAATGGCCGCGGCAAAGTCTTTACCGTAGTGCCCGTGGCCTTTTATTTGATTTGGATTTTTAGCTTGAACATAAAAGCTGTGCACAAAGTAAAAGCGGCTATTATCTTCAATGCCATTCCATAACGGATGTTCAACTTGCTTAACTTGGTTCCAGCCCATGTGAGGTACTTTTAACTTAAGTCCGGCTTCACTTCCTTTGGTGCCCGTTAAAGGATTACCAAAAAACTTCACTTCGCCGTCAAACTGCTTAAGGCAATCTATGCCGTTGTTCTCTTCGCTGTGATTCAATAAAGCCTGCATGCCTACACAAATACCCAATAAGGGTTTTGTTTTAGCGACTTCGGCCACTACCTGGTCTACACCTAGGCGCTTAATCTCACCCATGCAATCACGCATGGCACCCACACCGGGTAATACCACGTGATCGGCTTTCAAAATAGTTTCAGGGTCAGAGGTGACTACTACTTGAGTGCTGTCGCTAACAAACTCAAGTGCTTTAGAGGCGCTGTGTAAATTGCCCATGCCGTAGTCAATAACGGCACAAATTTTACTGCTCATAATTTAAAGCCTATTACGCTTGCC
>MAAA01025657.1_pt1 | contig 10754 bp, 12 predicted proteins | sample 1115971 | NCBI WGS metagenome assembly MAAA01 (sample SAMN04961123, study PRJNA320927) | seawater metagenome | isolation source: sample BD02T6 sea water enriched with oil for 6 days | place: USA:Gulf of Mexico | collected 2013-07-27 | reverse complement strand
ATTAACGGTCACAGCATGGAAGTGCGCATCTATGCCGAAGACCCAGACAACCAATTTTTGCCCACCACAGGCACGCTAGATTTTGTACAGCTACCTGAATTAATTGACGGCAAGGTTCGTCTGGATACCGGTGTCGTGCAAGGAGACGAGGTCAGCCCGTTTTACGATCCCATGATCGCCAAACTTATCGTATGGGGTGAAGATCGCCGCCAGTGCTTAAGCACCTTAAAAAATGCCCTGCAGCAATATCAAATTGCCGGTGTCACCACTAACCTGTCGTTTTTACGCCGCTTGGTGAACGTGGCCGCCTTTAAAGAAGGCACCGTGAGCACCGCCTTTATTGAAGAGTTTGAAAGCCAACTCACTACCGACAATCAAGTGAAGCAACACCACCTGATCGCGGCCGTGTGCCAACACATGCTAGTACGAACCAGCGCTGGCATTGATAGTAATGCCAAAGGGGACGCCAACAGTCCATGGCACAACATGAGCGCCTTGCGTCTTAACGCCCCTGCCCGTGAAACGTTGAACTTAGCTTACAGCAATGGAGGCGCCCTGGAAGTTCAAGTGGATTCGCTTGCTGCTAACAAATGGTGTTTGCACCTGGAGTCTGGCGCCATTAACGTTTTGGCTCGTTTGCAAGACCAGCAACTGCAATATGAATTTGATGGCCAGTGGCACAATGCGCGGGTGATTAATCATGATCAACGCATTTGGGTATATGACAGCCTGGGTGAAAGTGAAATTCATTATCAGCAAAACAACTTCAGCCAGGACGAAGAAGCGGGCGGCAGCTTAAAGGCCCCCATGAACGGTACCTTAATTCAGTTGGACGTAACTGTTGGCCAAAGTGTATCTTCTGGCGATTCACTGATGATTATGGAGGCCATGAAGATGGAGCACGCCATAAAAGCCCCCCACGACGGCGTGGTGAAATCCATTACCTTCGCGGTGGGTGACCTAGTAGGCGGTGGTGACATCTTAATTGAACTGGAAGAGGCGATCGAATCATGAGCCTGCCCAGTTCCGTAGAGATCATCGAAGTGGGCCCAAGAGATGGCCTGCAAAATGAAAAGAAAACGCTTAGTGTTGAGTTAAGAGTTGAGCTCATCGAAAGACTGGCCAAGGCTGGTCTTAAAAAAATTGAAGCCGGCAGCTTCGTGTCCCCAAAGTGGGTGCCACAAATGGCGGATACAGATTTGGTATTGGATAAGCTCAATGGCAACCAGGCATTAATACAGGATACCGGGGTTCGCTACGCCACCCTTACCCCTAATTTAAAAGGACTTGAAGGTGCTATCCAACACCGCGCCGGCGAAGTAGCCATTTTCAGCGCAGCTTCCGAGTCGTTTACTCAAAAAAATATTAACTGCTCCATTAAAGAAAGCCTGCAACGCTTTGATGCCATCATGGCCCAGGCTAGGCAAATTAATTTACCGGTGCGAGGCTATGTGTCCACCATTGTGGGTTGCCCCTACGAGGGAGACATCGACCCACAAAAAGTAGCCGAAGTGGCCAAGCACCTTTATCAGATGGGTTGCTACGAGGTCTCCCTGGGGGACACCATAGGGGTAGGCACGCCACTTACCTTTAAGCGCATGTTAGAAGCGGTGATGAAAGAAGTACCAGTGAACAAGTTAGCGGTACATTGCCACAACACTTACGGCCAGGCTTTGACTAACATTTACGCCAGTCTTGAATTGGGTATCTCAAAAATTGACGCAGCAGTAGCTGGTTTAGGCGGCTGCCCTTATGCCAAGGGTGCCAGCGGTAACATCGCCACCGAAGATGTGCTGTTTATGCTTAACGGCATGAATATCCCAACCGGTGTAAACCTAGACGAAGTGGTAGAAATTGGCCACTGGATTTGCAATCAGCTAGATAGGGAAAGCCAAAGCAAGGTTGGCTTGGCTCGTTAAGTAAGGTTGGCTTGGCTCGTTAAGTAAGGTGACCTAGAAGTTACTTTAAGAAGCTAATAAAAATCATTTATTTCTGCATTAAATCTTTGTTATCAACTTAGGTGTAATGCACCCCGTAACAGGTGAAAAAATATGACATTCAAATCAGTATTGCGTAACGGTGCCTTTAATCAACACACCATAATTATCACTGGCGGCGGCAGCGGTATCGGCCGCTGCATTTCCCACGAACTTGCCTCATTAGGTGCACAGGTGATTCTATTTGGGCGTACCGAAGAAAAATTACGCAACGTTCAAAAAGAAATTCAACAAGATGGCGGCTGGTGCGAATATCGTTGCGGTGATATTCGTGACACAGATGTGGTCTCACAAAATATTGCATCCTGCGTAGAGCAGTATGGCCCTGTCCATGGCCTAGTGAACAATGCAGGTGGTCAATTCCCTGCCAACCTGGAAGACATCAGTGGCAATGGTTTTATGGCAGTACTTAAGAGTAACTTGCTAGGCGGCTTCCTGATGTCGAAAGAAACCTTTCGACAATCCATGCAACAACACGGGGGGGCCATAGTGAATATCACCGCCGACTACTTTGGTGGCATGCCACGTATGGGGCACTCGGGCGCCGCCCGCGCTGGCATGGAAAATCTAAGCCAAACTGCCGCCGTAGAATGGGCTAAATCGGGTGTACGCGTTAACAGCGTGGCACCCGGCTACATCGCCTCTTCTGGCATGGACAGTTACGAAGATCCGGAAATGATTGCTCGTATCCCTAAGTTTGGTCAAAGTATTCCTTGGGGACGTATGGGCACAGAGTCTGAAGTGAGTGCCGCGGTGTGTTTTCTGCTAAGTGAGGGAGCGAGCTACATAAATGGCGCCACCTTGCGCATCGACGGCGGCAGCTCACTGTGCATTAACTCTCCGCTCACAGACTTACAAACCGCCACTCAGCACAACGAACCTTTTGATGGTTTTCACTTAAGCGAAACCCCCAATGTTCTTAAAACGGCTCAATAGCAACCGCTGACAGGCCTCATTAGCGCTCTATTGTAGGATTATAGAGCGTACATGGCCTAGCCAATCTTCAAGCACACGCAAGAGGTGGTGATAAAGGAATTCCGCCTATCAATTTGTTCTAGCACACGTATTTAAGAGCCTGCCAATGTATGGGAGGAGTCATTTAATAATAAACCGATGCTCATTACATTTTTGTATACCAAATAATAAGGGGTGACGTCGTCATAACTAATTAAACTTTTCTTTACAAAACCAAATTTGGTATTCACTTTTCGTATGTTTTTTACTTTCTCTTTTGGCAGTTTTAAATTTAACAATTCATTTAGATTTTTCTGAACAGCCTTTGCCAACTCTACTTCATTTACCTTACGATCATGTTCACTTAATCCATTACTTCCAGTTTGAGACGCCACAATATCAATTAAGCGCGCAGACATCATCGCTGTTGAAAGCTTAATACTTTGAATTTTAGCAGCAACCACTTCTTGATGTGCAGGAACCTTTTTCGCGTAAAGAAAGATATTGGTTAAGTAATGACGTACGTCATTTCTCACCACAGAGTCTATATTTAATCCCACGCCTTTTACTTGGTTAAATTTCCAATACGGTTGAAAACTCTTCCAGGCGTTTAGAAACTCTTTTTTTTGTTCCTTGCTGCTGCCTTTTAGCGCTTGATTAGCCGCACGCTGGTGTTGGCTAAATTGCTCTAAATATTTACTATCTCCTTCACTTAATTCATACATGTAAAATGCCGAAACAGCCTGAGCAGTGCTATATACATGCTGATGAAATGGGGACATAGCCCAAGATATTTGTGCGCCAACAAACATAATAGCCGCAATTAACAACCGCATTGATGTGTCCTTTATTTATATTTTTTTGTCACCCTAGCAAATTAGAATTATAGAAACAACTAGTGCGTGCCCCTCCTTAGTTACGCTATACATCTAAATCTTCAGCGTGTTCATATAACTTGTCGATTAACTCACTAAACTGAAGCTTTTCATGTTTGCTAAAACAGGTTAACAGCCGCTGTTCGTACTGATAGGCCATAGGTACAATTTCTTTGTACACCTGAATGCCTGTGGCTGTCAGTGTTAAAATCGAGCGCCTGCGGTCGGTTAAGTGAAACTTGCGATTCAGTAAGTTACGCTGGCGTAATACATTGATGGCTCGACTTAAGATAGACTTCTCTATCTGCGTCTTGGTAGACACTTCATCGGCTGATATTCCAGGATATTCCCCCAGAACGGCCATGATTCGCCACTCTATAATAGAAAGCCCAAATTTATCATGGTAGCTGCGAGCAATATCCGCACTCACCTTGTTTGATAAAATGGATAATCTATAAGGCAAAAACCTCTCTAAGGTTAAGGCACTGCCTGCCTTTTTTGTCATTTTTAATGCCTTTAATAGAACCAGTAGTACTTAAGGGCACCTCTATTAATTGATTGCAGTCTCTGCGTGACCGATGCGTGCAGTTACAAGGCGCGCGACGCAGTGAAATGGTTGTTCCATTTTCAAGGGGCGCAACACCGTAAATGTATGCATCGGACACGCCCTTCGGGGCTTTACGTCCAGTCCATACTCCGCGTTGGACTTTGTTGAAAGGCAATAAGCATTTCTTCAAAAGTCCGTCTTGATTATGAACAGGACGTAAAGCCAGAGACTACAAGTAATTAATAGGGGTGCCCTAAACATTGACAAGCGAACACGCTACTACCAATATTAGTTGTAAGTACAACTAATATACAGTTTGAATCATTATTTCCAATGTGCATAGCACTGGAGTGAATAATGGAAGACCTTTTTGAGAACCCCATGGGCCTTGACGGTTTTGAATTTGTGGAATTTTGCGCCCTTAGCCCAGGCGTGCTTGAACCCATATTTGAAACTCTTGGTTTTTCATTAGTCGCTAAACACCGCTCTAAGGATGCGGTTTTGTATCGCCAAGGGGACATTAATTTCATCATTAACTATCAAGTTAACAGTGGTGCACATTTTTTTGCCAAAGAGCACGGCCCCTCTGTATGCGGCATGGCCTTTCGAGTTAAAGATTCCCATCTAGCGTATAACCGAGCCATTAAACTCGGAGCCCAGCCCATAGACATTCCAACCGGCCCCATGGAATTAAGATTACCTGCGATAAAAGGCATTGGTGGGGCGCCCTTATATCTCATTGACCGCTATGAAGAAGGCAAATCTATATATGATATTGATTTTAATTTTTTGGAAGGTATTGATCGCCATCCAACAGGTTGTGGTTTTAATGTCATTGACCACCTAACCCACAATGTCTATCGCGGCAGAATGGATTTTTGGGCAAAATTTTATGAAGATATTTTTAACTTTAGACAAATTAGGTATTTTGATATTAAAGGTGAATATACTGGGTTACGTTCAAAAGCCATGACCGCACCCGATGGCCGTATACGCATACCATTGAATGAAGAAGCCTCTCAAGGTGGGCAAATAGAAGAATATTTAATGGCGTATAACGGTGAAGGCATTCAACACATTGCGTTTTCCTGTGACAATTTATTTGACGCTATAGATCAGTTAAAAAAACGTGGCTTGGAATTTATGCCCCCTCCTCCTGAAACCTATTATTCTATGTTACAAAACCGACTGCCCAATCATGGCGAACCATTAGAGCAATTAAAATCCCGTGGTATTTTATTAGATGGTACGACTGAAAAAGGGAATGTCCGATTATTACTGCAAATATTTTCGGCCACACTTATTGGTCCAGTATTTTTTGAGTTTATTCAACGCAAGAAGGATGACGGCTTTGGTGAAGGTAATTTTAAAGCGCTATTTGAATCTATTGAAAGGGATCAAGTTGCTAGGGGTGTGATAAAGAAAAAGGCCGGTGAATAAAACATCCTGCATACTTTAATGGGGGCGAAATGAATATACAAAGAATCCACCATGTAGCTTACCGCTGTCATAATGCCAAGCAAACTGTAGCGTTCTATCAACAGGTATTAGATATGGATTTTAAATTAGCCATAGCTGAGAATGAAGCCCCCTCCACAAAAGCACCCGACCCTTACATGCATGTTTTTATGGATGCAGGTCAAGGAGGCGTCATTGCTTTTTTTGAAGTGCCTCACTCTCCTACTATGCAAGCCGACCCTAACACCCCACCCTGGGTCCAACACATTGCATTTGAACTGAACAGCTTAACGGAGTTAATGGCAGCCAAAGAAAAGATAGAAGCGTTTGGTATAGACGTGTTAGGGCCTGTGGAGCACACTATTTTTAAATCCATTTACTTTTTTGACCCCAATGGCCACCGCTTAGAACTCGCGGTTAATACTGACAAACCCGGCATGTTACAACAACTTCAACGCGTAGCCCCTGATATGTTAAAAGAGTGGGACAAAACTAAAAAAGCGCCAAATCATGCTGCATGGTTACACGATGGCAACTTTCAAAAAGACAAGGTGAATTCATGAAGCTGGCATCCTTAAAACAGGGCCGCGATGGGCAATTAGTCGTGGTTAATAATGCCATGGATACCTATGTAAAGGTCACTGATATTGCCAGCACATTACAACAGGCATTGGATAACTGGGCGCACTGTGAACCTTTGTTAAAAAAAATATATGAGAATTTAGAACGCGGTGAATTGTCTGGGCAGATATTCAGCAGCAGCAACTGTGAATCCCCCTTACCCCGTAGCTTTCATTGGGCCGATGGCAGTGCTTATGTTAACCATGTTGAGCTGGTACGTAAGGCACGTAACGCCACTATGCCAGACAGTTTTTGGCAAGAGCCTCTTATGTACCAAGGAGGCTCTGATAGTTTCTTAGGCCCTAATGATGACATCCCATTAGAAGATGAAGCCTGGGGAATTGATTTTGAGGCTGAGGTCGCCATTATTGTTGATGATGTTCCCATGGGAGTCTCTGTAAATGATGCTGAACAACACATTAAGCTCATAATGTTAGTCAACGATGTGTCTTTGAGAAATTTAATCCCGGGTGAGCTGGCCAAGGGATTTGGGTTTTATCAGGCCAAACCATCCAGTAGCTTTTCTCCTGTGGCGGTAAGCATGGATCAACTAAAGTCCCATTGGCAGGATGGTAAATTGCATCTTCCTCTGCGGGCAGAGCTCAATGAAACCTGTATTGGTCAACCCAATGCAGGCATTGATATGACCTTTAACTTTCCTCAACTTATTCATCATGCTGCCAAAAGTCGTCCCCTTTGTGCAGGTACTATTATTGGATCAGGCACAGTGTCCAACTTAGACCGCTCCAACGGGTCGTGCTGCTTAGCTGAAGTACGAATGCTCGAAACTATTAATAAAGGCCAAGCCTCTACACCATTTATGCAGTTCGGTGATCGAGTTGTGATTGATATGTTAAATGAAAATGGGCAATGTATTTTTGGTAAGATTAATCAACGGGTTATTCAATACTCTCCTTAAACGAGACTGGAGCGTCCATGATAAAACTGTATAGCTATTACCGCTCCTCTGCAGCCTATAGAGTTCGAATTGCACTTCATTTAAAAGCTGTTGACTGGACATGCATTCCAGTAAATTTACTTAAAAATGAACAATTAACTAAATCTTATCAAAAGGTAAACCCCCAGAATTCAGTACCCACGCTATCTTTTGATGAGATATCTATAACTCAATCACTGGCTATTATTGAATGGCTTGATGAGCAGTATCCTGCATCATTACTTTTACCCGAGTCTTTATTAGATAAAGCACAAGTGCGCTCTTTGGCTTATCAAATAGCCATGGATATCCATCCTCTGAACAACCTAAAGGTCATTAAATATTTAAAAAATGACATGGAATTAGATGAGTCAAAAAAAACACTATGGTATCAACACTGGATTAAACATGGGTTTACGGCGTTAGAGCAGTCATTACAGCAGGTGAATAGTGATGGGAGATTTTGTTTTGGGAATAAAATAAGTTTGGCGGATGTGTGTTTAATCCCCCAAGTTTACAATGCACGACGCTTTGAATGTTGTTTAAACGATTACCCTCTGATTCAATCCATATCCGCTCACTGTAATACCCTCAACGCATTTAAGAGGTCTACACCTGAAATGCAAATTGATTGTCCAGACTAAGGTTATATAAAACCCGCCGAAGCGGGTTTCATTAGAACTCTTTAAGGCGCGAAAGTTAAAGGAAATTCAAATTTATCCTCGGATTTTGAAGTATCAAATGACAACATCTTACATGTCATAATCATACGTTTTTCAACCTTTTTATCCTGTAGTTCACTGGAATTTATTTTACAGTTACTCACGTCACCCGAAGCGGCGATCGTAACACCCAGTGTTACCGTTCCCTCTAAAGCAGGATTACTACGTAATGCTTTTTTATAAATTCGCGTAAAACGAGATAAATTACGCTCAAATACACGATTTATTTGCATTTGCGAACGAGACATTCCAGCCAACCTCTTATCCTGTGGTGCCGCCATCACGTCACCAGCTAGCGCCTTCACTTTAGTGGTATCTCGATTTGCTACGGCTAATTGATCAGCCCCAGTAGAACGAGTTAAGCTTGTTTCATCTATGCCGCCAATACGACCCACTGCAGCTTGGTCAATAACAGAGCCCACATCCGTAGTGGCTGAACCATCATTACTTAAGCTAGAACTGTCTACCGCCAAAGACGACATATCAAGCATGCTTTGCATATCGGCTAAATCATTGGAAAAATTTGCAATCAATTTTTTAGCTTTCGCTTTGGCTGCTTTTATACGATCTGGCGTACGCTCCTTTTTGGCCACCCTTTTTGGCTTAGGTTTGGGTTTTGGCTTAGCCACCAATTTTGGTTTTGGCTTGGCTTTAACGGCTTCCTTTTTTAACTCAGGTTTTTTCTCAATCTTTTTTTCAATTACTTTGGGTTTAGGCTTGGGTTTAGGCTTAGGTGCTTCTTTTTTACGTTTAATAACTTTAGCCAACTGCGCAGGTACTTTTTCAAGTTTTTCCCGCTCAATTTTTGGTAAATTAATATTGGGTACAATCACCCCCATTATTAAAGTTATCGATAAAAAACCAATTAAAATGATCTTAAACAAATGCTCTTGTTTATTATCAGCCCAAGGCAATTGAGGAGAACGATAGGTAAGACTACTCATTACGTCTCCTTAATATCTTTTTTCTGAGCGGCAAGAGATATTTGAGTGAAGCTTGCTTTCTGGCAGGTTGCCATAATGCGCTTCAATACCTTATAAGGTATGCCCTTATCCCCCATTATCGTGATAGGTCGCCCTAACTCTAGCTCGGTTGCAGTAGCTTGAGTTTTACTTGCTAAGTAATTAAGTTCCTTTTGTAACTCTGGAATCAACTCTTTATCAACGTTCATGGCCAAAACATCTTTAACCGAAGCAACTAATCGCCCTTGCACAATAATGTCATCACTACTCACCATTAAATTTACGGTGTTTAATGGTTGCGCCTGAGTAACACTATCTGGCAATGTGATGTCGTCATTGTTCATCACTTCAACATCACTTTGGTTCATCATTAAGAAGAACACCATTATAGTGAAAATATCCATAAGCGAGACTAGATTCAACGCCACATCTTTTTTAGTGCGACGCTGCTTTCTTGATTTGCGTTTTTCTTTTGCTGCACTCATGATTTCACCTCCACTAAAGGCGCATCACCAAGCGATACATCTGGAAATAACACGGCATTTACTACGCTAGCTGCCACCACTGCTTGAAACGATTTAGCGGCATCAATAACAGCTACAATCACTTGATAGTCTATATTGGGTTCCGACAATATAACGATATCTTTGCGATCATTACCCAGCTTCTTTTTCATAGTTTGTAATACCATTGAAAGCTGTTTGACATCAAATTTCCCGTCTTTTTTTCCAATGTTTTCTATTTTTAAAGGACCCAAATTAACCCTAAATCCATTTTCACGGATAATGACTTCCAAAGATAATTCGTCAGGATCTAAGTCTTGTGCTTTTAACTCTTCTTCCAGCGGCAGCCTTAAATCAAGAACGGTTATTTGGTTGAAAACCATGCTAATCAGCAGTACCGGAACCAAGATAATCATCAGGTTCATGAAAGAGGTAATGTCTAACTCAGTATCTTCTTGTGCTTTTCTACGGCGTCTCATAAACCAACCTCCACTTCTTCAGGGCTACTTGGCCACTTTAGGGGCGGCTGAGGTTTGAGGGGTCGCTTTACGTTCAGTAATTAAATTTAAAAACTTAACAGTGGCCATTTCTAGACTATCAATTATTTCAGCAGTACGACTTTGCAAAATGGTATGAGCCAACAACAAGGGAATCGCTGAGATCAATCCGAATGCCGTGGTGTTCATGGCTACCGAAATACTTTGTGATAATAGTGTTGCTTTTTCAGATGGTGCGGCTGTGGCCACAGCTGTAAATGCAGCAATCAAACCTATGATAGTCCCCAGAAGTCCCATTAGAGTTGAGATATTCGCCAGAGTACCAATGTAACCGGTACGTTTTTCAAGTTTAGGCGTCGTTTCCATCAAACCTTCTTCCATTGCATATTCAATGTCTTCACGGCGGTTACTTACTGGCATACGGGCAATACCTGCACCGTAAATATTGGCAATGTCGCTATCTGATTGGCCTGCGTATTTTAACGCCGCTTTATAATCTTTTCGTTGGATCATGGGTAACATGTCATCAAAAGCCTTACGGTTTTTGCGCTTTGCCGATGAGATGCTTAATAAGCGTTCAATGGCAATTGATAAACCGATAACTAAAATGACAGCAATCGGGTACATGAAAACGCCGCCATCTTGAAAAAAGCGAATGAGAGTATCCATAGTGTACTTCCT
>MAAA01014405.1_pt1 | contig 10792 bp, 2 predicted proteins | sample 1115971 | NCBI WGS metagenome assembly MAAA01 (sample SAMN04961123, study PRJNA320927) | seawater metagenome | isolation source: sample BD02T6 sea water enriched with oil for 6 days | place: USA:Gulf of Mexico | collected 2013-07-27 | reverse complement strand
CCCCTGTACAATGGGGTCGGCTTTCCATACTCCTCACGTCTATTTCCACCCTGTTTTTTTGTTACATACCTTTGGCCCTAGTTGATTATTCCTCTCAATTTGACTTTTTTGTCGTCAGTCTGAGCCTATTGACTGTGGTGATCGGTGTGATGAACTCGTCGGCTGCCTATTTACCCGTGTACATTGTTTTTTCCTTTTCGGTGATAGGGACTTTTGCCTTGTCGCTGTTTTTATATATGGAAGAAGGCAGTTCAGTTTATATATTCATGTTGACTGTGTTTTTAGCCTTCGCTTCTATGATGGCAATTAGGAACACTCGTTTAATCAAGGATTCCATTCGGTTGCGATTCGAGCATATTGATCTAATTGAACAACTCTCCGAAGAGAAAAACACCTCCATTAAAGCCAACTTGTCCAAGTCCAAATTCCTTGCTGCTGCCAGTCACGATTTGCGTCAACCTGTGCATGCCATGTCTATGTTAATTGAGTTACTGGATAAAATGTCATTGCCTGCACAGGCTAACCTCATGGTGGAAAAACTGGGCAAGAGCGTTACAGGCTTGCGTAGTTTGTTTGATAGCCTGTTGGATGTTTCCAGTTTAGACGCAGGCATTGTGGAGGTTAACCCCGTGTCCTGTTCCGTTCGCCATAGCCTTGACCAGATAACCGAACTGTACAAACCCCAGGCCTGCGAAAAGGGCTTAACCCTGCAAGCTCAGGGTGAGGATATTTGGCTGCAGACCGACCCTGTGTTGTTACAGCGAATTTTGGGTAACCTGGTATCCAATGCCATCATTCATACCGACAGTGGGGAAATTAGCCTGCGTGTATTAAGCACGGCCCAAGATGTTAGTATCGAAGTACGTGATACCGGTAAGGGCATAGCCCCGGCCGACCAAGAAAAAATATTTGATGAATTCCAGCAACTGCATAACCCAGAGCGTGACCGACGTAAGGGGCTGGGTTTGGGCCTGGCCATTTGTAAACGTCTGGCCGACTTATTAAATTGCCAGCTTCTATTGAATTCACAAATCGAGGAGGGCAGCTGTTTTACTCTAGTATTTAAGCGTGAAGTAGCAGCTGCCAATTTGGTACAACCCAAAATCGATACCTCTAAAATAACCGCGATTGAATCCGATCTCATCGGCTGCGAGATATTATTGATTGATGACGAAACAGATATTCTCGAGGTGTTTTCGGCTTTGCTAACCTCCTGGGGAGCCAAAAAAGTAGTGGCGGTGAGCGATGAAGAGGCCGCTTGTGATTCCATCATCGAAGGCTTTAAGCCGGATATTATTGTTTCTGACTATCGACTGCGCCATGAAAAAACCGGCTTACAAGCCATAGACATGGTGAGTGAAATGCTGGGGTATACTATCCCGGCCATAGTGATTTCAGGTGATACCTCGCCACAATCTTTGGCAGAATTTGAACGTTCTGGCCACACCGTATTATTTAAACCTGTACCCACCGAAAAACTTAAATCTGAACTGTTGCGGCAGTTGAGTGATAGCTGATATTGCCATCAACCATAAAAATCTCAATTAAAGTGGAGGTTAACCCGTAGAAACAATATGGCATTTAGTGAATACTTTACCGAACTAAAGCCATATACTTTTAGTCCATTCTAAATTCATTACTGAAATATAGGCTCCTTCCAATATTTATAATAAACAATATCCTATTTATAAATTTACCCACCCTTGGCAACTAAATGTACACTTTATGATTGTTTACGACACGTATGCTCAATGATAGGAAATAAGTATAAAGAGTAATTCTTATGCAGGACAAAATTTTTGAACAACAGATCTCTCACCTATACGGTCATTATCCCGTACTGAACATTGCAATATTGTTTTTTACACTCCTTGAAGGTTACGTATTTTGGAAACCGGGTTACGAGCAAGCTATCTTGGTGTGGGGTGCATTAATGTTCAGTGTGACCTTTATGCGTATGGTCTTTTCTCACTTATATTTCACACGGGGTTCAATTTTTAACTCTAAACAGTGGGGCCATATCTCGATAATCTTCTCATTGGCTTTTGCTGTGGTTGTTTGTTATCTGCCCTTTGGACTGGTTGACTATACCTCGCGGTTTGACTTTTTTGTCGTCAGCATATCCATTTTGGGTGCGGTTATTGGCGTGATGAATTCGTCGGCCGCTTATATGCCGGTGTACATAGCTTTCTCCGTTACTGCGATTGGGGGCTTTGCCTTGTCGCTTTTTTTATATGTGGAAGAAGGCAGTTCAGTTCTTATACTACAGGTGATGTTTTTTCTATTGGTCATGTTATTGATGGGAGTTAAAACCACACGCTTAATAAAGGAATCCATTAAGTTGCGTTTCGAGCACCTGGATTTAATTGAACAACTCTCCGAAGAGAAAAGTATTTCCATAAAAGCCAACTTGTCCAAGTCTAAGTTTCTTGCCGCCGCCAGTCACGATTTGCGTCAGCCAGTGCATGCCATGTCCATGTTGATTGAGCTGCTGGATAAAATGTCATTGCCTGAACAAGCTAAACTCATGGTGAGTAAACTGGGGAATAGCGTAACAGGCTTGCGTAGTTTGTTTGATAGCCTGCTGGATGTTTCCAGTTTAGACGCGGGCATTGTGGAGGTTAACCCCGTGTCCTGTTCCGTTCGCCATAGCCTTGATCAGGTAACCGAACTGTATAAACCACAGGCCAGCGAAAAGGGCTTAACCTTGCAAGCTCAGGGTGAGGATACTTGGTTGCAGACCGACCCTGTGTTGTTACAACGTATCTTGGCGAATCTGGTTTCGAATGCTCTCATTCATACCGACAGTGGCTCGATCGACTTGCGGGTGCAAACCGCTCCTGGTGAGGTACGAATCGAAGTTTGTGATACCGGTAAAGGCATAGCCCCGGCCGATCAAGAAAAAATATATGATGAATTCCAGCAATTGCATAACCCAGAACGCGACCGACGCAAGGGTTTGGGTTTGGGCCTGGCCATTTGCAAACGCTTGGCTGATTTATTGAATTGTCAGCTTTTGTTGAATTCAAAAATCGATGAGGGCAGCTGTTTTACCCTGGTATTCCAGCGTGAAGTAGCAGCAGCCAATTTGGCTGAACCCATAATTGAGACTTCTAAAATAACCACGATTGAATCCGATCTCAGCGGATTTGAGATATTATTGATTGATAATGAAACGGATATTCTCGAGGTGTTTTCTGCCTTGCTAACGTCCTGGGGAGCCAAAAAAGTCGTGGCGGTAAGCGATGAGGAGGCCGCCTGTGATGCCATAATTGAAGGCTTTAAGCCGGATATTATTGTTTCTGACTATCGACTGCGCCAGGACAAAACCGGCTTACAAGCCATAGACATGGTGAGTGAAATGCTGGGTTATGCTATTCCGGCCATAGTGATTTCAGGTGATACCTCGCCACAATCGCTGGCAGAATTTGAAAACTCGGGTCACACCGTATTATTTAAGCCTGTGCCCACAGAAAAACTTAAATATGAGTTGTTACAGAAATTGAGTGATAGCTGATTCCATTAAAAACAAAATTTAAATAGAGAATTAATCCGTATCAAAAATATGGCATTTAGTGGACATTTCACCGTCACTAATGTCATTACCCTTTGTCTTAATCTTCAATTCACAGTCGTAATAAACTTAATATATTTTAATTAAATTACCCCAATAGGGGGATGCTTCCTGTCGATTCAATCTCGTTAAAATACTCAAAAGTATAGCCCTGCCTGCATTCATCAAACTGTTTGAGTAATCGTTGGGCACTTTTATTTTATGTGCCCAAGGATAGCTGCAAGCTGTTTTGTTTATAGAGCCCGACGGAGAAGTTGTTATGAAATTGAATCTGGTTGCCAATGCTTTGAGTTTAGGGTTGTTGTTAATGGGAACTTCTTCTGCTCTGGCGGAAAACACCATCCTTGGTACCAACGCGGGTGTGGCGCTAACCAGCGGTGATTTGAATACGATGCTGGGTGCCGAGGCCGGTAAGAGCCAGACCACATCCAGCAACAGTACCTTTGTCGGGGTTCAGGCAGGCTCTGCCAACGTCACTGGGGTGGATAATACCTTTATCGGCACACAGGCTGGAGCGGCCAATACCACGAACTCCAATAGTACGTTCATTGGCGCTAGAGCGGGTCTCAATAGCACAGGTTACAACAATACTTTTGTGGGCTCACAGGCTGGTGTTAATAATACCATTGGCAATAAAAATACCTTCATTGGTAAATTTACGGGTAAAGAGAATATAGACGGTCACTATAATACTCATGTGGGTGAGGAAGCCGGCAAGTATGGCGCCACGGGTAGAGGTAATACCTCTTTGGGGATGCAAGCTTTATGGTCGAATATCGGCGCTCACTATAATACCGCGCTGGGTCATAAAGCGGGTTTTGATATGGGCAAGCCAATGGCGTCGACTGGCGAGCCATACAACGGCAGTCGCAACACCGCGGTGGGCAATAGCTCGGGGCATGACATTGGCGGGGGGACGGCCAATACCATGCTGGGCGATAATGCTGGCCCCAATACCGAAAGTGGTGATTTTAATACCTTTGTGGGTTTTCAGGCCGGTTTTGATAATAACCGCACGAGTCATCTTAACGATTCTAATCGTAATACCGCCTTGGGTGCTTATGCCGGTTTTACTAACCGCGAAGGTGAAGATAATGTTTGGATTGGCACTTTGGCGGACTCGGCCGATTGGGCTTTTAATAACGATGGTGAAGTAAGCAATTTGCAAACATCGGTGAGTGATTGGGTCCCATCCTATTATGCTTCCACACGAACCAATGCCAATATGACCATCAGCCGCACTACGGTGTTGGGCAATAGCGCCACTGTGCTAGCTGATGATGGTATCGCGCTGGGATATTCCTCACGGGTAGCCGGTTTAGGCTCTATTGCCATTGGCACCAATGCGGCTACAGCCCATGACAACAGCGTGACGATTGGTTACGGCGCTATTAGTAAAGCCGACAATACCGTGGTCGTTGGTAATGATTCGACGGTAGCCTTAACCGCCAATATAGATGCTCTTACCACCTTGGGAAATAGCACCTACCGCTTTAAAGATGTGTTCTCCAATAAAGTTTCAGTCAATGCAGCCACCAGTGCCGCGGCACAGATCGACTTGTGGGCCGATGCCGGTGCTGCCAACAATGATAAGTGGAGTTTGAGTGCCGCAAACGGCGGAAATTTTAGCCTTGCCTCCCTGGCCAGCGGTTCCGAGGTGACTTTGCTCTCAGTCACTAATACTGGCGATATGACGGTGGCCGGTGATTTGGCGATTAATTCTGATCGTCGCCTGAAAACTAATATTGAAACTATCAAAAACGCCTCTAACGTTATCCGCCAGCTCGAAGGTAAGCGTTATAACTGGAAACCTGAGCTACAGCGCGATAGCAATAAACACTTAGGTCTTATTGCCCAGGAAGTTGAAGCTATATTGCCTGAACTGATTGTTGAAGATAATCAGGGCATCAAATCCGTTAATTATGTGGGCATTATCCCTGTGCTTATTAATGCGCTAAATGAACAAAAAGCCCAATTAGAAAAACAACAACGTCAAATCGACCAACTCATGACACTGCTGAATAAATAAGGGCGTTGATCATGTTGCTTTCATATCTTAAGGGGCTGATTGAAGCGGGTGGGCGCTTGCCTCATTCCTGCTTGAATCAAAAAGCCAAGTTTACTCAAAGTCTATTCAGTGGACTTATTTTGACTCTGGGTTCCGGCATGGTGGATGCCGGTTCGCTAAGTGTTAAAAGCGGCGCGACCCTTTATGGTACAGGGGGCATAACGACAGGTAATACCTCGGTGGAGGCGGGCGCCTTTATTGCACCTGGTGCCAGTCCCGGTTGTTTAGCCACGGCCAGCCTGATCTTGGCCAACGGCAGCCAGTTTAAGGCCGAGATTGAAGGGTCTACGGTTTGTAGCCAATATGATCGAGTGTCGGTTACCGGCACTGTTAGCCTTAATTCCGCGACCTTAAATACCAGCGTCAACGGTTATAGCCTCCAAGGTGGTGACAGTTTTACCCTGATTAATAATGATGCCACTGATGCGATTAATGGCACTTTTAGCGGTTTGGCGGAGGGCGGCATCTTCTCCCTCGCCGGAAAAAACACCCGCATTAGTTACCTTGCAGGTGACGGTAATGATGTGGTTCTGACGGTGTTAGCGGAGCAGCTGATTACGTTTAATGAGCTAGTTAATAAAGTTTATGGCGCAAGCAACTTTGCATTAAGCGCGTCAGCTTCTTCCGGTTTAAGCGTTACTTTTTCCTCCACTACACCGGCCGTGTGTGCCCTCGATAGCAGTACGCTTTCCCTGGTAGGCACGGGTAGTTGTTCCATTACCGCCTCTCAAGCGGGAAATGCTAACTACAGTGCAGCGGCCAATGTTGTGCAAAATTTTATGGTGACCGATCAGAGTAGCCCGCTTATCGTTCTCAACGGTAATAGTTCCATAACGGTTGCCGTGGACTCGGTTTATTCGGATGCCGGTGCAACTGCAACGGATAATGTGGATGGTGATATCAGTGCCAATATTGCTGTTGTTAATCCGGTTGATGCGAATACGGTCGGAAACTATATCGTTACTTACAATGTTAGCGATGCCGCTGGCAATGCGGCAACGCAAGCAAAACGCTTGGTTAACGTCACGGATCAAACCGCTCCAGTGATTAGGGTGTCGGGTTTGAATCCCCAGAATATTGAAGTGGGTGACGCTTACAGTGAGTTGGGTGCCCCCGCCGCCGATAACATTGATGGTGATATCAGCGGTTTGTTGGTGATTGATGCCAGCGCGGTGGATACCAATACCGTGGGCGCCTATACCGTCACCTATAACGTGCAAGATGCGGCGGGAATTAACGCGGTACAAGTGACGCGCACGGTAAATATTACTGCCGACGTTACCATTCCTGTGATATCACTGACCGGTGTTAACCCACAAATTATTGAAGTGGGTAATGCCTATGGCGAATTGGGTGCCACCGCTGCCGATAATATAGATGGCAATATCAGTGCTTCGATCGTGATTGATAGCAGCGCGCTGAATGTGAATGCCGTGGGCAGTTTTAATGTCACCTATAACGTCAGTGATGCCTCTGCCAATGCAGCAGTAACCATGACTCGCCAGGTAACGGTGCAAGACACTACTGCTCCCGTAGTTACAGCCCCAGCTAATATTACCGTGGCCGCCGTCAATGCTAACGGCACAGCAAATACAAACGGCACCATTAATGGCTTTCTGGGCGCGGCCAGTGGCAGTGATAATTTGGATGGGAGCGTCACGGTCATTCATGATGGGCCTGGCATTTTCCCGCTAGGGACTACCACGGTTACTTTTTCTGCAACCGATGCGGCGGGTAATACCGGCACAAAACAAGCAAACGTGACTATAACCGACCAAAGTGCCCCGGTTATCAGCCTTAATGGTAATAGTGCTATTACCCTGAATGTTGGCGACAGTTATAGCGATGCAGGCGCCACCGCCACGGATAATGTGGACGGGGATGTCAGTGCCAATATCCAGCTGAGTGGTTCTGTCGATACCGGCACAGTAGGCAGCTACATCCTGACCTATAGGGTGAGTGATGCGGTGGGAAATTCCGCAACCGCTGTGATTCGAATTATCACTGTGCAGGATGTAATTGCCCCCGTTTTGGTGGCCCCGGCCAATATCACAGTGGCGGCCACAAATGCCAGTGGTACGCTGAAAACACAGTCCGCTATCGCCAGCTTCCTGGCAGCGGCCACCGCCAGAGACAATGTGGATGGCGTGGTTACGGGTATTACTCACAATGCGCCTGCGATCTTCCCGCTGGGTATTATCACTGTCACTTTCTCGGCAACCGATGCGGCAGGTAATACAGGTACTACCCAGGCAACCGTGACCATTAGTGATCAAAGTGTGCCCGTTTTGACTCTGCTAGGTAATGCCGCATTGACCATTAATGTGGGAACGGTTTATACCGATGCCGGTGCGACTGCCAGCGATAATGTAGATGGGAATTTAACATCTAACATCGTTGTAACTGGCACTGTAGATACCAGTACCCCGGGTTTATATGCCCTTAGTTTTAACGTAAGCGATGCCGCAGGTAATGCAGCTACAACCGTAACACGCAGTGTCACGGTGCAAGACGCCTTTGTGCCTGTAGTAACACCTTCTGCCAATATCACAGTGGCCGCCCTTGATGCCAATGGCCTGGCCGCAAGCGACGCGGCAATTCAGGTCTTCTTGAATGGTGCCACCGCACTGGATGATGTGGATGGCAACATCGCTTTAATAAGCAATGATGCTCCGGCCACCTTCCCGCTAGGCATCACCGTGGTGACCTTTAGTGCCGTGGATAACGCCGGCAATACCGGGCAGGCCCAGGCCAGCGTGACGGTGTCGGATCGAGCTAAACCCGTGATTAATCTCACCGGCGCTGCTTCTATGACTCTGGCGGTGGGGGGGACCTTCATTGAGCCGGGTGCCAGCGCCAGCGATAATGTGGATGGTGATTTGAGTGGTAGTATCGACATTACCGGTATGGTAAACACCGGTGCCGTGGGTATTTACAACCTGAGTTATAACGTCAGTGATGCCGCAGGCAATGCCGCTATTACGTTGCAGCGGCAGGTTTCGGTGCAGGATGCTTCGGCCCCAGTGGTGACTCCGCCAGTAGCGATTATCGTGGCTGCCACAGATCAAAATGGTACTTCTGCAACTGATACCGCGATTGCTGCATTTTTGAGCGGAGCCAGCGCCGTGGATGGTGTTGATGGTGTCATTACGGTAATTAACAATGCGCCCATAATCTTCCCCTTGGGCGTTACCACCGTGACCTTTAGTGCCACCGATACTGCTGGTAATACCGGTAATGCTCAGGCCTCGGTAAGCGTGAGTGATCAGACGGCTCCAGTGATTACACTAAGTGGAAATACCAGCATTACCCTAGGGTTGGGAGCAACTTATAGCGATGCCGGTGCTACCGCTGAGGATAATAGCGATGGCGATATTAGCATTGCCATCCTTACCACAGGGTCGGTCGATACCAGTACCGTTGGTCATTACAGCCTGACTTATAACGTGGCAGATATTGCAGGTAATGCCGCGCTTACCGTCATTCGCACGGTAACCGTTACCGATCAAACTGCTCCTGTGATTAGCCTGCTGGGTGATGCATCGTTAACCGTGGCACAAGGTTCGGTTTTTGCCGATGCCGGTGCTAGGGCATTGGATAATAATGATGGCGATATCAGTGTTGCCATCATTACCACAGGGTCGGTCGATACCAGTACCGTTGGCAATTTCAGCCTGACTTATAACGTGGCTGATGCCGCTGGCAATGCAGCCACATCTGTTACTCGAACCATAACTGTGACAGATCAATCTGCACCAGTAATTACCTTGCTGGGTGATGTGTCTTTAACCGTGGCACAAGGTTCGAATTATGCCGATGCTGGCGCCACCGCGTTAGATAACAACGACGGTGATATCTCAGGGAACATAACAGTCACTGGTGCGGTTGATACCTCAGCGGTGGGTGAATATGTTCTTATTTATGTGGTTACCGATGCCGGTGGTAATACCGCCACCACCTTTACTCGTACGATAATTGTGACCGACCAAACTGCACCTGTGGTTAGTGTGCCTACCAGTATTGAACTTGCCGCCATAGACAACCAGGGCGTTTCTGCCAGTGATGCTGCCATTGTGCTCTTCCTGGCCGGTGCCAGTGCCACCGATAATGTGGATGGTGCCATAACAAACCTAAGCAACAATGCGCCTGCCAGCTTCCCGCTGGGTGTCACGACAGTGACTTTCAGCGCGACCGACGCTGCCGGTAATACCAATAGCGCGCCAGCCGCTATCACAGTGACTGACCAGACTAGTCCTGTGGTGACAGCCCCCTTTGCTATTACGGTGGCAGCCAGCGATGCATCAGGTACAAATGCTTTGAATGCCAACATCGCTTTATTCCTGGCCTCGGCTACGGCCAGTGACAACGTGGATGGTGTGGTGACAGGGGTATCTCATGATGCACCTGCCACCTTGCCCTTGGGTGAAACAAGTGTGATCTTTAGCGCCACCGATGCCGCCGGTAATACTGGCACGGCGACGGCCAGTGTGATCACTGTTGATCAAACTGCCCCTTCGGTGACCTTGCTGGGTAGTGCTGCAATTACGGTTGAAGTGGGTACTGTTTACAGCGATGCAGGGGCTACCGCCCTAGATAATGTAGATGGTGAAATAAATAGTGCCGTTGTGGCCAGTGGTGCGGTGGATACCAGCACTCCGGGTTTGTACGCCATTACCTATGATGTGAGCGACGCCGCAGGCAATGCCGCGATAACCTTAACCCGTAGCATAACCGTGCAGGATGTCTTTGTCCCCGTGGTGAGCCCACCGGCCAACATCACTCTAGCCGCAATGGATGCCAACGGCATCGGCGCAAGCAACGGCCAGGTTCAAGCTTTCCTTAACGGGGCGACTGCGATAGATGACGTGGATGGCAACATCGACGCAATCACTCACGATGCCCCGACAACTTTGCCACTAGGTCTAACCACTGTGACCTTCAGTGCAATAGACAGTGCCGGAAATACCGGACAGGCCCAGGCCAGCGTGACAGTAACAGACCAGACAGCCCCAGTGATAAACCTCAATGGTTCCGTGTCTATTACCCTGGCAGTGGGTGGGACTTATCACGAGCCGGGTGCCACCGTCATAGATAATGTGGACGGTGATATCAGTGGTAACATCATCATTAGCGGAGCGGTAGATATCAGC
>MAAA01014404.1_pt1 | contig 10794 bp, 7 predicted proteins | sample 1115971 | NCBI WGS metagenome assembly MAAA01 (sample SAMN04961123, study PRJNA320927) | seawater metagenome | isolation source: sample BD02T6 sea water enriched with oil for 6 days | place: USA:Gulf of Mexico | collected 2013-07-27 | reverse complement strand
AAATGGGATGAACGATACCCTCAGATTAGCCGTTCTTGGCGGCAACACTGGGAAAACTTAAATACCTTATTTAATTATCCGCCCGATATTCGCAAGGCCATTTATACAACGAATGCCATAGAATCGCTTAACAGCGTTATCCGTAAGGCGACGAAAAAGCGTAAGGTATTTCCCACGGATAAGTCTGCCAAAAAAGTTGTATACTTGGCGGTACGTCAGGCTTCAGAAAAGTGGACCATGCCCATAAGAAACTGGAAGGAGGCCTTGAACAGATTTACCATCCTGTTCGAAGACCGTTTGAAGGACTATATTTAAACTGGCAGTTACACAGAATGGTTTACAGGCTCCCCCAGCCCCATAAGCTTGATTCACGACAAATCAGAAGAAGAATCCCCACTACCTTACTTTTTTGACGCAACTAATAACCAACCCATTAATACCAAGCGTTAATAGAGCATATACACAGGGTAGACATAAAGTTACCCCCCCCCCCAACCGTAGGAGCGTGTTTGCACGCGATCACTCCCCCGCATGCCCCCATAAAAATCAACGTGCACCCCGCTACAACTTCAGATACAATACCGCGCGCAATCTGAGCCCTTTACAAAGCCAGATAATGCAATTTAATCAGACACTTACCAATTTAAAATACCCCTGAGGAGACAGCCTTGAACCTGCAACTTTCCACCCGAGTTCAAAGCATTAAGCCCTCTCCTACCTTGGCGGTAACCAACCGCGCTGCCGAGTTACGCGCCGCCGGCCAAGACATCATAGGCCTGGGGGCTGGCGAACCAGATTTTGACACCCCGCAACACATTAAAGATGCCGCCACCCAAGCCATTAAAGACGGCTTTACCAAATACACAGCGGTAGACGGCACTCCACAACTTAAAAACGCCATTATCAACAAATTTAAAAACGATAACGGTCTAGACTACCAAGCCAACCAAATATTGGTAAGTTGCGGCGGCAAGCAAAGCTTCTTCAACCTAAGCCTGGCCTTGTTAAACCCAGGTGACGAAGTGGTAATACCCGCACCTTACTGGGTAAGCTACCCAGACATGGTGAAAATGGCCGAAGGGGTACCGGTAGTTATTGAAACCAACACAGCAGCGCGCTTTAAAATTACTGCGCAACAGCTAGACGCCGCCATTACCAGCAAAACCAAGTTAGTAGTATTAAACAGCCCCAGCAACCCATCTGGCATGGCTTATACTAAAGCCGAACTAGCTGAACTAGGTGCCGTATTACGCAAGCACCCAGATGTATTAATTGCCACAGACGACATGTACGAGCACATTTTATGGACCGAAGAAGCGTTCAACAACATATTAACCGTGAACCCGGATTTATATGAACGCACCATAGCGTTAAACGGTGTGAGCAAAGCCTACAGCATGACAGGCTGGCGCATAGGCTACGCGGCAGGCCCACAGCCATTAATTGCTGCCATGAAGAAAATTCAAAGCCAAAGCACATCCAATCCTAGCTCTATTTCACAGGTGGCCGCTCAAGCCGCATTGGAAGGAGACCAGCAGTGTGTGAAAGACATGGTAAGCGCATTCAAACAACGACACGACTACATGGTGAAAGCACTTAACGACATAGACGGAATTGAATGCCTGGCAGGAGACGGAACGTTTTACCTATTCCCGGATTTTGCCAAAGCCCAAGCCAAGCTGGATTGCAAAACAGACACAGACCTGGCCGAAAAGCTATTAGAAGCAGGCGTAGCCCTAGTACCCGGCAGCGCCTTTGGCACCCCAGGCCACATGCGCATCTCATTCGCCACCAGCAATGAAAACCTACAAAAGGCAGTAGAGCGCCTAACAACCGCCCTTGCCTAGAAAGTACCGCCACAAGGGTAGGCCCGTAAGAGGGCAGTCCCTGCCCGGCTCACCTACACACTAAAACACACCACACTAAAACAACGCCACATAACTTAAAACACTAACCAGGACTTGAAACTCCAGCCCTTGGCAGAGCCCGCAAAGAACAAGCAAGCACTACAAGCAAAAGAATCCAGCACTCGCACCATGGTGATTCGGACAACACTGAAGACCACTGCCATAATGTAAAAAGCGCCAAAGCATTAAACCAAAGAAGCTGGCTCATACCTAGTTTAGGAGCGCAAGCCATAGAAGTTAAAACCCTGAACTTGTTAAGCTTACAAGCCGCTAAACACAGCATATCAACGGAAGTGGAAGTTCGCCAAACTCTTAAAAAGTCGATTTCTACTCCAAAATACTTAAGGGGGGGGTTAGAGCTGCAACTCTTCAGCCCTGCGTATGGAGAAGGTGATTGCAAAATTACCCCACGGGAAACTCCCGAGCCGTCAAGCTCTAAATGCTCACCCTTAATACCAATATAGCTTCTGAATTTATGCCCCTGTGGCCCTGCACTTAATTGGCTTAACGAGCAAAAGATTGCATCGCTATAATTAACACTGGCAGCAATTGACCATGATCCGAATGCGATGCCAGATGGCAAGCGCCGCCGCTTGCTAGGTGAACGCTTTAAGCAGTTTTTAACATCAACCCTTAATCAACGAATTTTACCCCTTGGCGAGAGAGCAACTCAAACCTATGACAGCATTTTATGACACAGACGAGAAATTGGGCGGCCAATGAGTTCTTTTGATAGGTAAATCGCAGCCATTGCACGCCCACTAGGTTTTGCGATTGCTACACGGAATATTAATTATTTTGAGGCCTTTGATCTAGAGCCTTGCTTACAAGCGATCTCTTCTCCCACCCCAAACAAACCAAAACCAGGGCTAACTCACACCGCAAGAGCAACCTCCTGCCTGAACGATCTCACCACCTCAAGAGCGTAAAAAACCAAGTAAAAATCTGAGCCAAAATGCTCAAGCATCGCCGACGTGGCAAGCGACCCTAGCAGCTCAGCATCCAGAAAATAGCTGCAACCCATTCCACTTGCAGCCCAAGCAGCGCTAGAGGCCTATAACAATACGGTAAAAACCTTAAAGCATTCAAACAACACCATAACTCCATGGTAAAGTATTAAACGATATAGATGACATAGAATGCTAGGAAGGGCTGGAACTTTTACCTGCCCCCTGATATCTGCCAAAACCCAGGCTAAACTGGACTGTAAAACCGATACCGACCCAGCCGAAAAGATATTGTAGGCCAGTATAGCACTGGTACTCGGCGTACTTTAGGCACTTCTAGCAACACACACAAGCTTCGCCATCAGTGACAAAAACCTGCAAAAGACAATAGAGCTCGCCCCAGCCTATAAAGTATTACTCACAGGGGTGCCTTCCTACACCCCCTTACCGATAGATCCTCAGCCAACTGCCCCTCCACACTCCCAATAACCCTCACCTGCGAAGCAAACAACAACACCACTAATGTAAAAAAGTGATTAAAAACATCATGTTGAAACAAAGCCACACTCTGCCCAACCACAACATACACAATCAATAAGACAAGACCAGACATAGCATAAAACTCCACTGCCTGATCACTTGAATACAAAACCTTAAAAAACAAACAAGCCGAGGTGGCAAACAAAAGCAATAAAGTAAGTAAACCAATAATTCCTTTTTCCACCATAACCAGTAGTATTTCGTTATGAGGGTTAGACCAGGTACCTACGTCTGAATGCAAGTCAGGATTGGCCTTACGTACCTCTTTACCCCCCTCTAAATAACCTCCTAAACCATGCCCCCAGAGCGGGTTTTGCTTTATTAAAACAACCGCAGCAGTAAACATATCAAAACGCGCACCCAAGGGGCTACTTGAGTTCCCTTCCTGATATTGCTCGATACTACCAATTGTACGCTGCACTCGATCATTCTGACTTAGCCCTGCAACAAGCAACACCGCAGCAACAGCCAAAACCATCAAAAATCTGGGATGCCCTGCTCGATATAAATAAACACCATAAGCAAAAGCCAAAACAGGTATTGCAAGCAGAGAACCTCGTGACTGCGCCAGGAAACAGGCCACAAGCCCCATAACCACAGCCAAAACCAACATAACCTTCAACCAAACAGCTTTTTGACGAACAACCAATATGCCATTTAATGCAATGGCTGCCAGAATCAAACTCACCGCTCCGTAACGCATAGGGTTCACCCCACCACTCGGGCGCAGCCACATATGAGACCAATAGTTATCAGAAATAAGTATTTGAGTTTGAAAATACTTCATGGCCATGTACTGCGCCATTGAAACAGAACCCAGTAAAATAGAGGTTAATGCCAGCAAGACCAACAACCAAGTGAAATTAAACCTGAATTGACGCAACAACAAATACAATGGAATCAGCATTAGAAATGTGGAGTAATCCTCCAAATGCATTTGCGCCAAACGAGTATGAGGCCAATAAAAAAAGGAAATGATGGACACCACCGAAAACAAAGCAAAGCTAAATAAGAGCCATTTTTCCGCATTATTTAAAATATAATACTGCTCTCTTAAACGGAACAAGCCACATAAACCCAAAAGCAACAAACCACCAGCCGCTGACTTACCAATAAATGGAAAAGTAAGCGCGGTAAACAAATACACGGAATAAATACATAATAATAACAGCGACCACCTATTAGATTTACCCCTCGAAAGAAGAAGGGGCGCAGTGGGGGGTAATACTTCCAATAGCAAGACAATAACTCAACGAATAAAAGTTGCAGATACTAACAGAAAAACTAATTAAAGGCATGCCAAGTAACTTCCGGCCAAATGTGCATGCCTGCCTGAGCGGGCCGCTTTAGCCCTATTAGCTCAACCAAAACAACAACCTCAAACAAAAATGGCAGATTACAACCTACTACAGCCCACTACATCTACTAGGCTTATTTCCGATGCCAAAGTTACTTACAGCTTCCACCAACAACCTATTGACTAACGCCTTATATATCAATAACATAGCTGTCCGGTTCCCCTTTCAATCTGGCAAACAGAACAGTAAAGCGCAACTATTAGGCATTGGCGCGAGTAAACCTCCAAGAGCCTTACTCATACCATAAAAAAGACAGGACTCTTTGTTAGGTAGATATTATGTCAGAAAGCATATTCCCATACAGTTTTTCCCTTGTTCTCACTTATGTACTAACACACCTATTAATTCCGGCGGCCCCAAAACTTGGCTTAATGGACATACCTTGTGGCCGAAAAAAACATACCGGCTCCATTCCCTTGGTAGGGGGCCTTGCTATATATGCCTCTGTGTTCATATGCACTATGTTATTCACCAAATTACAGATAGAGCTATTAAGCATAATCACCCTAGGCGGCATACTTACCACATTAGGCACCCTGGATGACAAATACGGCTTAAACCCCAAGTTAAGATTGGTACTACAATTTTGTGCTGGCGGCCTATTATCCTACGGAGCAGGAATAGAATTACAATCCCTAGGTAATCCATTGGGACTTGGCATGATTCAAACTGGATTTTTGGCCATCCCACTTACAGCCATCGGCATAGCCGCCCTTGCCAACGCCTACAATATGACCGACGGCATAGACGGCCTGGCTGCCTCACTAGGCATAGTGGCATTTATTAGCCTTATAGTGAGCATGCATGACAAATTAAATCCAGCTGAACTTAAGGTGCTAAGCTTTTACGCGTTATCTTTATGTATCTATTTAATTTTCAACTTCGCAATTAAACCTCTAGCCCCTAGCAAGGTATTCATGGGGGATGCCGGTAGTATGTTTATTGGGTTTTCTATCGGGGCGTTTACAATTTACTTTTCTCAAAAAGAAGAATACGAACTAGCCCCTACTACCGTCTTATGGTTTGTTGCAGTGCCTCTGTATGACATGATAGCCACCATGATACGCCGCATACGCAAAGGCCAAAGCCCGTTATACGCGGACCGTACGCATTTACACCATTTATTAATTCACATAGGCCTGAATGGCAAACAGGCCTTGGCGGCCATTGTTTTATTTGCGTCAACACTTGGTGGGATTGGAATCCTAATAGATAGTTACAAGGTAGAAAGCTACCTTTCATTTTCCGCATTTATGATAATTTTTATTGTCTATTTGCAAGTAATTTTACATGCCTGGAAAGTGAAAAGGCTCTTCGGTTAAACCAGCGAGCTTTTTTAAAAAACTAAACCCAATTAAAGTTAAGCTCATCCAACTACGAGAAACAACTTATACAAAATCAATCAGTAACACCACTGCTAGGCTAGCACCACCCTATTGACCAACACTTTACATAATATTAGCATAGCGACACAGCTCATTATAGATAGACCGATAAAGCGTTAGAACATCAATTGAAAGGCGTTGCTTCAAACTTATTACATACATCTATCTTTATCAATATTTTCTCTGGGTCCATGCCTTTACTCAAGAATAATAACGCCTAAAACCATACAAAGGGAATAGCTTGAATCACACAGACCACGCACTAGAAGTTATAAGATTAGAAACACTTGCTGTCCAAAATCTTAAAAATCAACTTACAAACGATTTCAATTTAGCAATAGAAGCCATCCTAAGCACAACTGGACGCACGATCATATGCGGCATGGGTAAATCAGGCATAATTGGAAAAAAAATTGCAGCCACACTGGCAAGTACGGGAACCCCTAGCTTTTCAATTCATCCTGGTGAAGCTTTCCATGGCGACCTAGGCATGCTGACATCAACGGATGTATTCATTGCCATTTCAAACTCAGGTGAAACTGATGAAGTAGTAAAACTACTACCGTTCTTAAAAAAGAATGGCAACACTATCATCTCATTAACAGGCAACCCAAACTCAACACTGGCTACTAGCAGTCACTATCATTTAAATACAAGCGTACCAGAAGAGGCCTGCCCACTTAAACTAGCACCAACCTCATCAACAACAGCTACTCTAGTAATGGGTGACGCAATCGCTGTTTCATTAATGCATGCTAGAGGGTTCAAACCGGAAAACTTTGCAATTCTTCACCCAGGCGGAAGCCTTGGACGCAGATTATTAAATACTGTTGATGGTGAAATGGTAAAAAAAGAACTACCTACAATAACTGCAGATTCAGAAATGATTGATCTAATATCCGCTATTACTAAAGGACAGCTTGGACTTGCTATTGTAATCGAAAATCCTAATAACCGTATTTTAGGAGTCATCACAGATGGCGATTTACGAAGAGCCATAAATAGAAATACAGCATCATTTTTTAAGCTAAGAGCTAGAGATATCATGACAGACACCCCCGCAAAAACCCACCCTAACATAGCTATGTGCAATGCATTTGATTTAATGGAAAATAATAACATCAACAGCCTTTTAGTTGAAGATAATGGGATTCTTGTAGGTGTATTGAAAAAATAGACGAATTCGTCAACATAAAAGTTGAAATATAATCCCTACTTAATCTAACTACAACGAAATAGAATAAAAATATGCAATTGATTAACCTAAGCTCAATTGAAGCGGCCACTGATTTAGTAGAATGTGCAAAAAACACACGGAAAACAAATTTCCCGAACACATATACAACCTTTGTAAATCCATTTTCCTACAATAAGATTCCAAACAGTAGCTCATTTGACTACATATTCGCAGATGGAGGCTCACTTTGCATAGCTCACAATATTTTCAACAAAATAAAAGTAAAAAGAATAAGCTTTGATCTTTCATCTATAGGTAAGGAAATTCTTGAAGTAGCAAATTATAGGAGATTAAAACTTAGCATCATTGGCGGTAAACCAAATGAAATAATGCTATCGGTTCAGAATTTAAATAAATTATACCCCAATATTAATATCATTTATTACAGGGATGGGTATTTTGATAGCACACATGAAAAATACACCTGCATTAAAAAAATTAAATCTATTAAGCCTCATATTACCCTCATTGGAATGGGCACCCCATTACAAGAGGAGTTTTTAATGATGCTAAAAGAAATAAAATGCGGCGGTATGACATTTACATGTGGTGGATTTATATCACAAACCTCAGAAAAACCAGATTATTACCACCCAATAATAAAATTTACCAAGCTTTTTTGGCTGCAACGGGCCTGGAATGAAACACATGTAAGAAAGAGATTACTTAAAGATTATCCTATATTTTTCATAAGATTCATTTTAAGTAATCTCAAGCAGCTCTAGCATAAGCAATCAGCACCCCCCCTCTCTGGCATGTTGCTAACGATAACGAATCAACACTCCAAATTGATTAATAACCCCTAAAATTTCTGCGTTAAATTAAAGGAAGATGCAGGGATTATCTGTATTTTCTAGCTTAAAACTAAAGCAGCTCTCTACTTTTTAAGGACAAGTATTACACCTGATGGAGAGAGTAGATTTAAGAGTGTGAGTGGTAGCTGTAATAACTTGATAAAAAACTCCGGTATTAAAGCGATTGCGGCAAGAGGAACCATCCAAGATTTTTTTCCTGCGCCATACTTGATCATCCGGAACAATCGCTGAGCGAAAGTATTACTCCAGTATCCTATTCGATAGTGGCATATTGATATATTTTCTTCCGAAATACCTGTGCGAACTGCGGCTTGAACAAGGCTTTTATCACTAAATCCAAAAAGGTGACGAGGTGGTTCGCAATGCCAATAAGGACGAAAATAGGCTTTAAGTCCTCCTAATACACCGTTGTGTTTAATGGCCCTTTTGGCGTAGGCAACACTTACAAGTGGGCAGAAATACATTTCGGTATTTTTGGCCATTGGTGTTTTGAAGATTAATTTCCCCCCGGGAGCAAGTCTCGAATGCAGGAGCTTTATCAAACCAAGAGGCTCTTGCACATGCTCTATAACATTGTCACACAATATATAATCAAAGTCTTGCTGGACTGCATTCAGGTCGCGGATCATGGATTCGCTAGAGGTATTAAACGATTTTTCAACGTAAGAAATTGCATTTTCATCAACATCGAAAAAGTAGGCGTCAAAACCAATCTTTCTTGCAGCACCAAATGCAGCACCCGTACCGCCACCGAAATCAAGAAACCGTTTTCCTTTCGCCGATTGCTCGTCTACATCAAATAATTTTTTGATTTCCCCTATTCGTACTTGTAGCTGTTGCTCCAGTTCTTTAGGTGAGGGCATAAACCCAGCTTGCCCGTCGCTATACATAAAGCCCTGGTAAAACTTAGTTAAATATTCATCAGATGGAAGGGGCCATGTAAATAGCACCTTACAATTCTCGCAATTACAAATTGCAAACTCGCCATAGTTGAGGTACTCACTGGCTTGGGAAGAATCGCAAATTGGACAGGATAATTCATTAGGAGATTTTTCGACATCTTGTGTAAGCTCAGACATAAATAAGTTGCCTTAATAAAGAAGGACGGATAAGTGTTGGGCAGATTATTACAGTAATACTGCCTAGATAAAATCATAGTCTGATAGAATTTACAAGGGAAATCATAGGGACAAATAACATCAAGCTAAAGAAAAATAGTTTGAATAACCAGGACGAGCGCACTACCGATTTACCTGAAGGAAACATATTGGCGACAGATAGGAATTACAATGATTACGGATATTTAATAGTAAGCACCCATTAGTTGTAATAGCTTTGACTTAATCTGATATTATGGCTGCATAGTGAATTTCCTCTCCTCGAGTTAGGTGACACCATGAGTAAACGCACAAGACAATCTTTCACTCCAACATTCCGATTAGAATCCGCGCAGCTGGTTTTTGAACAAGGCGAATCAGTAAAAGATGCAGCCGATGCTATGAATGTCGGCAAATCAACATGGATAAGTGGGCTCGTCAGCTCAGTGATGGAATCTCACCCAAAGCCACACCCATGACGCCAGGTCAGCTAAAGGTGCTAGAGCTAGAGTAGAGAATTTGCCTAATTGAAGCGAAAAAATAAATACTGAAAAGGCTACCGCTCTCTTTATGTCGGATTCAACGAGAAGTTCTCGTTAGTTCAGAAATTATAAGAGAGCCACGTTGTTTATTTAATCAGTAGCCGCTCAAATCAAACCTTACAGACGCCTTTGGAAGCGAGACTGCAATTAATACTATGTAACTGCCAGTTAAAATATAGTCCTTTAAGCGGCCTTCAGACTCGATCATAAATCGATTCAGGCCTGCTTCCAATTTCTTTGGGCATCGTCCATTTTTCTGACGCTTGGTGTATGCCCAGGTAAATCACCTTCATTGCAGAATCATCCGCCGGAAGGCTTTGCGAATCACACTGTTCAAGGACTCAATGGCATTGCTGGTGTAAACCGCCTTACGAATATCCACTGGACACTCAAATAGCGTGCTTACGTTTTACCAGTAAAACTGCCATAACCTGCTAATTTTCGGGTATTTGTCATCCCACTTTTCACTAAAGCATTCCAGTGATGCCAGCACACTTTCTTCTGTAGTAGCTTGATACACCTTTTTTAAATCTGCGGTCACCGCATTATAATCTTTCAAGGGAACATGTTTCACTGAATTACGGACCATATGAATGAATCGCCCCTAGCTCACTAGACACTCTTTAACTATATAATGTACTTAAAGAGGAGGCCGATATGGCTGGTGAACGATACAACGAAGAATTCAAGATAGCAGCGGTTAAGCAAGGGACCGAAAATGGCCACTCTATTGCCGATGTGGCCAAGCGTTTAGGCATAACTACTAAAAGCCTTTATAGCTGGCGAGATCGCTATGGTAAAAACGCACAGGCCTATCAAGAAAAACAGTCATCAAACGAAGAGAATTGCAGACTTAAAGCCGAGCTAAAGCGCGTGACCGAGGAGCGCGATATATTAAAGGAGGCCGCCGTGTTCTTTGCCGTGGAGTCAAAGAAAAATACACGTTCATAAGCTCTCGCACCCAGC
>MAAA01025654.1_pt1 | contig 10821 bp, 13 predicted proteins | sample 1115971 | NCBI WGS metagenome assembly MAAA01 (sample SAMN04961123, study PRJNA320927) | seawater metagenome | isolation source: sample BD02T6 sea water enriched with oil for 6 days | place: USA:Gulf of Mexico | collected 2013-07-27 | reverse complement strand
CTTATGGCCCAAAACATCGCTAGTTTAACGCCGGGTCGCGACATCGATGGCTATTTAAATGCGATCGGCGGCATTGCTGTGTTAACTGCGGATGAAGAAAAAGAAATCGCCGAACGTCTATATTTTGATGGTGATTTAGAAGCTGCCCGCCACTTAGTGGTATCACACTTACGATTTGTGGTGCATATAGCGCGCAGTTACAGTGGTTATGGCCTTAACCAGTCCGATCTAATTCAAGAAGGCAATCTGGGCCTTATGAAAGCGGTAAAACGTTTTAACCCAGAAGTAGGTGTACGCCTAGTGAGCTTTGCCGTTCACTGGATTAAAGCCGAAATTCACGAATACATTTTGAAAAACTGGCGCATCGTTAAGGTCGCCACCACTAAAGCTCAGCGTAAATTGTTCTTTAACCTGCGTGGTGCTAAGAAAAAGCTAGGCTGGTTAAACCTTAAAGAAGCGCAAAACATCGCCGATGACCTGGGTGTGAAGCTTAAAGATGTGCATGAAATGGAAAGCCGCCTGACGGCTTACGATGCCACGTTTGATAGCCCAGTGGCAGATGACGATGAATCGGCTTTTAAAGCGCCGGTTAATTACTTGGAAGACCACAGTTTTGAGCCAGCCGCCGCGGTAGAGCAAGAAAACTATGAAAAAGACTCCACGACCCGCTTACAAGAAGCCATGTTGGAGCTAGACGATCGCAGCAAAGACATCTTGATGCGCCGCTGGTTACAAGATGAAAAAGCCACGTTGCACGAACTGGCCGCTGAATATGGTGTTTCTGCTGAACGCATTCGTCAGCTAGAAAAAAATGCCATGAACAAGGTAAAAGGCATGTTAAGCGAAGCTGCTTAACTAGGGTGTCTGAGTTATTAAGGCTGCTTCGGCAGCCTTTTTTATGCCCAGGGATGGGCTGTATAGCGCGGTGGCATGGATGCCAAAGAGCGTATATGTCTAGGGATGGACGCGCCCCTAGTTAAAGAGTCTAAAATGGCACGACTACAGGGATGTAGTTGGTAGAGCGAAGCAGGAGCCAGAGCCGAGGAGTAATATTCTAGGGTTGGTCCCTAAACGCTCAAATGCCATAATTGTAAAACTTGCATTATTTCCCTATCCCAGTATCTTTGCGCCCCATATGAAAGCCTATAAAATTCTAATTATTACCGCCGCCCTATTAGCTGTCACCAGCGTCATAATAGGTGCCTTTGGTGCACACGCTCTTAAAGGGCAATTGTCTGCTCAGGCCTTAGGCTGGGTTGATACCGGGGTGCAATATCAGCAGTTTCACAGTCTGGCTTTGTTGATCTTGGCTTTTATGGGGCGAGACCGTATTGTACCGGGATTGGAAAAAGCAGCGTACAGTTTTATAATAGGCGTGTTGTTGTTTAGCGGCAGCCTATACTTCTTAGCATTAACAGATAATAGAAGCCTTGCAATACTAACCCCCATAGGTGGCTTAGCCTTCATAGTGGGTTGGGGCATGCTAATTTGGTGTGTAGCACGCAGCGACACCGATATTGGAAAACAAAATGACAGATAAACCAGTTTTAACCTCTCCTGTGATAGATGGTCCTGTGGCCGACGCTTCTGTAACAGATGTGTCGCCGGCCGATAAGCCTGCATTAGATATTATTGATCCAGAGCAGCCAGTCACCTATGCCAAGCGCATTAAGTCTTTTGTGATCCGTGCTGGTCGCATGACGGCAGCTCAGCGTGAAGGCTATACCAAACACTTCGGTGAAATGGGCCTTACCCTAAATAGCGGTATGCTGGATTTCAACGGCATATTTGGCAATGACAACCCTGTAGTATTGGAAATTGGCTTTGGCATGGGCAAAAGCCTAGTAGAAATGTGCCAGGCAAATCCGGGGCTTAACTACATTGGTATCGAAGTGCATACCCCAGGGGTAGGCAAGATATTACGCGACGCTGACGATTTTAATGTTAAAAACTTACGCGTATTTAAAGACGATGCTATTGAAGTATTGGCGCAATGTATTCCTGATGACAGCCTTGAAAGTGTGCAGTTGTATTTTCCAGATCCGTGGCATAAGGCCCGTCATCACAAACGCCGTATAGTGCAACTTGGGTTTGTAGAAACATTACGCTGCAAGATAAAAACGGGTGGCACCTATCATATGGCCACCGACTGGGAAAATTATGCCGAACACATGATGGAGGTGATGAACGAAGCACCTGGTTACGAAAATATAGCGGGTAAAAAAGAGTTTCATCCGCGCCCAGATTTTAGGCCGTTAACCAAATTTGAAAAACGTGGTGAAAGTTTAGGCCACGGAGTTTGGGATCTAATCTTCAAGAAGATTAATTGAATAGAGTTAAGAAAATAAACTAACAAAAGTTCAAGAAGATTAATTGAATAAGGGCTTAACAAAAGCTCAACGAATTATTGAAAAATTACAGGTATTAAAATGTTAAAAAAAGATAAGCAAAAAGTGTTTGGTGGTGAGTGGACTGAAGAAAGCATGCGCGGATTTATCTCTGACAAAAGCTTTGACGGAACTGACGCTGACTACCTAAATATAATCAAAGCTTATCAGCACATGCTAGCCGATACCTTTGGTGAATTTGTAGTGTTCTTTAAGGAAGAAGGCGGAAATCTTGACGCCAAAAACCTTGAAGGTCAAACGGCCTTAAGTGTTATATCAGCTCATGCTGCAGGTAAGCCCTATGCAGAAGCCTTGAAGGCCGCTGGCGCGCAGTAGTATGGGTAGTTGAAAACATTAAAAAGGCGAGCTATAAGCTCGCCTTTTTAATGGGTATTAAGAGGATGTATGAAACAATACAGAGTTATTAACCTGGCTGCACTATAAGAATTTCTCTAACAGCTCATTTAAAAACAACTGCCCTTTAGGGGTGGTCTTGATCTGATTCCCCGGCTCTATCAAGCCCGCATTAATAGCTTGTTCTAGTTTGTGACGGCAGTGTTCAATTGAAAGTCCGGTACGTTGTTCAAAAATTTCAAAATCAGTGCCTTCATATAGTCGCAGGGCATTCATGAAAAACTCTAAATCACGATCCTCAGGTTCAATTTCCGTGATATTCACAGACTGAATTTTGTTGGTATTTAAATAGTCTTTAGGTGCTCGTGTTTTATTGCTGCGTAATATTTTGTTGTCAGCGGGTATTGTGATCTTCCCGTGGGCGCCAGCACCAATGCCTAGGTAATCACCAAATTGCCAATAGTTCAAATTGTGGCGGGATCTTTTCCCTGGTTTAGAATAGGCCGAAATTTCATATTGGCTGAAGCCATTATCGCTTAATAGCTTTTGGCCCGCTTCCTGAATGTCCCACAATGTTTCATCCTGCGGCAATTTAGGCGGAGACTTAAAGTATTCTGTATTGGACTCTATGGTGAGTTGATACCAGCTTATATGGGTAGGTTTTAATGCAATGGCTTGGGAAAGATCACTTAATGCCATGGCTAAATCTTGGCCAGGTAAACCATGCATTAGATCTAAATTAAAATTATCAAAGCCGGCATCCACGGCCATTTTCACAGCGGCTACCGCTTCAGTACCGCTATGAATGCGCCCCAACTCTTTAAGTTGGTGGTCTTGAAAACTTTGAATGCCAATAGATAAACGATTGATGCCCAGCTTACGGTAGCCCGCAAACTTAACCGCTTCAAAGGTACCTGGGTTGGCCTCCATGGTAATTTCAATGTCGTGAGTAAACGTAAGGTGTTGTTTTAAGCCGCTAAATAAATCGTCAAATGCTTTAACGCTGAGCATGGAAGGTGTGCCACCACCTATAAAAATACTGTGAATCTCACGCCCTTGCACCCAGTGTAAATCTCTTTGTAAGTCCGCCAGTAACGCGGTGATGTATTCTTGTTCGGGCAAAAACTCATCGGCCTGGTGACTGTTAAAATCACAGTAGGGACATTTACGCACACACCAGGGGATATGAATGTATAGCGACAACGGAGGAAGAGTGAGGGGCATGGTAAAACGCTCTAAAGCCTAAATTTACTGTGAAGCTGTTTAATGGCTTGGCCACGATGGCTGGTAATGTTTTTTTCTTCTTTGCTTAATTGCGCCGCCGTTTTATTAAACTGGGTCACAAAAAATAAAGGGTCATAACCAAAACCACCGCTACCTTCTAACGTGCTTTTAATTTGTCCTTCCCAGCTGCCTTGGCAAATAATAGGGGTAGGGTCTTGCCAGTGACGCAAGTATACCAAAATACAGTGGAAACGGGCTGTGCGTTTATCTGCACTAATACCGTCTAGCTTTTCTAACAGCTTTAAGTTGTTTTGCTCGTCTGTGGCATCAATGCCTGCAAAGCGTGCGCTGTAAATTCCGGGCGCGCCAAACAAAGCGTCTACTTCTAGGCCGCTGTCATCACTTAACGCGGGCAGTCCGGTTACTTTACTGGCATGACGCGCCTTAAGGATGGCATTTTCAACAAAGGTTAAACCGGTTTCTTCAACGCTTTCAACGCCAAATTGAGTTTGTGGTACAAGAGACACGTTAAAGTTGTCTAAGGCATTTTGCAGCTCAAGCAATTTGCCTTTGTTGCCGCTGGCTAATACTACTTTGTTGCGCTCTGTATTTGACTCTTTTTTTTGCTCTTTTTTTTGCTCTTTATTTGTTAGGGTCATGTTATTCGCCTTGATAAAATTTTTGGCTAAATTTTAAATCAAACTCACGCTTTTGACCTTCGGGTTTAACTTTGATGTGAAAGCGATACATGTCTTGGTCATAAAAATCAAAGGTACTATGAAAATATAAAGCACCGGTTTCTTGTATGCGAGTAAATGTAAGGTCACGTGTTTGGCCCAATAAATTGCTCATAGTGCCCTCGAGCTTAGCGTTCCAAGCAACTGGCAGTTCACTCACACCTGTTTTTAAAACACTGATAGACATATATCCTAATGAACCGCTTCTAGGAATGCCATAGGCCTTGGCCACGTCTTTATCTAGCTCTGAACTAGTGAAGGCAATGTAATGAACTTCATAATCACCAAATACTTTTTTTTGCTCGCTGTTGGCAAATGATGCCAGCAGCGTTAACACTAAAGCGATAGAAAAACGCATAATAAATCCTTTAACTTTTATCGAGTAACACGGTAAATGGCAATTTCACCTAACAGGTTAGGCCATAATCGAATCGCTAACGATTCTTGGTGATGGTTGTCTACCACCGTGCGCTCTAAAATGGTGAGGTTTTTTGTGCGACACAGTTTTTCAAAATCATGGAAGGTACACATGTGAATGTTAGGTGTATCAAACCAATTATAAGGCAGCGTTTTTGACATAGGCATGCGGCCTTTGTACATTAAGAAAAAACGGGTGCGCCAATAACCAAAATTAGGAAAAGTAATAATGGCTTCTTTTCCTACTCGTAACATGTCATCTAATAACACATCGGGGCGGTCTACGGCTTGCAGCGCTTGTGTCATGATGACAGTATCAAAGCTGGCATCATTAAAGTGTTTAAGGCCGTCATTTAAATCGTGTTCAATGACGTTGATGCCTTTTTCTACACAGCTTACTATGCTGTCTTCATTAATTTCTAAACCATAGGTTTTGCAGTTTTTATCTTCTTTCAGAAAAGACAATAACTCACCCTGACCACAGCCCAAATCCAGTACTTGGCTTGAAGGTGAAACCCAGTTTTGAATAATATTTAAGTCGCTACGTAAGCTCATAGATTTAACTCCAATGTTACGCGATCCATATAAGCACCAAAGAGCTTAATGTATCTTGGAATAGGAATTAAAAAGGCATCGTGGCCTTTTTCAGATTCTATGCGTGCGTAACAAACATCTTTGTTGGCGGCGATAAGGGCATCAACAATTTCTTCACTGCGTTCAGGGCTAAAGCGCCAGTCAGTGGTAAAACTCACCACAAAGAACTTACACTTGGCCACGCTTAAACATTTAGTTAAGTCATGGTCTGTGTATTGAGCCGGGTCAAAATAATCCAATGCCTTGGTCATTAACAAATAGGTATTGGCATCAAAGCTGTTGCTGAACTTTTCCCCCTGGTAATGCAAATAGCTTTCTATTTGAAATTCGGGTGAGTAGCTATAGTTCACTTCATCATTTTGCATAGAGCGACCAAATTTCTCCCCTAGGCCGTCATCACTTAAATAGGTTAAATGAGCCAGCATACGGGCTTGCATTAAACCTGTTTTGGGAATCACACCTTTTTCAATAAAGTGGCCATCATGAAAATTGGGGTCTTTAATGATGGCGTTGCGAGCCACTTCGTTAAAGGCAATATTTTGTGCCGACAATTTAGGCGCCGAAGCAATAACGGCACAAAAGTGTAAACGGTCTGGGTATTGAATAGCCCAGCGCATGGCTTGCATGCCGCCCAAACTGCCACCGATTACCGCGGCAAATTTATCTATGCCTAAGCGGTCGGCAAGGCGTGCCTGACTTTCTACCCAGTCGCGCACACGCACCATAGGGAAGTCACTGCCAAATGGCTTTTGTGTCTCGGGGTTTATGGTTGTGGGGCCAGTACTGCCGCCACAGCCACCTAGGTTATTTAAACACAATACAAAAAACGTATTGGTGTCGATTACTTTGCCGGGGCCAATGCAGGCGTCCCACCAGCCTGGCTTTTTGTCTTCTAAACTATGAAAGCCGGCAGCGTGGTGATCACCACTTAAAGCATGGCAAATTAAAATAGCATTGCTTTTGTCGATGTTAAGCGTGCCGTAACTTTCATACGTTAATTGGTAGCTAGACAGGGTTTTACCGCTGCGCAGCTTTAAGGGCTCATCAAAAGTGGCTACTTGTGGCGTAATGATACCAACAGAATCAGCGGGAATGGTTTGCGGCATCAAGTGAAGCCCTTTTGAATATAAGATACAGAAACGGCACTCATGTAAAGGTGCCGTTACATTAATAGGTAGGGGTTAAAGCCCAATAATAAAGCCGGGGGCGCCAGAGCTGCGAGCCATGCCAATTAATATGACTTCTAAAACTTGGATGGCAAGAAACACAACAATCGGGCTTAAGTCTATGCCACCCATGTCGGGCAACATGTTGCGAATAGGCTTCATAACAGGGTCGACAATTTGGCGAATCAATACCAGCGCCGGGTTTTGGCTTTGAGGCGCCAGCCAACTACTCACAATCATAATTAATATGCCCCAAAAATATAATTTTAGGAATAAACCTACACTGCCAAGAATGGCCCATATGGCAATATTGGGTACCGGCAAAGGGGAGTATCCAGTCATGATCAATGACAAGATTATGGCCACCAGTTCAACGCCTACCAGTACCACTAGCGCCGCAATATCAAACCCGCCGAAGCCTGGAATTATTTTGCGTACTGGAATCAATAATGGATTGGTGGCTTTAAGAATAAACTGGCTGATAGGGTTGTAAAAATCAGCCTTCACCGCTTGCAATAAAAACCGCAAAACAATAATAAACAAAAAGAAGCCGGCCACTGCATTTACCAGTAGTAGGCCCACTTGCGCCGCGGTTGATCCCATGTGTAATTCCTTAACCTAAAAAATAGTGACGTGAATTATCTGCTTGTTATGAATTAAGCCAATACGCTTAATTGTAATTCATTTATTTCGCTGATGCCTTTTTTTGCCAATGCTAACATTTCTGCAAGCTCTTCTGGCTGGAATGGCTCGCCTTCGGCCGTCCCTTGAATTTCGATAAACCCGCCGTTGTCGGCCATAATAACATTAAGGTCGGTTTCGGCGTTGCTGTCCTCTGCGTAGTCTAGGTCTAGCACGGCTTCACCATTATAAACGCCAACCGAAACCGCACCTATCATGTATTTAAGTGGGCTCTTTTTCAGTGTGCCTTTTTCGATCATATGATTAATCGCGTCTACTAATGCCACGCACGCACCGGTGATAGATGCGGTACGAGTACCACCGTCGGCTTGAATAACATCGCAGTCGATAGTGATGGCATTTTCGCCTAATGCTTTTAGGTCAACAGCGGCGCGCAATGAACGGCCAATAAGGCGACTAATTTCAACAGTACGACCGGTTTGTTTGCCCTTAGCGGCTTCTCGCATCATGCGCGAATGGGTGCTGCGCGGCAGCATGCCATATTCGGCAGTTACCCAGCCTTGGCCTTTGCCACGTAAAAATGAAGGTATGCGGGTTTCAACGGTAGCCGTACAAATGACCTTAGTATCGCCAAACTCTACCAATACAGACCCTTCAGCATGGGCCGTAAAATTACGTGTGATCTTAAGGTCTCTAAGCTGGTCTGTCGCGCGGCCGCTTGGTCTCATAGTGTAAATACCTTAAATCTGTTTGTTAATGTGTCAATGGCCGCCATTATAGCGTTCTGGCTGGCTGCGCCAAGGGGAAAGCCACTGGAAAAGTGACTATCTTTAAAAGTAGCTAGGCTGCGTTGTTGCTATAAAGTCATGGATTAAGCCGTGGTTAATTTTAAAGTCTCTAATCAATGCCAAGTCTTTATGGAACCATGGGCAAAGCACGGGTAAAATACCCTTAGAATATAGATGGATTAACAGATGATTTTAAGTATGACGGCGTTCGCCCGCAGTGACCAGCAGGCGCCGCTTGGCAGCTTTAGCTGGGAAATTCGCTCGGTAAACTCTCGCTACCTTGAATTACACTTTCGCCTGCCTGATTCCTTAAGGGCCATAGAAAGCAACTTAAGGGAGCTGCTGGCTAAAAAATTAACCCGCGGTAAAGTGGAGTGTAGCTTAAAATTCATTCCCGCTTTAACCGAGCAAAGCTTAAATATTAATGAAGAGTTGGTTCACCAAATAAACCAGGCCAGTGATCAGGTGCATGCGTTAATTGGTCCAGGCAATGCTTTAGATGCGTTAGAGATACTAAAGTGGCCGGGTGTACTGAGCCAGCCCAGCTTTGATATGGCACCCGTGAAAGAGCTAGCACTTAGCTTATTTACGACTGGCTTGGATGATTTAATTGCCACGCGCCAACGTGAAGGGCAGGCGTTGGGTGTGTTTATTAAGCAGCGTATGGTGAGTATTGGTACAGAACTAGAAAAAGTAAGCGCTTTGTTGCCCGAGATTCTAGCTGCTCAGCGCGCAAGTTTGCAGGCTAAATTAAGCAGTTTAAAAATTACGGTGGACCCCGACCGCTTTGAGCAAGAGATGGTTATTCTGCTTAATAAAGCCGATGTAGATGAAGAGCTTGATCGACTTCAGGCGCATCTGATTGAGGTTTCGCGCATCTTGCAACAAGGCGGGCCTATAGGGCGTCGCTTAGATTTTATGATGCAAGAGCTCAATCGCGAGGCAAATACATTGTCTAGTAAATCCATCTCGCATCTCACCACGCAAATCGCGGTTCAGTTAAAAGTACTGATTGAACAAATGCGCGAACAAATTCAGAACATAGAGTAAACACCATGAGCCAAGGTACCTTATACATCGTCAGCGCCGCATCGGGCACAGGCAAAACCAGCCTTTTAAAAGAAATGCTGCAGCAAACTCAAGACGTGGTAGTGAGTGTAAGTCACGCTACCCGTGCGCAGCGTAAAGGCGAAGAAAATGGCGTACATTACCATTTTGTTGAAAAGAGCCAGTTTGAAACACTCATTGAGCAGGGGGATTTCCTTGAGCATGCACAAGTGTTTGGCAATTATTATGGCACCAGCCAAAGTGCAGTGGAGTCTCAGCTAGCTCAAGGGGTGGATGTGATCTTAGAGATTGACTGGCAAGGTGCTGAGCAAGTACGTCGTTTAATGCCTGAAGCGGTGAGTATATTTATTCTACCTCCAAGTAAAGCAGCCTTATTAAGTCGCTTGCAGGGTCGTGGCCAAGACAGTGAAGAAATCATTAATGGCCGCATGAGTGAGGCCGTGAGCGAGATGAGTCATTACAGTGAGTTTGACTTTATTGTGGTGAATGACGTGTTTGATACGGCACTTGATGACTTGAAAGCCATCTTTAAAGCAGGGCGTTTAAAGGTAAAACAGCAAAGTGAGTCTTATACTGAGATGATTAGCGACTTATTACGCTAATGTTATGGCGAAAACCTGCGGTATTTTGTAAACTGTCAGGTCTAACTCCTTTTAATCGGCAGTTTCTGTCAGCAATATAGAGAACCAATATGGCTCGTGTAACCGTAGAAGATTGCCTAGAAAACGTAGAGAACCGTTTTGAACTAGTAATGCTGGCTTCAAAGCGCGCTAAGCAGCTAATAATGCAGGGTGCTGAACCTATGGTTGATCCTGAAAACGATAAGCCAACCGTTATTGCATTGCGTGAAATAGCGAAGGGTTACGTAACAACAGCCATCATGGATGCTGCCGAAGAAGCCGCCCGTGCTGAAGAGCAAGCTTAAGACATAACCTACCCTCCTTTTTAACTCGTAATCTGGAGGGTTAGTGCTTATTAATGGTAATGTGGCTTTCGCCAAAAGCTAAGCGACATTCCATGTATGGTTTTAAATTAGGATATCTAGTGCCCACTAATTGTGATGTTCCCCTTGCCAACAGGCTAAGCGACATTCCTTCTCATCGTTTGAATTTAGGATACCTAAGTGTCCACTAATTGTGATATGCCCCTTACCGAAAGGTTAAGTAACATTTCATTTAATACCTTAAGAATAGGATGTCTTAGTGCCCACGATTGATGCCCTTGCCGAAAGGTTAAGTAGCTATCTAGAACCCGATCAAATCAGCCAGGTTTGCCGGGCTTACCATTACGCCAAGCAAGCCCATGAAGGGCAATTTAGACGCAGCGGCGACCCGTACATTATTCACCCATTGGCGGTTGCCAATATTCTTTCGCAGATGCACATGGACCCTCAAAGTCTTATGGCCGCAATGCTGCACGATGTCATTGAAGATACTGCTGTGCC
>MAAA01024540.1_pt1 | contig 10834 bp, 10 predicted proteins | sample 1115971 | NCBI WGS metagenome assembly MAAA01 (sample SAMN04961123, study PRJNA320927) | seawater metagenome | isolation source: sample BD02T6 sea water enriched with oil for 6 days | place: USA:Gulf of Mexico | collected 2013-07-27 | reverse complement strand
TGTATCTAGACGCCCAGCTAATAATTTTTTGATATTGTTCTCTAATGCGTTATTGCTTTTCATTACTTGAACACGAGCAGATTTTTTATTGGCCGCCACATAGGCATCAAACTCTTCGCTGTAAGCATAACCTCCTATAGTGCCTACCTTGACCGCCATCAAAGATTTAATACCACTATATTTCCACCCATTACCTTTTTTCACATAGAAAGTGGATTCAATTTTACCCCAAGATTCTTGTGGAAAAATAAAATCGGGAGCATCGTCAGTATAAGCGCCGACCACGCAATCAAATTTACCTTTACGCACAGATTCTACGCTGCGCTCCCAAGGTGACACTTGATAATCAACTATGTATCCATGTTCTTTTAATATTCTGCGCCAGTTCAATCATGTAACCTGGGCTACTGGAGCCGGGTACACCATTAATAGGAAACCATTCATCGGCGCGAATACTTACGGATTTGGCCAATATGCTGCCACTTAAAAGGAATAACATTCCCAGTGTGGCCATTTTTGTTAGCAGTTTCATCTTTTGTATCCTCGATTTCACGCTATCATTTAAAGCTGTTAATACTTAGTGTAGTTAAGCTTGTGGCAAGTGAAAGTGAAGGGGCGCTGAGCGGCTATTCAAAAAGGTCAGTATTTTGTCATTTTTCATCATTCCTTAACGTGTATGGCTGTGGTGTTATAAGTGCTTAATAAGCGGTAGCCAATTATGATGACACAAACATCCATCCCCCATATTCATCTTCCAGGCTCTGGGGACGATTTACATTTTTTTCATGCCAACGGATTTCCAGCCGGTGTGTATCAAGGCATCTTAAGCAAGCTCAGTGAGCATTTTAATGTGCATGCCATGCAATGCCGTGCCACATGGCCAGAGATAGGCCACCCCACCCATAAAAATTGGCAAGTGTACGCCGATGATTTAATTACGTTCATTGAACAACATTGCCAGCACCCTATTGTTGCTGTGGGCCATAGCTTGGGAGCCAGTAGCACAGTACTGGCCGCCATTAAACGTCCTGATTTATTTAAAGCCTTAATATTAATTGAGCCTGCTATGGTAAGTTGGCCCATGAGACTGCTCATGAAATACACGCCCATGCATATTATGAAACGTAATAAGTTAATCAGTGGCACGCTAAACAAAACTGAACGTTGGGAAAAAAAGGAAGATTACCTTGCGTACATTAAACGTTTTAAAGGTTTTAATAAGTTTAATGAGCAGACTTTCTTAGAGTTTGAAAAACACGCCATCGAAGAAAGTCCTCAAGGTGACTATAAGCTTACTTTTAATAATCGCTGGGAAGCGCACAATTACACCCAAGCCCCATTTTTATTAAATCATTTAAAAAAGTTAACAAGCTTAAATCTTCCGACCGTAGCCATTGCAGGGAAATCTAATTTATTTTTTGGCGATAAATTATGGCAGGGTTGGAAAAAATCCCAACCACAGGCAATTTTTTTGCAGGATAAAAAATACGGGCATTTAATGCCGTTAGAGGGAGCACAAGATACTTTTAAATTAATTATGCAGGGGGTAGAAGAATTAAAGGGCGGCGCAAACAAGCGCTATATTAATTAAAAAGCGGCGCACACTGAGCACCCATCTAAATGAATCATTGCAACACGCTATTGTATTGCAATGATTCATTATTCACTCACTTTATTATAAATCGTCGACCATATCTTTTACCTTGCCCTTGATCATACTTTTTTTGTTACTGAGGAACTCTTCCCCCTGATCAATCAGACCCGCATCATCGGCACTCTCATGGGCTTCACTCATTACATCAGGATCGTTCAATGGATTCTCGTACAGAGCATTGCCTTTGCCGATGTTAATGCCAAACCATAAACCCACGCCAAAACTTAAGATAATGGCTAATAATAGAATTTTCATACACACCCCTTAAATTGAAAAATAAAATCACCCACCTGCGCTAGACTGTTAACCTAAAACAACATCTATTTTATCTTTAAGATAAATTTCGTGTTCGTTAATATGACTGCGATAGGCTAGAATTTCTACGCCTTTTTGCGCCGCCTGCCTTAACAGCTGTCCGTATACTGGGTCAATGTGGTCCGCTGGCCGTACTTGTTTAATGCCCGTGTGATTCACACAAAAAAAGATAACACCCCGATGACCTTGTTCCACCATGAGCATTAATTCGCGTAAATGTTTACTGGCTCTATCGCTGACACTGTCAGGAAAATATCCTATGCCCTCATTAAAGTCACCTTCACTATTAGGCGCACCATCTAGCATGGCCTCCAACAATGTGGTGTTTTTTACCTCGACATAAATGTCTTTACCCTTCCCTGATAATAAAATATCAATACGGCTTTTCTCTTCGCCGTAACGCACTTCGGTTTTCAGCTCTGTGTATTCCTGAAGCTCTTTCACCACCCCATTTTCAATAGCTTCGGCGACTAAGTAGTTGGGGCGTGAAGTATTAATGCAGGCCACATGCCCCGAAGGGGTCTGTACTAATTCTAGACTATGGGGATATTTTCGTTTTTCATTTTGGCTGTCCCAATACCAAGTGTCCCCACCGAGCACATAGCAGTTTTTCATGGAACCCGTATTTGCGTTATGCACAGTGAGTTCATCGCCATTTGGCAGGCTAAGATCCACCATAAAGCGTTTATAGCGCTTAATCCAAGTGGCTTTTTGCAATGGAAACTGAAATTTCATGGTGTTAACTTATTGATTAATTAATTTTAAAAAAGTGCATCTACGCCAGAGCTTGTTATCGCAGGACGAGTTAAATCGATGCGCAGCGAAATGACCATTCTTTCTTTGTTACAGACATCCATACTAGCTTGTTTAAAGCGGCATATATAAAACAGCCCCTTGGGGCTTCACGGCCAACATCCCCAAGATCCAACAATAAACACTCTAAACGATCGCCCACTCCGTTCCACGCGCTTTTAAGATAGCGCCTCATCACATAACGTTAAGGCTGTATTTGCCTTGTCAGCGATGCATATTTTCGAGGACGTTAAATGAAATCCGTTATCGGCATCGATTTTACCTATTACCCTTCTGCATCCATATTGGCTATAAAATGCCAATGGTTTATTCATTAAATTTTTCGTTTATTTTGCCCATATCTGGACAAAGATCCGCATTATTTGATATTAATGTGGCATAGGTAAATATTATCTGATAGTTTTTCGCCCCTTATTGATCTGAGCGATTTATTTCGGATTAATAAATAGCCAAATGCCCATACATGTGGCCATGGTTATGTATGGTGATAGTTTTTCGCCCCTCACTGGACCAAGCTTTAGTAATTGGCTCAGTAAATGGAAATAGAATGGCCCACGGGTCTAGAAAGGTGAGGCAGGATTATATGCCAGTAAAAGATACAACTGACTTCGCACAGTCTGGCTTTACACCCTATAAAGTAAAAAAGGGTGAAGAGTACATGGGTACCGATATGAAGGTGCACTTCAAAGGTATTCTGAACAGCTGGAAGCAAGAATTAATGGAAGAAGCGGACCGCACTAAGGTCCACATGCAAACTGACGCTGAAAATTACGCAGATCCAAACGATCGCGCCAGCCAGGAAGAAGAGTTCAGTCTTGAACTGCGTACACGTGATCGTGAACGCAAGCTCATCAGAAAGATTGATAAGACGCTTGAGCTTATTGAGAACGATGATTACGGCTACTGTGAAGCCTGCGGCATTGAGGTTGGTGTACGCCGCCTAGAAGCCCGTCCTACTGCAGATCAATGTATAGACTGTAAGACATTGGCTGAAATCAAAGAAAGACAAATAGGGAAGTAAATCTCCTAATTTGTTTACTGAAAGGCACCTTCAAAAGGTGCCTTTTTGCGTTCAAGGGCACCCATTTGTCATCACACAGTACATACATAGGCCGTTTTGCCCCCACCCCCACCGGTCCTTTGCATCAGGGATCTTTGGTGGCCGCATTGGCAAGCTATCTAGATGCCCATCATCACCAAGGCACGTGGCTACTGCGAATGGAGGACTTAGACCCTCCAAGAGAAGACAAAGCCGCTCGCGAACTAATCCCCCAACAATTGTTGGCACACGGACTTCAATGGCATGGCAAGTTGGAGTTTCAAAGCCTGCATCACGCTCGCTACGAATCTGTTTTAATGCAACTCAAAAGCGAACAATTACTGTTTCCCTGTAGCTGCTCACGTAAAATGCTGGCCCGCCATTCAGGGTTGCACTTGGGTAATTGCCACAGCTTTAGCCGACCAGCCACAAACGATCAACTTAACACACCGCACGCATGGCGGCTGCCCATCACCGATCAGAACTTTTCCTTCACCGATGCGGTGTACGGGGACTGTGGCCATAACCTATTAACCGTGGGGGACCAGGTTCTTAAACGCAAAGACGGCCTATACGCCTATCAGTTAGCGGTGGTGGTGGATGACCATTTCTCTGGTATTAACACTGTGGTGCGGGGTCTCGACCTATTAGACAACACCCCAAGGCAGCTGTACTTAATGAGCTGCTTAAATTATTCACCGCCACAGTATATGCACCTGCCATTGGTGGTGAATAGCGACGGCCAAAAACTAAGCAAGCAAAATAAAGCCCGCGCACTGGATTTAAAGACCACCGAACTCAACTTATTACGTGCACTGACATCCCTTAATCAGCCAATGCCGCCCACCGAATTAACCGCCAGCAATGAGGCTATTTTGCAGTGGGCCATACTCCATTGGACCCCTTCAAGCATCCCAACTAGCCGTGCAGGAATCATTTAGTCTGCAACCATTACCGTTGTCACTATGACACGGCTTTGCAGGCAACTCTTGCCCTAGCTTGTTACCCACAGTAACATCCCAACATTGCTTATGCTCCACCTTGGAAAACCATGTACTCACACAGATTAACCCTGTTACTAGTCTTTGCAGCTTTCCTCGTATCCCCCGCGATTATCGACTGGTGGCTAGCCCCAGCCGGTGCTTGGTATCGCCCCTTTGCGTTGTGGTTAATTTTGATAGGCGGCTCTATTTGGATACAGCGCACCCAAGATGATGAGGATGAATCATGACCTTTAGCATACCGTCCTTGGTCGGCATCGTTGTCAGCTACCTATTTATCTTATTTTTTACCGCCTATGCCGCTGAAAAAAATTGGATCCCCCAGAAGCTGGTACGTCATCGCGCGGTGTATGTATTGTCTTTGGGTGTTTACGCCAGTGCGTGGGCATTTTATGGCAGCGTAGGGTTGGCCCACGAATATGGTTATGGTTATTTAACCTATTACCTGGGCATCAGCGGAGCATTTGTACTCGCCCCTATTTTATTAAAACCTATTCTGCATATCACTAAGACTTACCAACTAACATCCTTGGCTGACTTGTTTGCATTTCGATTTCGCTCACGGGCCGCTGGCACATTTACCACGCTAGTGATGTTAGTGGCCATACTGCCGTTGATAACCCTGCAGATCACTGCGGTAACCGACAGTTTTTTGCTGCTCAACCATGAACTTCACCGCACGGATATCGCATTGGGTTATTGCGGGGTCATGACGTTATTTGCCATATTGTTTGGCGCACGTCATGTAAGCCCTCGAGAGAAACATGAAAGTTTAGTCTTTGCCATCGCTATGGAATCGGTCATTAAGGTGGTGGCTATTTCTATACTGGGTTACGTGGCCTTATTTGTGGTTTTTGACGGCCCTGATGCCATGGACACCTGGCTGCAATCCAATCACTTTTGGTTGTCTAGCATGCAGCACTCCATCCAAGAAGGGCCTTGGCGCACACTGCTGCTACTGTTTTTTGCCTCAAGCGTGGTAATGCCACACATGTTTCATATGGCGTTCACCGAAAATTCAAGCGCATCGGCGCTTAATACCGCCAGCTGGGGATTACCGCTTATACTGCTGATTATGGCCATCATGGTGCCACCTATTCTTTGGGCTGGCATATTTTTAGATGTACAAACCCCAGCCGAATATTTTGCGTTGGGCATCGGTATTGAACTGCAAAATCCCTATATTACCACCATTGCTTTTGTGGGCGGGTTGGCTGCAGCTTCGGGTATTATTATCGTCACCACCCTTGCCATGGCGGCTATGGCCTTAAACCATTTAGTACTGCCTATGGTCGAATTGAATCCCAAAAGAGACATGTATGCCTGGCTACTTTGGACACGTCGCTGGTTAATTGGCGCGATCTTTTTGGCAAGTTATGTATTTTATCGTTTCTTAAGTCAGGATAAAGGCATGACCGATTTAGGCATTATTGCCTTTGTGGCCGTGCTGCAATTTTTACCTGGAGTACTTGGAGTGTTGTTTTGGCCCACCGCCAATCGCCAAGGATTTTTAACTGGCCTTGCCATTGGGGTCGCCGTATGGATTTGGACCATGTTATTACCATTAATGGACCTGCCCACCCTTGCTTGGTTAGGGCCTTATTTACCCACCACAGATCAAGACAACTGGTTTTTAGCCGCGTCAGGCTCAATGGCCGCAAACTTCATGGCGTTCATTGTGGTTTCTATTACCAGTATTACCCGCCCGATAGAATCCAGCGCGGCTGAAGCGTGCAGCATTGATGTACTGGGCACACCGCAAAGGCAAGAGCTAGTGGCTAAAGATGCACAAGAGTTTTTAGCCAGCCTTACCGAAGCCTTAGGTGAAAAGGCAGCAAAGCGTGAAATGACCCAAGCCCTCAATGATTTAAACATTGATCACAACGAGCGCCGTCCATATCAACTAAGGCGCTTACGGGGCAAAGTAGAGGCCAATTTATCCGGTTTAATGGGTCCTGCAGTGGCGCACAACTTAGTAACCCGCTGGTTACCCTTTAAGCTGACCAAAGAGTTGCAAACTGGCCACGACATTCACTTCATAGAAAAAGGTTTAGAGGTATATCAAACACGCTTAACGGGGTTGGCCGCCGAACTTGATAGTCTACGTCGTTTCCACCGGCAAACCTTGGAACGTTTGCCTATGGGGGCGTGTAGCTTAGGGGCCGACGGTGAAATACTGATGTGGAATAGCGCTCTCACCGAACAAACCAACGTGAGTGCAGATGATGTGGTAGGCAATAAGGTCACCAACTTAAAAGAGCCTCTGCGCAGTTTGCTCATAGATTTCATTAACGATGGAAGCAGTCATTTACATAAAAAAACCATTGAAGTAAATGGGCGACCTCGATGGGTTAACTTACATAAAGGGGCGCTAGAGAATCCCGATAGTCATGAGTACGGCGGCCTAGTAATTCTTCTTGAAGACCAAACAGATACACAATTACTGGAAGACGAACTTATCCACAGCGAGCGCCTAGCGTCGGTGGGCCGTTTAGCAGCGGGAGTCGCTCACGAAATCGGCAACCCCATCACCGGTATTGCTTGCTTAGCCCAAGACATTAAATATGAAACCGAAAACCCAGTATTACTGGATATTGGCGAGCAAATTCTTGAGCAGACACAGCGAGTAACTCGCATTGTGCAGTCCCTCATGAACTTCTCCCATAGTGGTAATCACCTGCAACACCAAGAACAGGGACCCGTGAGCATTCAGCACTGCGCCCAAGACGCCATCGACCTATTGTTATTGTCAGGTAAAGAATCCGGCATTGAATTTATTAACTTATGCGAAGATGAACACATTGCCATGGGCGATGATCAACGCTTGCAACAAGTGTTTGTAAATTTACTGAGTAATGCCCGCGATGCCAGCCCTGAAAACGGCACGATCACCGTTCAAGCCAGCATGAATGAACATACGGTCACCATCGAAGTGATTGATCAAGGCACAGGCATCAGTGAAAACGAAATAGAACAAATATTTGAGCCCTTTTTTACCACTAAAGACGTGGGCAAAGGCACCGGACTGGGTTTGTCGTTAGTGTATAGCATCATAGAAGATCACTATGGGCACATTAGTATTGATAGCCCAGCTAATACCGAACTCAACAATGGTACTAGGGTAGTCATCAATCTGCCCAAATACCAACCCTCTGAAAGCGATCAACAAGAGCACGTGAGCTAATGGCCAAAATACTGATAGTTGAAGATGAAAAAGTCATTCGCAATGCCTTACGTCGCTTATTAGAGCGTAATAAATACCAAGTAGAAGAAGCGGACAGTTTAACCGCCGCCAAAGAGTTTGATTTTCAGCAATTTGACATGATTGTCAGTGACTTGCGCCTACCCGGTGGCAACGGCACCGAACTCATCGATTTGGCTCAGCCGATTCCCGTTTTGATTATGACCAGCTTTGCCAGCCTTAAAAGCGCAGTAGATGCCATGAAACTAGGCGCTGTTGACTATATTGCTAAACCCTTTGATCACGACGAAATGCTCATCGCGGTACAACGCATATTGAAGGGGCGTAATCTGGCCCGCCAAAATGAAGTGCTTAAAGGCGAAATCGCCAAGGACTATCCAACCACCGGCATGATTGGCAGCTGCGCCCCCATGCAAAAACTGTTTAAGATGATTGGCAAAGTCAGCCCCACCGATGCCACCGTATTAATTTTAGGTGAATCAGGTACGGGTAAAGAGTTGGTGGCCCGCGCCATTCATGAGCAAAGCCCACGCAAAGATGCGCCCATGATCAGCGTTAACTGCGCCGCTATTCCGGAAAACCTCATTGAGTCTGAATTATTTGGTCATGAAAAAGGCTCCTTTACCGGTGCCACCAGTGCCCGCATAGGGCTAGTAGAAGCGGCCGATGGCGGCACCTTGTTTTTAGATGAAATTGGCGAATTGCCTTTAGAAGCCCAAGCCCGCTTATTAAGGGTGTTACAGGAAAGTGAAATTCGCCGCGTAGGCTCCATTCAAAGTAAAAAGGTCAATGTACGTTTAGTGGCTGCCACCCATAGAGCCTTAAAAGACTTGGCTCATAAAGGTGAATTTCGCCAAGATTTATATTATCGCCTCAACGTGGTGGAGCTAAAGCTACCGCCCTTAAGGGATCGCGGTGACGATATTCTTGAGTTGGCCGACAAACTATTGGACTCGCCATCAGCCAATACCGCTGGCCTGGCAATGTCCGGGAAATGGAAAACGCCATTGAGCGCTCGGTGATTTTAAATGACGGTGAAACCATTAATTCAGACGACATGGCCATAGACACACTCAGCCATCAGCAGATCGCACCTGCTATGATGGCCTCACTGCAAGAAGCCCCCCAGAAAAGTGTTAACCCCTCTGAGCTGTCTTTAGATGATTATTTTCAGCACTTTGTTTTGGAAAATGAAAACAAACTAAATGAAACCGAACTTGCACAAAAATTGGGAATTTCTCGTAAAAGCCTTTGGGAAAGACGCCAGCGTTTAGGTATTTCTCGTAAAAAAGCCAAATAAAGCGGTATGAGCCCTGCGTGTCAGGGACGCTCTTGAGCTACCACTAGATTAAAACCGTCAATAAAAGACGCACTCCCATGCAGAGCACTAAGAGCAAGATTAACCAAGGCAATCTAAGCTGTTGTTTTTAATAGAGTTAACTCATTTGGCATAAGCCCTGCAACAGCTAATACGTCAAGCTAGAAAAGAATACGTGCCCTAATAAAAATAATTTTGTCATGTCTTCTTAGTGCTAAACCCCATAAAAATAAACCTTGGCACTATAGCCTCGTTTGCCAATTACTTTATCGCCAATAGCGTTAAAGTAATTGGAATGATTTCCCCCGATTTAGGAATCAACATACATAAGCCACGCAATATAGGCGTCTAATTAATGACGAATATCAAAAGCTACATGCCGTTTTTTAAGTGAACGCCAAAGATAAATCGGCTTAAACATGCGATATGTTGGCCCAATAGCGCACACTTACACAACCCGCAAAGATCAATAGCGCCATATTTGTTACCCGTGTTACCAATTCCCCCACACAGGGGTAGGATTAGTGACAATGGGTAACAAAGTCATGACAGCTTACCGAATGCAAAGTTCAAGGTGGTCGCAACCCTTTGTTTTATAAGGTTTTTTTAAAGTTGGCACATCAAATGCATTATACTAGTTAAGTTAGCGAGACACACACCAATAAAAATAAAAAAGTGCGTCACGCAAGTGCTAAAAGAGATACACCAATAAAAATAATAAAGTGTCCTTTTATCACTAGCCACAACAATTAAAATAACAGGCTAAACAGAATTCGTGTTCTGAGTGTGTAGTGACCCAATATTAAAATAACAACAAGGGCACACCAGATACTCAAAACACAATTCGACAACCATAACAAAAATAATAAAGCACTCGAAACCATCCAGGGCACAACAAACAACAATAATAAAGTTGCCCTAGACATTTTCTTTCCCTTAACCCACCACTTCTACACTAATTTAACTCTATATTCATACCACTCCATATCTGTATTCTGTGTCACCTGTATTTCAGAACTAGGCATTAACACTCTGCTACGATACCCAGCCCCCTCCACTTTATTCATACACACCACATAATCGTGCCTATATAGACCAGAACCATATTAATGCAAAGCTCAGCTGCGCCACATTTGTTACCCGTTGTTACCTATGTGCCCAAATAGCCCAAAACAAACACTCATTCAGGTAACACACTCACGACAGCCTTCATTTTGAAAAGTTCAAACTCGGCTACAACCCCCAACTTCACTGATATCTATAAAGTTGGCACAGCAAATGCAAACTATATAAATATATGAGTTATTAACTCAGCGAGACTGGCACTAATAAAAATAAAAAGCCGCTTTCGCACACAGTATTGGCAACACACAAATAAAAATAAAAAAGTGTTAAAAATATTGTGAGCCAAAATAATTAAAATAACAGGCTAACCAGAATTCGTGTTCTGAGTGTGTAGTGACCCACCTTAAAATAATAATAAGGGCACACC
>MAAA01014402.1_pt1 | contig 10863 bp, 6 predicted proteins | sample 1115971 | NCBI WGS metagenome assembly MAAA01 (sample SAMN04961123, study PRJNA320927) | seawater metagenome | isolation source: sample BD02T6 sea water enriched with oil for 6 days | place: USA:Gulf of Mexico | collected 2013-07-27 | reverse complement strand
AAACCCTTACTCGCGCCAGTATGAGCAACTTGGACTTAATAAATGGTCTTGAAGTTCATGACTGTTTTAATATTACCGAATACATGGTTCTGGACCATAGTGGTATGTATAAGCCAGGAGAAGCCTGGCGGGCCATTGAGGAAGGCCATACTTGTGCCGGAGGGAAACTGCCGGTGAACATGAGCGGTGGCTTAATTGGATTGGGGCATCCGGTGGGCGCTACCGGAGTGCGCATGGCTTTAGACGCTTATAAGCAAGTCACTTATAAAGCAGGTGATTATCAAATTGGTGGTGCGCGTAACATGATGACGTTTAATCTTGGTGGCAGTGCCACTACTTGTGCCAGTTTAATTATTGGTCGAGAAAAATAGACGTTTGTTGGTGAACCAAAATAGTAAAAATAATAACAATAAAAAAGTAAAGATCTTATGAATAATAATTCAGTATACATAGTCGATGCGGTGCGTATTCCTCGTGCAAAAGTGAGCATTAAAGATCAAGGGGAAAGTAGCGAAAGCGCTTATTCCGGTTTAAAACCCATAGAGTTATTGGAACCCTTGTTTCATGCATTGGCCAAGCGTAATCAATTGGACAACGCTCAGGTGGAAGATGTGTTATTAGGCTGTGCCACACAGACTCAGGAGCAGGGTGCTAATCTGGCGAAAATAGCCACGCTTTATGCGGGTTGGTCTGATCAGGTTTCTGGTGTGACGCTGAATCGATTTTGTTGTTCGGGATTGGACGCTATTAATTTAGCAGCAGCCAAAATTATGTCGGGCATGGAATCTTTATTGGTGGCAGGAGGAGTAGAGCAGCTTAGTTGCGTGCCGATGTTTGCCGATAATGGTCCTTGGTACTCCGACAAAAAAGTCATGAAAAAAACTCGTTTTTTACACATGGGTTTGGCGGCAGATTTAATTGCTAATCAGAATGATTATTCAAGAAAAAATTTGGATGAGCTTTCAATAAAGTCCCATCAAAAAGCCAAACAGGCTCAAACACATGGCTATTTTAATCATTCATTAATTCCAGTTGTTGATAGTAAGGGTGAGACTCGCCTAAGCGAAGACGATAGCATTCGAGAAAACCTGACGCCTTCGGATTTGGAAAAACTGGCACCACGCTTTTCGGCCTTTACGGCGTTAGGGCAGAGCGTAGTGGACCAGGTTTATCCAGAGACTGAGCTAACCGCTTTACATAGCGCCGCTAATTCTCCTGCATTGGTGGATGGCGCCAGCTTGGTATTATTGGCCAGCGAAGAGAAATGTCGGGAATTGAATTTAAAACCCAGGGCTCGAGTTTGTCATTTTGCTAACGCCAGTGATGAACCTGTAAAAATGTTAACCGGACACATACGTGCCATGGATAAAATGCTTTCCGCTACAGGCTTGCATGCAGATGACATTGATTTATGGGAAGTAAATGAATCCTTTGCAGCCAGTGTCTTAAAGTTTCAAGAGCATTTTTCGATTGACGAAGAAAAAATAAATGTAAATGGCAGTGCCATAGCCCTGGGGCATCCATTAGGTGCAACCGGTGGAAATTTAATGGGCATGTTACTGGATGAGTTAGAACGTAGAAACTTAAAGCGAGGGGTCGTGGCCATTTGTGGCGGTGCCGGTGTGGGCGTGGTAACTATGATTGAGCGGCTTTAATTTTTTGATATACACACAAATAAATAAGGGCGCATTTAGCGCTCTTATTTATTTGTGCTTCTTGAAAGGTTTACAATGATGCTGCTATGGCTCTGAATGCCGCGGTGGTCTCCAAAGCCGATTCAAAGTTATTTTTCATGAAGTCAATGTTGGCCGAATTTTTAACAATGACCACATTAGTTTTTTTGTTCACATAAATAAATTGATCGTAAATGCCCAATGCCATGAATTCTTCATCGGCATCTACAGGCAACCACCACTGATAACCATAACCTAAATCTAGTTTGGCACTTTCTCGTTTACCCGGCTTAAGGTGTGGTGCGTCCGGGGTGACCGAAGCCTTCACCCAATCTTTTGGAATAACCTGTTCTCCAGCGAACTGACCATCGTCTAAATAGAGTTTACCAAAACGGGCAAAGTCTCGAGTTAATAAGTTTAAACCGCCTAGTACCATGGGTTCACCGGTGGAGTCGGTAATGTAAATGGCATCTTCTTCGGTGCCTAACTTAGACCAGAGTTTTTCTTCAAAATAATCGCTAATAGAGCGACCGGTGGCCTTGCGCAATACCATGCCTAATACATGGGTATCTATGCTCACATAATGCAGGAAGGTGCCTTGCTCTCTTTCATTTACCAAGGAGGCTGCGAAGTCATCGAAGGAGCCACCCAGTGCCATTAAACGGCCAAAGCGATTTATATCTGAATTAAATTCCTGATAGTCTTCGTTAAAAGCCACACCGCTGGACATCTGTAATACATTTTTAATGGTGACGCCCTCATAACCTGAGCCAACGAGCTCTGGCACATATTCAGTGACCATTTGCTCCAGGTTTTTAATATGGCCCTCCGCTACTGCCACGCCAAAAATAGCCGATAAAAATGACTTGGCCATAGACCAAGAAATGCGGCGATCAAATTCGGTGGTGCCCTGAAAATAATCTTCAAAGGTAATGTCGTTGCCTTTTAATACTAATAAGGCGGTAGTGCTGCTGCGGGTTAAAAACTCCTGCAGTGACTTCTCTTTGCCCTCATAAGTGTAATGGCTAGGCAATGCTTGAGGCTCATGGTCAAATTGGTGTACGGATCCAGACTTCTTAATGGACACTGTGGGTGTGAGCTCCGACATATTTGAGAAATTGCTTACGATTTTATCTTCATCAAACAAAGTGATTGTATGGTAAAGCTGAAGGCTCTTTTGCCAGTTTAAAGCCACCACTACGGCCGCAATTAGCATGAGGGCTATCAAGCCTTGGCCCGATCGTTTGAGGGTGTTACGCATTGTTATTCTCCGGTACGGTTATTATTAGCGTTACTCGATACTATATCGATTGATTGATAAGCTAAAGAAAAATAAATAACAAATAATGTTTGTTTCGGTCACAAAGATAGTGTTGATCAATGTTAAGCGAATTTCTTTAATGCTAAAAAAAGGGATAGCGGGAATTAGGCGTTGCTCATGCAATTGCCCGGAAACTTCCAAGGCAATTGAATAAGTAAATGAACAGGTTGAACCTATCCCTCCTTTTTACCCATAATGATGGCCACCATGTCATCAAAGACCTCTATGAAGCGGTAAAGGTCTTCTTCACTGTGTTGCGGGCAAATTAAAAACATATTAAAGAAAGGCATAATGAGTAGGCCGTTGTACCACATGTAAGAATGGGCAAATTCAAATAGACCACCAAATCCCAGTTGGGTCATGCCAGCAAGCGGTTCCATGGCTTGATCTTTCATGAAGTGAAAACACAAGCGATTGCCCATCATCTCAGCACGAAAGGGCGCCTTGTATTTTTCGAAAACAACTTCCATACCCGATAACACCATCTCACACTTTGCCAACAGGGGATCAAATACATCGGGCGTCATGATCTCCTGCATGGTGACGCGCAGTGCCGTGGTGGACATGGTATTTCCGGTTAATGCATTTCCCAGAAACCCCAAGCCTGCCCCGGCAAAATATCCGGCTTCAGCCTGCCAGCTTTCACAGGCATCGGCTACTTCACGACTCATGCCAAATACGGCACCAGGAATACCAGAAGAAATGGCCTTACCACAACACCAGAAATCAAAGTCGGTGATGCCCTGTTTACCCACTGATCCATTCCAGGCATGACCCAGAGTATGTGTTTCGTCATAAGCCAGCAGAGTCCCGTATTTGTGTGTTATCTCCCGTACTTGGGCATGCCAATCGGCTTCAGGCCAGGCCCAGCCAATGTTGGACATCACAGGCTCCATGATCACCACGGCCACGTCACGATCTTTTAATGCTTCTTCCAGGCTTTCGATATCATTCCAGTTGAAAATCTTGGTGCCCTGATCAACATCACCATGGTATTGCGGCATCTCGTTATAACGGGCAATAACTCCGGCTGCTGGACTCACTTTCTGGGTTTCGTCTATGGTGCCGTGATAAGCAAAGTTGGCGATGGCCACTTTTTTACGATTGCTGACGCAGCGGGCGATGGCCAGCATATAGCGATTAGCATCAGAAGCGGTTAAGGCATGCATCCAAACAGGTAACTGAAAATGCTTTTCTAGTTCTTTGCAGGTGACCGACTGCTCCTTGGTACCCATCATGGGGTCAATGCCAAAATTCATTAACGAATCGGCAGCGGCCTTGATGGCAGGATTTGATGGGCCATGGCCAAACATGGATGGAGTATCACCAAATTGCAGGTCTATGTATTCATTGCCATCTACATCGACCAAATGGCCTTCCATGCAATTTTCAGCATAAGGCAAAACCGGTGTCTCCCAATCTTTTTGGTAAGAGCCAAAAACTCCGAAAAGCATGTTTTTGCGGCCTTCTTCTTGCAGTTTTTTTGAGGTGGGCATTTTCTCTTGCCAGAGGGTGAAATACTTTTTGTGTAAGGCCAATAATTGTTCTTGCGGCAAAACCCCAAAGTCTTCAACACGTGAAGGGTAGAAGCTGGCAATATCGCCAAAGTCGGCATTAGGAGCCCACTTATGAGCAGCGGAATAATCAAATTGTTTTTGTACAACATTCATCGATGGCTGCGCAAATACGGTGCCGCCGCGCACAGAGTTGTGCCCTTCTTGAGTGGCTTTTTCTTCGAATAATTTTTGTAATTCCATGATTTTTCCTCATGACGCCCAATGATGGATTATTGTTAAAGAGCTGGTAGCTATTTAACAATTGGCGATGGAATTTAAGAAGGCGCGGTGCGGTCACTTGGTAGGTCATAAGCGGCCATATAGAGCCTGGGGGGGAGTAAAGGAAGCCGGTGAATCAGCTAACAACTAAGAAAATTAGATTGGCGTAGGCGCTTTTACTGTTTCTAGTTGCGGTAGTAGCTGGGAGGATTATGGGTCCAGCGTTTAAAGGCTTTTCTAAAATTATTGTAATCGTTAAAACCCACCAGTGCTGATATATCCTCTAGGGGAAGTTGAGAGTTTTTTAGATATTTAATAGCCACACTCATTCGTACTTCGTTATAAATGGCTTGAAACGAAGTTTCTAATTCGGACAGTTGCCGGCGCAAGGTACGCTGGCTCATTTTTAACTCCTGGGCCACCAACTCCATGGTTGGGTATACACCGGCTTCACGACTTAATATGCGTTTAATATCGCTGCAAATACCGCCTTTTTGTAGCTGATTTTTAATGGCATCGGCACATAACCGTTCGGCCAGACTAGCACTTACTGGATCGGAAACTGTTAGCGGACAATCAAGAAGGCTAGAATCAAAGCTTAACTGGTTTACGTTACTGCTGAAGGTGGCTGGGCAGCCAAGATACTGCTCATACAGGTGGCCATAATTAGGACGGTTATAACTGAGCTTTACCTCGTTAAAACGAAAAGGTCGGTTAAGCATGATAGAAAAAACGGTGGTTATGCTCATGGACAACTCTTCCATTAAAAAAGGTAGAAGATGGTTGGCAGCATAAAATGTATTTGCTTGAAATGTGCACTTGCCAGGCTCAGATTTAAATTCCATATCAATGAGGGCCGGTCCTGTGGCCAGAAAACGTTTTGCTACAGATAATGCCCCCTGCAGATTATTCGACGACATCATGGCAAACCCCAACAGCCCCCAGGTTGATGGGTTTTCTCGTTTAGCCACCTCAAAACCAAGTCCTGAAATTGGGCAGAGTTTTAAGGCATTATCAATAATGGTCAGTACTTGGTGATACTTCACCATACTGGTGGACAGCCTTAAATCCCGAGGGCGTAAGCCGCTACCCTCGAGAATTTCATGTTCCTTAACACCGGAATTTTCACTGACAACATCAGCCAGTATCGCCAGGACCTGAGTCGGTAAGGTGCAATCGTTAATACTCATATACGGATGCTGACTAAGGGTCATACTCTCACTTTCCAATTGTTTACCCTTCTATGCTAGCACGAATAGGTAACTGAATTAATTTTTTGGAACCAGGAAAATAAGAATGATCATTATATAAATAAGGGTGGGGATATTTAAGTTTTGAAAAAGTCGGGGCCAAGGGCCCCGCAAAGACGAAAGTAAAAGGCTTGTGGATTGCTAATTGACTGGTTAGCGTATACCTGAGCGGCGCAAGGCTGAGGCGGTGAAGTTTTTGCGTTTAACTTGTTTGCCAAATTTAAACGGTTCTTTTTCTTCGTTATTCAGTTCCACTAAATAACGACCCGATAATAAGTCGTAGTTGGTGGTGGAGACATACCAGGGGGCGTTGGCGTTCACAAACTGCAAAGCATGACCTTCCGATACACGCCATAAAACGTTGCGATTGTCGTAGTGATCGGCAATGGCAATTTGCCAACTGTCTTCATCCACATAAAAAGTACGTTTACCGTAAACATGGCGCTCACCTTCTTTGAGGGTGGCTTCTACTTTCCATACTCGATGCAACTCGTAGCGCGTTAATTCCTGGTTAATGTGTCCCACCTGGGCAATGTCTTTGTATTTCATACTGGGGTCGGCCAGCTTATAGGCATTGTAAGGAATATAAGTTTCTTGTTTGCCTGCCAGTTTCCAATTGTATTTATTAGGGGCGCCGTTATACATGTCTACCTGATCTGAAGTACGCAAACCTTCGGATGCTTGTGCGGGCGCATCGTATGCAATTTGTGGTGCGCGGCGTACTCGGCGTTGGCCCGCATTATAAGCCCAAGCCATGCGTGGCTGGTTTACCTGGTCTATGGTTTCATGCACCAGTAATACGTTACCGGTTAGGCGCGCTGGAGATTTAATGGCTTGGGTATAATAAAACAGAATGTTGTCATCTTCTTTTTGATCGAAGCCACCTTTTAAATATTGAGGTGCGGTTAATTGCGCGCGCACTTTAACCGGGGTAAAACCACCGTTACGCTGCACGGAAAGGGTGGCGAGATTGCGCTCGATGGACCCACCGCGATAACGACTCACGTGATTCCAAATAACCTCCAATCCATTTTTAGGAATGGCAAAGGGGACGGTTTCATCAAAGTTAATCATGCCGTTACCGCCATCTACTAACTCTGCTTGTGTGGCATTCTTTTTAGCCTTGTTATAGATGTCTTTTGGGAAGGAAGCGGTGCGGTGGGTTTGATACACAGGCATCTTGTAAGTGTCGGGGTATTTTTCAAATAACGCGATTTGGCCATCACTTAATTGGTGTTTGTATTGAGAAATATTTTTCGCAGTAATGGTAAATAGCGGTTTTTCTTGCGCGTAAATATTCTCAAGTGGATTGGCGTTTTTATTGGAAGAGAGGCCACCGTCATAAGTGGGAATACTGCCGTCTTTGTTAGCCGCCATTTGTGCGCCTATGTTGGTGAGTTCTGCTCCCAGTTTACTGGCTTCAAGGGTACTCACTTTTGCTATGGTGCTACTGCTGAGTATGCTAAAAAATAAGGCTGAAGAGCCCAGTGCAAGTAATTTCATATTTTGTCCTTGTAGCGGGCAGGGAAATGCCCGCAAATTCTAGTTATATTTATTTTTATTAGAAAGTTTAGAACTGCATACCAACACTGACAGAAGCAAAGTCGTGATCACTTATGACACTGTAATCACCGCCCATATATTGGGTGTAAGAAATATTTGCGTTATAGGTTTCAAGATAGGTGGCTTGTACACTTAGCCCCAATGACTTTTGACCCTCTCCAAAGTTTCCTCCTGGTTGCGGTGAATAACCTTTCACATCGTGGCTCCAGGCAAGTGTGGGTTTAAGATTAATGCCCATGAAAACATCGGAATATTCAGCCACTAAACGGGCGCGGTAGCCCCAAGAACTTTCTGTGACAAAACCATCGTCATCACTTGGGTCGGTTGCATCAAATTCACCAAAAATATCGGAGCGACCGTACTTAATGGCATCCGCGCCTTCATCAAAACTGTGGATGAAGGTGTAACCGGCTTCACCTATAAGTGTCATGCGGCTGGCCCCGGCTATTTGGTCAAAGAATTTAATGGCGGTCATTTGAATTTGAGAAATATCAAATAAACGATAACCATCAGAAATTTCTCCATCCAGTGTATTGTCGTAATCATCATTTAATTCAGTGGCACTGGAAGAGCCACGTACTAAAGTGCCTATGACCATGGGGCCGTTAATTTGAATGGGCGCATCAATTTTGTGACTTAGCTCCCCTGAAATAGCCATGGAACCGGCGTTGGTAGCAAAGCTTAAACCGGTAACAATAATATCTTCAGGGTAGGTGATGAAGTAGCTAGAAGTGGCAACGATATTCACCAGCGCAACCTGACTGGCTCCTGCGGTGGCAGCGTCAACGGACGCTTGTAGCGCAGCACCGGCAGCAATATGTTCGGCGCTTCCTTCGGTATATACATTGGTGGCCAATGCGGTGGCAATGTCAGTTTGTCCTTGCACTACAATAGGAGTGACGATGCCTGCCACATACTCTTCTTCACCAAATGTGTTTTTTGTACCACTGGCTAACGGTGCGCGGCTGTGAATATTCATGGCGTAAATGCCAAACTCAGTGTCTCCGAGCTCTTCCGATAAATAACGCATGGCCACACCAAATTGTCCTTCGTCTTTTGCTTTACGATTACCGTCATTGTTTCTGCCCACGCTAAAAGCACCACCGCCTACCAATACCGAATTACAACCTTCTGGGGCGTAATCGTTGGTGGCAAAATAAGTGCCACAACCGGGAATCACGGATTCCTGAAACTCAATTTGATAAAACATTTCCGCACTTAAATTGGTGGTGAGCCCTACGTTGGTGTAAGCCATGTTTACCGGTAACAAGCCTTCTTTAATTTCTGCGCCGGGTCGGCGAAAGGCATTTACATCCACAGGATTAATGGCATTAACACCGCCACGAATAAAGGTGCCTTCACCCCAGCTCACTACTTGTTTACCCAAGCGTACATCGACTGGTGTATCGGCCACTTCAAATTCGCCATATATAAAAGCGTCTAAAAGGGTGACACCTTGGGCTTTTGATAAATCGTTAAAATCAGAATCGTCTAGGCGAGAATCGGCATTGTTATAATTTAAGTCGGTACCGGTAGCCGTAGTGCCTCGTTCAGCAGTAGGGGTATGGCCATAGTCAACTTGGTTATTGGCAAGGGCAGAGTCATACCAGTATTTTCCCCGTACAAAGCCGCCTACGTTTTGATAACTAAATTGTAAATCATGGCTGCCTTTAAAAATTTGTGAAAAGGCGTCACCACTTTTGTAGTTACGGTTGCCATCATCACTGTTGCTGAAGTTATCTAGCCCATTGGCGGTTTGAAGTAATGCGGCATCTTGAGATTCCACGCGCCAGCTGGAACCCATGGAAAGCTGACTATCAAAAGAACCTTCAATTTGGCCAATATTAAATTCAAGTGCCTGTGCCTGTGCGGCCATTATTAAAGGGATGGTAAGAGCGAGAGTATGTTTACACCCGAGAGAATGGTGGTGTTTTTTGAGTTTCATAGTAGCCGCCTCTTTTATTATTTTTTATTTGCGAACCTAAAGAATTTCTTCTTTTAAGCTGCACTTTTTAATGACGTGTTATTGATACCATGAAGAAACGAAGGTGAATTGGACAAAAAGATACAAAACACAGACCAGAGTCGCCAGTATTTGAATCACCGTCACTTTCTGTATTTTTGATAGACAATGTGGCTGTTTAAACGTCAGATTTATATTCTTGACCGATAAGCTTGCCCTTAACGTTTTTTGTAGTGCAGAACTTTCAATAAAGAGAAGTACAGGCATAAAAAAACGGCCCGAAGGCCGTTGAATACATAACGCTATTTAGAACAATAGATGTTTAATCTTCGTAGCTCTCAATGGCAGGGCATGAGCAAATTAAATTACGGTCGCCATACACATCATCAATACGGTTGACCATGGGCCAGAATTTATTTTCGTAAACGTAAGGGGCCGGGAAGGCCGCTTGCTCACGAGAATAAGGACGTTCCCAATTGCCAGCGATGTCTTTTTGCGTATGCGGTGCATGTTTAAGAGGATTGTTTTCTTCATCCATCTTGCCTGATTTAACCGCGTTCACTTCTGCTTTAATGGCAGTCATGGCAGAGATAAAACGATCCAGCTCAGCTTTACTTTCAGACTCGGTAGGCTCAATCATGAAGGTGCCTGCCACAGGGAAGCTCATGGTAGGAGCATGGAAGCCGTAATCCATTAAGCGCTTGGCAAAGTCTACTTCGGTGATACCGGTTTCCGCTTTAATAGGGCGTAAATCCACGATGCATTCGTGGGCCACACGACCATTTTGGCCTGAGTACAAAATTGGATAATGCTCAGCTAATTTTTTGCTTAAGTAGTTACCGTTTAACAAGGCCATTTGCGTGGCTTTGCGTAATCCCTTGGCACCCAGTAAGCGTACATACATGTACGAGATAGGCAGGATAGAAGCGCTGCCGTAAGGCGCTGCACTGATTGCACTTTGGCCAACTGACTCATCATCAATTTGACGAACCGCATGGTTGGCAATGAAAGGCGCAAGATGTTTTTTAACACCGATTGGTCCCATACCTGGGCCACCGCCACCGTGTGGAATGGCAAATGTCTTGTGTAGATTCATGTGGCTTACATCAGCGCCAATAAAGGCTGGCTGAGTAACACCCACTTGCGCATTTAAGTTGGCGCCATCCATGTATACCTGACCGCCATTGGCATGAATAAGCTCACAAATTTCTTTGGCGCCTTCTTCATAAATACCGTGGGTTGAAGGGTAGGTCATCATCAAGCATGACAAGTTATCTTTTAGTTCTTCGGCTTTTTCTTTTAAATCGTTAAAGTCTAC
>MAAA01014401.1_pt1 | contig 10864 bp, 6 predicted proteins | sample 1115971 | NCBI WGS metagenome assembly MAAA01 (sample SAMN04961123, study PRJNA320927) | seawater metagenome | isolation source: sample BD02T6 sea water enriched with oil for 6 days | place: USA:Gulf of Mexico | collected 2013-07-27 | reverse complement strand
GCGGCCCAAAAAACAGTACGGGAAAAACATATATTCCTACTGGACCTAGAAGGGCAAAACGATCGTCCGTTACCGCCTAAACACAATATTACGCTGGTGGTAGAAAACACCACTCAAGCAAGCTTGCCGGTAAGGCAGCTAAAAGAAGTGATATACGACAGCTTTAGCCGAGTATTCACCGCCGAACAAGGGGATAGTTTTAAAGCGTACGCCGTATCCGAGAACATGTTGGATGTACGTAAAGATTTAAATGAAAACAAAACCCTCGCTGCCTCTGAAGCCAATGGCTTAATAGCGGCACTGACCGAGACCGGAACCGAGACCCGCAGTGATGGGGTTATATTGCACCATGTTAAATATGTGGTGCCGGTGCCCCTTACACTGACGGTAGGTTATGAATATGGTGAAAAACTTCATCGAGATGAAATTCTAATTTTACAGCATGACGATAGTGAATGGGCTCAAATTGTTAGATTGGGCCTAGGGGGAAGAGAAAAGCGGATACTAGAGGATGATAATGGCTGGTTAAAAATTAAATTTGAAGAGCTGCCAGAATCCGGAAAATTTTCCCTTATTTTACATAAGGAACATGATGGCTCGTCATCCGTCGCGTTTTTTACAGGTGCAAAAGTCGCCGAGATGCCTAAACTTTTTCAGTTTGATGAACTAAAAATGTCAGAAATCGGGATGACGGATCTTCCTCCAAACGACTTAGCACAGGCTGCCGCTGAACAAAAAGCATGGTTAACCCAGATAGCTAAATAATCACAGGTCATAATGAATATGAAATATTGTTTACTACTTTTTTTGGCCGTTATGCTAGTAGGCTGTGGGCCAACCCCCGCCACCCTAGACTATGACGAAGGCGAATTTATTGGATACAAGGTCCATTATGATGGGCCGCAAGCCGAACAGTGGGATGACCCAGACACCTTAAGCACCCCAAGGCTACAGTTTGTATGGCGGCCGCCCGGTGAAAATGAAAAGCGCAGTATTTGGAGTATACGCTTCGATGGCTCCGACTTAAGGCAGGCAGCAAATACCCAGTTAATTGATACACCTACTGCTGGTTCTATTCGAGATAATCCTATTCGTTCGCCCAATAATCGCTACATAGCGATAAGTATGGTGGCAGGTTGCAACAGCTGTGGTGTTATCCGTATTGTCGATTTAAAGACTCACACCGTTAAACAATTGAGTAAAAATTTTGATGGTGGCGACAATATGCAATGGACAGCCGATAGTCGTTATCTTGTGTTTCATGGGCGCGGCATGTTGCTTGAACACGATGTACAGACCTACAAAACTAAAATTATCGTTAAGCGCTTTTATGATGGTCACAACCCAGGGTTCTTTCATTTATTGGAAGGTGGCAAAAAAATAATGTTTGAACGTAATAATCAGCGTTTCATTCATGACTATAAAACAGGGGCGTTATTGTCTACCTTAAAAGGCGGGGCTTATAAATCGCCGTTAAGCAAAGATGAAAAATTTTACATAACAGGTGGTGGTGACCCTAGTGAATCTACAATTACTACGTTTGACGAGCCCAATACGGAGATTGCATATCTTCATAAAGAACTGGGCTTTCGTGGCAAGGTGACTATGGGTGGCATGGGGCCTGTTTTTAATGTTTCTCGTAGTGATATTAAAAAAGCCATGCCCAATGAACATCGCATTACCCGCTATACCCTGCCAGGTGAGGGCAATATTGATACCGTGTCCATCTATAATTTTGCAAACTTTATTAAACAATAATTATTTTTATAAAGCTGTTTAACTAACAAAGTTAAATGGTTACAAGGGAATGACCTATGGGCAATGATAAGCCACAAGACAGTGCAGTGGATAACTCACTGTTGTATTTTGTAAGCGGTGAACCAGATTGGGATGGTGGCTTCAAGAAGGGCAGCTTACGGCCCATTAACGATACGTTTATTGCATTGAATCAAGCGAATAATGTCACCTCTTCACTGGAGGTAGACGGGGGAAAGGTTAAAACCAAGGCCACCTTTACCAATAATGCCCAAATTTATTTAACCGATAATAAAGGTGCAATTTATAATTTTAATACCGGTAAAATCAGCAAAGATGCCACTGCCGCCGCCATCAGTGCCTTTGAACTGGGTGGGCCGGTTAATCCGTTTGAAAAAGAGGCCGAGCTATTTTTTCCGCCCCAGCATTTACTGCAATACAGCTTGGCCAGTCAAGGTTATGCCGGCTGGATTGATAATCTACGTGATAGTATTTCTGCGCTTTCTGACACATATAAAAAAGAGGCGGCGATCAGCCTTAAACCATATAAGGTGAATGTAGGTACCGGTTTTATTAACCCCGACAATAAACAGGTTAAATGTTCAACCTCGTATAAAACCTGGCATGCCGAGCAACAAAAAATATTGACAACAAAGCCAAACAATACCGTGACGGTATTGGCTATGGCCAGAACACGGGCGATATTGGTAACGTTTTCAAGTAAAAAATATTTTGATGCCAAAGTAACTATTAATACCCGTTACGGTGCACCTGCTTTTTTAAGCAGTCTGCCTATAAACTCAAAGGATATAAATTTACCCCCCACGAAAAGTAAACTGTACGAAGACAAGACCATCGCTGAAGTTAAAGAAATAATAGATGGCAATGGTAAGTCATTAGGTTATGGCGCGGTTTTTTATGATGCCCTAGATACTCATGGCAAAGCACAAACGGTAGAGGATCAAATTTACCAAATTACCGTGACTTTTGAAGTTAAGAAAGGTAAAAATCCGTTAGGCTCAGAGCTTGGCAGCTACACATTAATGGAGCGCATTCGTTTCCCTATTAAAAATGCGTTTGGCGAATACGATGTCATTAATGGCGATGCTATCAGTGTTGAAGAAACCTTAATTAAGCAATTCCCATTGCATTACCCACATATTATTAAACGGGCATCAGATAGCCGCACGTTAATCGGTAATGTTGCGCCCCCTGCGCCATTGGCTGGCATGGGGGGCTTTGAATTTAGTTTGCAAAATTCCCTAGAAAAAACCAAATTAGTGGGTGGGGTATTAAGTGGCAGCACTATGATGGGCTTAAGAAAGTTAGGTACCGCAGTATGGGGCAGCGTTGATAAAGGTGAATCAATTTTACGCGACAGCGTAAATCTGGCCTTTAACGTGTATGACGTAGCCGATAAACTTCCGGGTTTAATGAATACAGCGCTATCGGTGGTTGAGGTGGGTAATCAAAATGTTGGTTTATTAAGTGATATCCCCAGTACAGTGGACTTGCCTCCATCAATTTCAGCGCAATTAGATACTTTTATTGGTCAACAAGCCGCGCGCCATCCGTTACCTGATAGTTTACTGAAGATAAGCCGCAATGCTGGTAAGGCCATCGATGCCTTAGGCCCAGCGTTAGATGCATTAACGGTTTTTAACGACGCAGCCCACTTGTCTGGCACATGGAAAAATTTAGAGAAAGCAATGGGGCAATATAAATCCGTGTTGAATGATTATGCCCATAAGGTATTAGTGGTCAGTGCAGATCAATCCAACTTTTCTATGGCCGACGAAAAAAAACAGCGAGACAAAATTGACGTCTTTATTAAAGATAACCCAGATAGCCGGGTGGTAGAGCCCTATGGTGATGGTTATATTATTAACGCACGTTTTAATTTTGATCGCTCAAATTTTATAGCCGATGATAGTTTTCAGTCTCTTACCGAATTATTAAAAAAATTGAATCATGATGAAATTTGGTTAACGTTAGAGGGGCACACCTGCGACCTAGGTAGCCCTGAATATAACTTAAAACTGTCGCAGCGCCGTGCAAAGTCGCTTGAAAAAACCATTCGTGATGAACTAGGTAATTCTACAATATTTATTGATGCCATTGGTAAAGGTGAATCTGAGCCTTTGGTAGGAAATACCAGTGAGGTAAATAGGGCGCGTAATCGCCGGGTAAATGCGTATTTTAAGTTTAACCAAATTAATCAATACCAACCTTCCAGAGAAGGCATTGCCCATATTGAAAGGCTAAGAACACTTAGCACCTTAAAACAATCGGATTTGCCGGTAGCCTTTCAAAAAACCATGAAGAGTGTTTTAGATTGCATCGCAGGCATTCCACCCACTAATCCGGCGCATGCTGCATTCAGTGTATTGTGGATGGTGGGTAATGTGTTAGTTGATGCAGCAAGCTTTTTGGATAAAGCACTGCATGGTGAAGGATTTATTAAGTCATTAGAAAACTTTGATGTGCAGCAAGTCAGCGCTGCGAGTAATCAATTATTACTATTGAAAGCGCCTGAAGGCGATGAATCGTTATCTATTAGCCAGTATTTAGATGGTCAAATGAGAATTCGAGCTGAGGCCATGAACGGCTTAATGGCCCTATTGATGCGTTGCTCTATTGAAAGCAGTGGCAAGGCGTTGGAAAGATTTGAAGATCAGGGGAAATTTTTTGATGACCCAAGAATCGGTTTTTATGATCGTACGTTTGGTAAATATAGTGACGGTTTTAGTTACCAAGACAACATAAAATTATACCGTGTAAATGATTATATAGAACGATTTATATTAAAAGATGGCTGGCAGTTAAGTATTAATCCTATTTTTCCCATGAGCCTAGATGATCATTGGATTTATTTATTAAGAACCAGTCAAATTGACGAAGAAGCATTATTACCTGCTGACGCAAAATGGTATGAAAAAGCCATAGATGTAGTTAGTGACGTAAAAGATATGGCGGTAGACTTTGTAGTTTCGGCCGACGATTATAGTGATCAATTTAAAGACCTTACCGGTAATTTAATAAATGGCTGTGACTATATTTACAGTAATATAAAAACCCTAAAGAACTCGGATAGAAAAGACTTATTAAGTGCAAAATTTCAATCGTTATTTCCTGTTCATCATTTAGAATCCAAAAATTTAACTGAATTTGTATCGGCCTTTATTCCAGATTTTACGGGCTTAAATGATCAGTCAATCGCTATAAATACATTAAGTGTTAGAAAAAGAAATAGCCGAAAAGGGGTGGCGTGGACTCCAATGGGGGGCTGGTTGAAAACAAATAAAAAAGTCTCTCCATTTGATCAAATTCAAATTACAGTTATTTTGAATTCGGCTACAAATGATAAAGTTAAAGAACTTATTAAAGATAAGGTAATCACAAGTGTTCCCGTTGAGGCTTACCCTGTTAGGGTTGATGGGCTTAATATGGAAGGACCTAGTGTTACTGGGTTAATTAAAAAATTAAGTTTAAGTGATTTAACATCTGAAGAAAAAAAACGGGTTGAAATCCTAGAGATAGAAGAAGCCGACCTATATGGTGCGATATTACACCCCAGCTTCATGATAGGGGCTAACGTGATGTACGGCACTAAACCCATGGCAAATATGTTCAGCGCGTTTCTAAATGTAACTGATGAACATACTCTACGTTCAATCTTTAACTGGGATCATACTTGGTCTATGGATTATGAATACGAGGTTGTATTGGGTAGTGTGGCTGATACAAAAAATACAGCCAGCTATTGTAACGATATTAAAAAATGGTCTGAGGATCAAAGTCAAAATTTAACTGAATTCAGACTTATGTTGGGGGCCAGTGAAAATCCAGCGGCTAATTTTTATAAAGATGAAGGCATATTGTTAGACAGGCATTTCTTAGGTATAGGCAAGCAAAAGGAGGATTTACCGCCGTTCTTTAAAGCAGCCGAATGTTTTAACCTTATTCAACCCAATAGATCAGGCGCTTATCATTATTCTGATTCAAATTGGTATTCAAAAGGAAAAGCGCCTTTTAATATTAATCCAAGAGATCAACTAGAACTAAAAAGCTTTAACTGGCACGGGAAAGTCAAATTAGCGGTGGTGATTGTTGCGGATGAGATTGATGTAGCGGCCTATGAAAACAGAAAAATTAGCCATAGAAACATTCCTGGGATGGTTCAGTTGTACCGAATGGGAGCTAACGATGGTGAAATGAATTTACCTGACAACACTCCAACTGGACCAGAAGATATTGGTTTAGCTAATGTACAAGCAAACATCATGAAGACAGTTCCATTTAGTGGGCCAACCTATGAAGTTACTTTTAAGGAAGTGGGATATATAAAATTAGATGACAGTAATGAGTTATCTTTTACTCTTGCAGATAATTTTGATGAAACAAGTTTAGATGTCTCATTGGAATCGGCTTTTAACTCTAAACAATCACTTAGGGTGTTATCTGGCTTAAAAGAAGAGTCACAAGATGCCTCATGGATAGATAAGCAATTAGCCAAACTAAAAGATAATTCAAAACATGTTTACGTGGCACAGTTAGAGCTTGATTATCAGAACGTAATTGGGGAACTAGTAGATGGACTTAAACCCTTTAAAGTATTTACAGAAAGAGAAGAGGATATAAAAGATGATTGGGTATGGAATCTTAAGTTAAAGGTAACGACTCAAGGTGATTCAGGTTTTACTAATGATAATGCTAAGGGTGTTTATAGTCTTCCTTATCCAAAAGGATTGTTTGACGTTACTTCAAAATGGTATGAACCCAGTAAAGGTAATAAAGATAAAGCGCTTAAGGAAATTGAAGAAAATATAGAGATCGATAAAAATAATAAAGTAACAAAAATTGCTTCTCAAAAGCGTCCTATTCACATTAGTCCACTCATTAAGTGGCTGTCCTTTAGTGATTCTAAAGGTGAGGCTGGAGGAGGTAACGAAAAGAGGGACGCGATTAGGAACTGGCTAAACAGGCAAGGAGGCAGTCGATTTTTGTCATACAGTAAAAACCGGGTTATGGAGGATGAAGGTGATATTGTAAAACAGGACGAAAAAGAAACAGCCTAACTAAACTGATAATAACAAAAACCTACAAACAATTATCATGGCGTTGTAGATTTTTGACGTTTACTTTTTAAAACTAAAATATCTAAAACGTAGGAAAGGCGCTCCTTTCCATACAACGGTTAATGTGATTGACAATATCTTCCCCGTCTTCTTCTAGTACAAAATGGTCTGTATCTAGTATGTGAAACTCTAGGTTGATCAGGTCACGTTTATCATTAAAGGGACTATCTCTAAACCAATAAACGAACCACTATCACCTTGAAGCTGGGTGTTTGTCAGTTATTTTACTAAGATAGACGTCTTATTAGTGTTTCTAAGGTTCTGGTCTTAGTTATCGCGCAGTAATGAACCTTATGGAGCAAGGTCTTTATGTGCCTAAAGGCGAGGCAGATGAAATACTGTCACATATTAAGTCAGATTTCATAGTGAATGTATCAGGAAGTGGGCAAATGGGGCGTCACAAGGTATACGAACACAGAGTGGTATGGGAACATGACTTCTATACTATACAGCCAGATTCTTAGGGGAAATAAGTGAATAATTATAAAATCAGTATTCTATCTATTTGCCTATTTTTAGTATCGGTATTGATATGTATAAATGTTAATGCGGTAGCTATTGAGATACACCCAGATGAAAAACCGCACTTAGATGCATTATTTAAACGACTTAATTTAGATTTTAATAAGATAGTAATATCAGAAATGAAGTCAGGTAAAATAACTAAAAAAAATACAAATTATTATCGTGATTTTGGTGATTATAAAACATATTATTTTTATGATGTTAAATTTGGAGGTTCTCAAACTATAACCCTAATTACGGATCTTGATAATAGAATATCTTTTCTGCGTATCGTGGAAACAGACCTTGTTGATTTGAGGGAGGTGCAGAACTTTAAAAGTTTGAAATGGTTAAATGTTCATGTGACTAATATAAAAAGTCTTCGCGGAATTAGTAAACTAAAAAAATTAGAACGTCTTGACTTTCTTGGTAATGATAATATTAATTCTTTGTCGGAAATTAAAGATTTGCCACGTTTGAAAATTATAAATTCAGATACCAATTCGTCAATAACAGATATTTCTGGTATGAGAAACTTACCCGCTTTGAATGTGTTTTTATGTCGTTCGTGTGAGATTGATAATGTTGAGTCACTATCCAAATTTACATCATTAGAAAAATTAGAACTAGGAATAAATGCTAATAGCTTAGATCCTCTTAGATCTCTTAAAAACCTAAAGTTTTTAAAAACAACATCTTTAGTATTGAAAGAAATTGATGCGATAAATGATATGGCTTCTTTGGAAAAGGTTTGGTTTAGAGGTGGAAAAGCAGAAGCTCTTAATATTTCAAAGACGTTGCCTAATTTAAAAAGCTTAAGATTCTTGGATAACCCATTGAAGCAACTACCTGATTTATCGAAACTTCCTGCGCTTGAAGTATTCTCTGTTGTACGATCAAATATCTCTAAAGTAGATCTACCTAGTGATTTACATAAATTAAAAGTCCTTAAGTTTATTGGTAATGACAACCTTAAAACAATACCGAAAATAAGTAGCATTCCAAATTTAGAAAAGCTTACACTCACTAAGAGCGCTTTTGAGAGTGTCGAAATTGATCATTTACCCAGTTTACAGGTGCTTGATCTATCTAACACTAATATTACTCAGCTTGGTGATTTCTCAAGGTTCCCAAGTCTGACAGAACTTAAGCTTTTTAATACTAAAGTGATTTCATTAAAGCCACTTTTAGATGCGCCAAAATTATGGAGTGTAGTGCTAGACCGCTCGGCCAGAGGTATCCCCAATGTAAGCCTTATTACTCAAGCCTTAAAAGTAAATGCTGTATTGCGTTATGATGATGGTAAAGATAAACCATCGGCTAAAGAAAGATATGCTCAACTACTGGCTGAGAAAAAGTCGATAAAACCTGAGAAAACAAGCAGGCGCCGTAGAAATTAAATAAATAGAATTTCCTAATGAATGTATCAGGTAGTGGGAAAATGGGGCGTCACAAGGTATACGAACATGACTTCTATACTTTACAGTCAAGTTCTTAGGGGTAATAAGTGAATAATTATAAAACCAGTGTTTTATCTATTTGCCTCTTTATAGTATCGGTGTTGATATGTATAAATGTTAATGCGGTAGCTATTGAGATACACCCAGATGAAAAGCCACACTTAGATGCGTTAATTAAACGACTTGGTATCGATAAAGATAAAGTTGAAATATGGGCGCGAAGTCTTGATAAAGAGAGGAAAAAGTATACGGATTATTATCGAAAATTTGGTGATTATAAATATTATTATTTGCATAACAATGAACCTTACCAAAATATAAATTTTGTAACCAATCATAAGAATCGAATTGTGTATCTTAAAATAAAAGAAATAGATTTGGTTGACTTAAGAGAAGTACGGTATTTTAAAAGCATTAGGTGGTTAGATATTCATGTGACCAACATAAAAAACCTAAAAGGTATTGATGAATTAAAAAAGTTAGAGAGATTAGATTTTATTGGTAATGATAATATAACGTCCTTTGGTGATATTCATAGCTTACCTTTATTATCTGTAGTTAATGCAGATTCCTCTTTAGGTATAGTATCAATTGATGGTATGAAAGATGTACCACTGTTAAAAGAATTCAATTGTAATCGTTGTAAGATGTCTAACATTTATTCTTTAACTGAATTGATTTCATTGGAAAAGTTAATATTAGGTACGACAGCAGTAAACTTAAAACCAATTGAAAAGCTTAAAAATCTAACGCATTTACAGGTACACTCCCAAACATTAACTGACATTAGTGCGATCTCTAGTTTAGTGAACTTAGAAACACTAAATATTTATGATACCAAAGCAACTAAATTGGATCTTCCTACTGTAATGCCAAAGTTGAAAGAAGTTAACCTGTATAAGGCTCCACTTGGTTTGTTACCTGATTTATCAAAATTGCCAAACATTGAAAAATTATTTGTTATGGAAAGCGCCATTGAAGAACTGAATTTCCCTAAAAATTTAAGTAAGTTAAAATCAATAAAATTTACTAATAATAAAAAAATATCTACTATTTCAAGAATAGGCAGTATGCTTAGCTTAGAAGAATTAACCATTTCTAAAGGCGTTTATGGGAATATTGAAATCGATGACATGCCCAACTTAAAGATGCTTAACATATGCAATACGAGTGTTACCCAGTTGGGTGATTTTTCAAGGTTTCCAAATTTGGAAGATCTAAGGCTGTTTTATACAAATATAACGTCATTAAACCCGTTATTTGATGCACCCAAATTATCGATGGTTATTTTAGATAATTAGGCCAGAGATATACCTAATTTTAGCTTAATTACTCAAGCACTTAGAGAGAATGCATTACGTCATACTGATCTTGATGCAAGTCGTCCATCGGCTAAAGAACGTTATGCGCAACTACTGGCTGAGAAAAAGTCTATAAAACCAGAAAAGTCACGTAGACGTCGCAGAAACTAAATAATATATGAGATTGAATATGAATGAGTTAGGAAAGATACTATTCCCCATAGCCGCTGTTGCAGTGACAATATCGGCTATTATGAGTAATGATTGGTTGCGGCTGGGTATTGCGGCGCTGTTTATACTTGCCACCATACGCGCTTTTAAGGCAGATGAAACCTCTGACGTAAAAGAAAAAAATGATCAATTGGATGAACCTAAATAAAATCTCATAACCCCTTGCTTCAGGGTTGGTGGTACAGACTGCCTAATAATATGATCAGTGCGACAAGCGAAGCTGGCGTAATATCAAGAGGTGCAATCCCTCTATTTGGTTGGCCAGTAAGCCGTCAAAGCTCGGCGTTTGGTAACGGCTGTGGCTTAGCGTTGCTAGGGGAATAGATCGGTTCAGCCATTGGGCTTTGAAATACAGATTATGGTCGCCGACCTAGTTAACTTAAAGGAAGGTAAAAAGTAGCAGTGCGCAATGCAAGTGCTGTGATCAATCTTCGGAATCAGTAGACTACATACAAGTGTAGAAATATTACGGCGC
>MAAA01011079.1_pt1 | contig 10888 bp, 2 predicted proteins | sample 1115971 | NCBI WGS metagenome assembly MAAA01 (sample SAMN04961123, study PRJNA320927) | seawater metagenome | isolation source: sample BD02T6 sea water enriched with oil for 6 days | place: USA:Gulf of Mexico | collected 2013-07-27 | reverse complement strand
GGTTGGCATCGATCTCTTCTGGATCAAGAATGCCATTCGAATTCGCATCTATGCCCATCTCAATTTCCATGCCCCCATTGGGGCATAGTTGATTTTGAACACTAAAGGTTCGTGCTAAAGAAGGTAGGTTTTGCACTGGAGTTTGATCAACTTCATCAGAGCCAGATGAGCCACCACCACATGCACTTAAAAAAGAAACTGTACTGGCAAGCAGTAGAGATTGGGAGAGAGTTTTTATCACTTTAACATCCTGTTAAATTCCTTGTCTGACAACGAGTCATTCTAGCAATCTTACCAAGCGTGATGATTTTTGTATATATTGAAAGTAGGTAGATCTGGCTCCTTTTTAGAATATTAGAATCAAAATTGGAATAAAGCTACGACCTAAAGGACTCAAGGCAAGAGACCTTTTAATTTTTTATTCAACGAAATAAAATTGATTAAGGCCGAGAGTTTCTGGCTCGAAAGGCATGAGGCAATTTATTATTTGACATTAAATTTCGCCAATAAAACTCAACAGTATTAATAATTCATCAATGCCAAACCCTGTATCCGTTCCAACAAAGATTGTTAGAACAAAATAAAATTACGCTATTAAAATAGGCTCGCCAAAACACTGCGCTTAATTTGGCACTGCTATCTTTGGAAACTAAAAGCTACCAGCCAATGATACATAGGGGCCGTTAAAACTGGTTTCAAAATCCGCGACTAAAGAAAATTCGGTGTCGGCGTCAAATTTGGCACTTAAAAAACTCGACCGGTAGCCTAAGTCTATACGGGCATTTCGATTCGATGCGAAGTTAAACTTGCGGTATATAGCTACATCAAACTCATAGAAAAATACTGAACCGGTATCCATGAGCTTGCCGTTTGCATTCTCTGCGGTTGTTAAAAACTCCCCGCCCGGCTCCATTAGGCCAAGCCCTACCCTAGCTTCGTAACTAATATTCACACCAGTGGGATCTATAGAGTTGTCTTCTGCCATGCGATCAACTGAGCGAACTAGGGCTTGTGCCAGGTGCCCGGTGTACTCGAAATTTTCAAATCCGGATAAGATAACTGTATTCGGGTTGGATTCGTGTACCAGGTATACATCTTGTGGTAAATCGTAACTCATATAGCGATATCCCAAGCCAAAGCCTGAGTTATGAATTATTAAAAGGTCTTGCACGATTAATTCGGTGGAGAAAGAAGCATCCCCCTCACTGCCATTATTTGCTTCTGCGCGGAAAAACCCATCGAAGCTGCCTTGTATGTAGCCCAGTTCAAAGGAAAGGCTTTCACTTAAGTCAGAGTAATTAACACCCATAGACAGATAGTTTAATGCCTTCTCACCTTGTTCTGCCGCTTCGGTTTTGTCGATTAATTCCAGGTCGAAGGTAAATGACTTTACTCGCACACTAAATGAGGCAGAGGCAATGATAGATTGGTCAATGGAGTAGTCCACATTAAGTGCATTATTGCCAAACCGCTTAGCAGCGGTACTTTTTTGTTGCCAGGATGCCATCCATGGAGATAACCGTGCAGTAACTCCTAGCCAGAAACGGTTACTATTTTCAACTCCCTTCGTTTCTACAGTTAACGTAGACTCACTTGTTTCTGAGGTAAGTAGATGATGTTCGTTTGAAAATGCAATTGAAGAGATCAAGTATAAGGGAATAATGGAGAAAAAAATATTTTTTGAATAATGTGGCATAAATATGTAATCCGTAATTTTTACCGTTTATAACGGCTTACTTATTGATTTTATAATGATAGGAAAATATAAAAGGACTGCGTGAAGCAGTCCTTTTATATTGACTCTAGGGTGCAGGCTCAGGGAACAGTGTTGGGTCGGCGGCATTAGGGTTCCATAACGCACCTACTCCGGAAGGATCCCATAAATCATCTACGCCATTGGGGAAGTTTTTGGTGCTTCTTGGGTTATTGATCCCATCTACAGTGTAGGTTGTGCTGTCTATAATAAATTGCGTGGCAGCTACACCATCGCTTAATTGGTCAACAGGTGTCCCATAACCATCATAAAAGTTTGTACCTGCCGAATTGGCTATATAACTGTTATCAAAGAAAGATGTCATAGTAGAAATTGCAACTCGCACATCTGAATTAGAAATAGCAACTGAATATGAAGACCCCCCTGTTAATCGCTCTATTAATGAACCCGATATACTGCTTCCATTCTGGCCATTTACTGATTTAAGAAAACTACTATTTAAATCACCATAATTATAAAAATAAGCACTAATGTAGCTGCGACTCACCCTTCCATGACTATAGTGATAACTAATTCCAGCATAATAACTGTGATTCACATTCGCATAAATATTCAATTCACTGTTAGACCAAGTAACAAAGCTATTGTTTATATCGCCATATAAACTGCCTCCATTAAACGCCAAATCACTGCGATTTATTTTATTGTTATTATATGTGTATAGCGGTAACGCAATTTTAATATTGGCCAAAGCAGTATTTGAGTTATTTAAAGTCAGCCTGCCACTACCTGAACCAGTTGAGCGAATAGTTATAATATTTTCAGAACTGCCCTCTATAACACTATCCGTAAATGTGACGTTGGTATCCTTCTCAATCATTAAGTCTGTACCAGCACTAATTGTTACATTAGTCAAAGAAACATACGAATAGCCAGACATTTCTCCAACCCCTTCATACCCCACAATATAAACCACACCATCACTATTCACGTTACTGCTATCTATGGTCTTGCCAGAGATATTGCCCATGAGTGGATAGTTGTTTTTATCTAGCGGGTTATATTTATAACTCACTTCATCACCGTCATTTATGCCATCACCATCGCTGTCGGCCAAGAATGGATCAGTGCCATAGGTGGGTTCGTCGGCGTCTAACAGGCCATCGTTGTCATCATCTAGATCGTCAGCGTCGGCTAGACCATCCATGTCATTATCGGCAGCGGTTAATGGGTGTGAATCATTGTCTAGGGAGTCAAAGATGCTGCCGTAAATAGGGTCTGATTCCCAATCTTCTTGCAGATCACTGTAGCCGTCGTTGTCGTTATCATAATCTAAGTAGTCAGGTAGGCCGTCTTCATCCCAATCCGCTTGATATAGCAGGCTGCTGGTAATAATGGGATACAAATGGGTATCGTTTGCTGGTTCTGGGCTGTAACCGGTTTGTGTTGCGATAGCTTCTAGGTCGGTACTACCCCAGTAATTGTAGGAAATATCGAGCAATTTGGCGTTTACCGTGGAGGCACTGCCCAGCACATTGTAGTGCATGGTTAAGCGGGTGTTGTCGCCTGTTAAGTCAATTTGGCTATTGATTAAAGTACTATTAGTTAAGCGTAAAGAATAATCGCCACTAACGTTGGTATTGCTTAATTCACTAACAGAAATAGAACCTGCCCGTTCAATTTTGGCATTGTTGAACTGGCTATTATCAATTGACCCATTATTAAAATAGAAACCTGCACCATTGAACGTACTATTTACTGCACTATTGATGTAAGCAATAGTGCTTGTAGTGGTGGTTGGGTTACCTGCACTATCTAGTTTATTAAAAGTAACATTGGAAACTGAACCGACTCGTAAGGAATAATCCGAATATGTACCGTATCCGTATTCATTGAATGTGCTATTAGTAGCCGATTTAATATAGAAATCAGGGTGGAAAGCATAATAACCATTGACCACACTATTACTTAGCAATAACGGTACAAGATTATATTTCCTTGTATGACTATCCGTATAGTCATGATAAACCTTCAAATAATTCAACTCAGTAAACTTAAACTTACTGGCCGTTTGATTAGACGTATCATAAATAATCGCCGACTGGTCATTTGAAGAGTAAATATAGGTTGGATCGGTCGATATGGTTACCCAGTCGTATTCCAAGCCATACGCCATGATATTTCCGCGCGTCATGATATGACGCTTAGCACCGTTAAATTCAATTTCAGTACCCGGCATTAAACTTAACGTGGCCCCTTCACGAATTAACATATTGCCCGTGATAATGTATGGCGAACGTGATTTAAGCCAAAGTTCGTTAATAGCAATAACGCCCCCGTTTAATTCAGTGGGGCCTGCATTATGTAACGACGCCGTCGCTGAAACCGAAACGGTTTGATCACTTTCTTTTGGCGTGTCATCTATCCAGGTAACTCGGTAAAAATAAGCCTGGTCATTATTAATATTAGTATCCACATAATATGTGGTATCCGCTGGCACATCTTGCAGCACGGTAAAGTGATTGCTGTCGGTTGAGCGATATATTCGATAACCGCCGGCTGCGCCGCTTTTTTCACTCCACACCAAACCTATTTCTTGATTACCCGCCGAAATATTTATGCCGGTTAACGCGGCATTACCCACCACGCCTGATGATGCGACCTCAGTTACTGTGGTAACGCCATCACTGGTGGTGATACTAAAGTAAATCGTCTGGCCTTCTGGCACGGTGAGGGATATTGAGTGTTCGGATACATCCGATACCGATACGGTTGCCGACTGTTCCAAGTTACCGGGGTCAGTTCCATATAGAATGGTGGCAGTGGCTAATTCGTTAGTGGTAAAGCTAATCTGTAATTGCCCGTCTACCGATTGAGTTAATAGTTCGCTAACTGTGGGCGAAGTGCTAATGACTAACTGGCTAGCACTATTAATGCTTGCAGTATTGCCCGCGCGGTCAACAAAGTTAGCTGTTACTAGCGTGGCTATGTCTTCAGCCGAGGTGATGACGTAATCGGTTTCGTATACGCCATCATCTGCGATGGTATCGCCCCATAGGCCGTTATCGTATAGGGGCAGATCAATTACCAGACCTGGAATTGTGACCAGTGCAACACCACCTGTTTCGTTCGCGGTTAAGGCTATGTGTAAGGTTTCTCCCATGGTAGACACTGGGGACAAAGCAAAGCTACTTAAGGTGAGTTGAGTATCCAGAATAATAGAGCTGATGGCAGGTGTTAGTGGATTGCCAATAATGTCTGTGAAGTCTACCTGTACTGTTTTTTCACCGTCACCAGCACTCAGCATTAAATTACTTGAGGCTGCGTAGCTAACAATACCTTGCTGAACACCACTCTCTGTTACTTGCATATTACTGGCATTGGCATTGGTGATGGCCAACATTACATCACGGCTATTGGTGTAGGTGATGCCGCCGTTAATGTATACAAAGCTGTTGCGCACTCTAGTAAGTGGCAAGTTGTATTGGGTAAGGCCTGCGGCCAAGGTTAGTTCATGGATAACGGTTTCCCAACTGCCATTTGGATAAGTGATCTCAAAGGTGTAAACACCCAATGGCAATGATAAAAATTCGAACTCACCCGCCGCACTGGCTTGGATAGTGGTTACCTGCCCGCCCTTGGTGGCGGTAATGCTGGCCAGAGTATAATCAGTGCCTTCATCAATGGTTAATACACCTGCTACCTGAGCAGTGGATTGCTCCATATCAATTAAAGCCACTGTGGTATCCGTTTGGGCAGTCACTGTGTAGGAACGATTTTTTACTGCAGTATTAATATGACCTTTAGTAAAGAAACGGATAGACCAGCTACCCGCTGCATCGGTAGTGGTATTGAGTGACGTATTGTTTATTTCTACTCGTACACCTGAGTGATCGCTATAACCTGCCAATGACACTTGGCCTGATATTGTTCCCATGTTACTTGCTGGGTCGGAATCGGGGAAGACATTTGGATTATTCATGTCCCACCAAGCCCCCACACCTTTAGGGGACCAGATTGGGGCGGCTTCCAGATAAGGTTTAAAAACAAGGTTTGGAAAATTTGGCGCTGAGCGTGGGTTGTCGATCCCATCTATAGTCCAAGTTAAAACCTGGGAACCCATTCCAGCACTATGGCTAAATTCTGATTCAAATACAGTTGCTGCTACACCATCACCCAATTGATCAACCGGCTCGCCATATCCAAAGTAATAGTGGCCACCGTAACCTGTTAGAATAAATGAATTGTCAAAAAAGAACGGTAGATTAGTATGAGTAAATCGAACATCAGAATCGGTTATAACCGCATATTCACCGTTTAGTGAATTTAAATAAGAGCCTTCAACTGAACTACCTGACCTTAGATATAGATTGTTTACATAACTATTTTTTACATCACCATAAGTATAAAAATAAGGAACTATATAGCTAGACTCAAACACTCCATAATCATCAAAACTATCTGCTCCAGTAATATAGCTATTTTTCACTAGACCATAATTATTCCAACTATAATTTGCATTAATAAAACTATTTCTAATTATTCCATATGTACGCCCCCCGGTGGCTCCTATATCACTATTGCTAATCACCGAAGCTGCATTGGCATTCATTTTTAAGGCTATTTTTATATTCGAATAGCTTACAACCGTCGAATTAAAAGCAAGAAAGCCATCGCCAGCGCCATTTGAGCGTATCTTAATTACATTACTAGTGCTTCCCGCAAGAATACTTTCATTAAATGTAACCTGCGTATCTTTTTCAATCATCAATGTAGTGCCAGCGGCAATTGTCACATTATTTAATGATACGGACATACCACTAGGCATACCCATGGAATCCATGCCTTCATAGCCTACTATATACACCACACCATCGTTATTTACATTACTACTATCAATAGTTTTGCCAGATATGCTGCCCATCAGAGGGTAATTATTTTTATCTATGGGGTTGTATTTATAACTCACCTCATCACCATCATTCACCCCATCACCATCGCTGTCGGCCAAGAACGGGTCGGTAAGGCGAATGAGTTCATCAGTGTCACTTAAGCCATCGTTATCATCATCAATATCTGAATCATCCACTATGCCATCCATATCGTTATCAGCTGGTGTAGAGGGATGGGACTGATCATCTAATGGATTAAAAATTTCGCCAAAATCAAGGTCTGACAACCAGTCTTCCTGCAGGTCACTGTAACCGTCGTTGTCATTATCGTAATCTAGATAATCGGGCAGGGTGTCATTATCCCAGTCAGCTTCATAAAGCAGGCTACTAGTGATAATTGGATAAAGGTGCGTGTTGTTTGTCTGGTCTGGGCTATAGCCTGTTTGTACGGCTATGGCTTCTAGGTCGGTACTGCCCCAGTAGTTATAAGAAATATCCAGGTATTTGGCACTGACCGTTGAACTGCTATCCAGCACACTGAAGTGCATAGTTAATCGTGCATAACTATTATTAAGATTAACTTGTGTATTGGTAAGCGTGCTGCCTGTTACGCGTAAAGAGTCATAGCCGCTTATCGTCGTATTGCTCAGCACACTATTTGAAATAATTCTAACACCTTGAATACTGGCATTACTAAATGAACTTCCGTCAATGCTTCCATTATTAAATTCAAAACCAGCATCATTAAATGAGCTATTCACTGCACTATTAATGGATGCCATGGTCGCACCATTAAGCTTAGGCGCACCAGATGAATCTACGTTGTTAAACGTAACGTTGGTGACAGAACCAATTCTAAATGAACTATAGTCATACTCAGCACCATTGATTTTGTTAAATATGCTGTCAATGGCGGACTTGATATAGAAATTTGGTAACGAGGCGTTGATAGTACTTTGACGTATAACTACAGGCACTAGGCTACTGCTCATCCCTGCATCATAATGAAATTTAAGGTGATTCAATTCGGCATGGTTAATTTCACTGGTCGAATAATTCGATGTTTCGTAAATTAAAGCGCCTGAATAAGTACTTGCATTATTACCCATAGGGTCAGCATATGTTCCTTCATAAGCATTAAATACAATTTTAGATTCTTCTGTACCCAGAATTCGGATCACTCCAGCAAGGTGTAGACCTACATCCGGCTGGGTGAAGTCAACCTGCGTGCCGGGTAATAACAGTAACTCGACTCCTTCTTGCACCTTAACTTTGGCGCTAATTTCATAAGGCGAACGAGATTTTAACCAAACAGTATTAATATCTATTAAACCGCCAGCAATTTCAGTGGGACCAGCCAACTCCAAGCTTGGGGTTACCGATACGCTCTCGCCTTCCTCGCTTTCATTGCCATCTACGTCAACAGACGTTATACGGTATATATAGTCTGTGCCGTTACTCACTAGGTCATCGGTATAATATTTATTAGCCACCAGCTCACTGGGGTTAGCCAAAGTAAAGGCGGTGCCACCATCACTGGATCGGTAGATACGGTAACCCTGAGCATTAGCGGTAACATCCCAAATCAAGCCTACTTCATTATTGCCAGGGTATGCGCCAAGGCCGGTTACCGGTGGTGGGGCTAGTTTCCCTTGCCCGTCTAACTGGCTAGTGTTTTCGGCGCCGTCTGCCACGGTAATTCGAAAATAGGTTAAGCTATTAGCTGATAACCCATTTAAAGTAATAGAGTGCGAAGTGGTAAATACCCTACTCACCTCAACGGCGTTATTTAAGTCTGCAATATCATTGCTATAAATAATCTGCGAGATTGCTGGCTCATCGGTAGAAAAACGAATGGTCATTTCACCTGATGACACGTTAGAGCTTGAGGTTAGGTTTCTAATTTCAGGGGCGGTATTCAATACTACATTCGCTGCCGAATTAACTGTTAGTGTATTGCCAGCTGCATCAATAACCGATGCTGTGGCAACCTGGTTAAGATCAACCGGAGTACTAATAAGGTAATCGCGTTCGTAAATACCGTCGCTAGCAGTAGCATCGCCACCAAAGCCGTTATCTAATAGCGGCAAACCCTCAATGAGCCCGGCGACAGAGGCTGCTACAAACGCATTCAGCTCACCATTTAGGTCCAATGAAAAATGTAAAAGGCCTCCCTTACTATTTGCTCCTGCGGCCTCAAAACTTACTGCATTCAAGCTAGTATCTAACTTAATAGAATCTTGAACAGAAGACAGCTCTACACCTAAAACATCACGAAACCGGATGGTAACTGTTTTCTCACCGTCACCGGCTGATAGATTGTGATTATAGAATTCTGAAAAGGCCACCCACCCACTATCAGAAATACCCTCTTCTATTCTCATATCAAGGGCATCGGTATTCCCTATATTAAGGGTGACTAAATAGTTATTAGTGTATATGTCCTGATCATTAATATTCACAAAGCTCTGGCGTAATTCAACGGTATCAAATTCTAGTTCCAACACTCCGCCACCAAGGGATGCATCAAACGTATAGCTTTCCCACCCGTTTACCGAACAGGATACTGTGACTGTGTAGCTCCCCAACGGCAGCTCTGTTGCAGGTAAGTTACCTTGCTCATTTACGGTAAAGTTACCACTATAGCCAACCGCGGCGCCTGCTGTACCAACAAGAGACACATTAACCTCTGGGCATTCACCAATAGCTGAGGCATTAAATGAAACTAAAGAGGATATTTGAGTTAGGTTAACGGTAGAAGATACATAATCACCGTAGTCGGTAACCGTAACGGTCTCTGGTGTTGTCGCTGACTGGTAATAAGTTTTTGAGTAACCAATGCCATCACTGTAGTTACCCACAGGCACCTTCATACTCCACTCACCTAAAGCATTGGTGGTAGCAGTAAAAGTGGTGCCCAAAATCCCTACCAATACACCACCGTGCCCAATTTGATCAGAGAGCGTCACCACCCCTTTTACAACACCCTCCAGTCTATTAAGGGTGATGCTATAAGGCAGCACATAGCTTGCAGCGTCATTCGCTATAGAAATTGTTAAACTTTGCGAAGAGTACCCGTTACGACTCAACGTCAGCTGATAGTTACCTGGAGCAGCACCACTAAAACTAAAGCCACCATTTATGGCTGTAGTCGTAGTGAGGTTACTACTACCATCCAATACCACCTGCACACCACTATGGTCGGAAACATCATCTCCCAAACTGATATTGCCACTAAAATTAAATGGGGTTAATTGAACCGGGGAAAGAATAAGATCAGTGGTAGCACCAGATGCAACCGTTACCGAAATAATCTCGGTAACATAACCCGCTAAAGAAAATACAAGATCGTGGCTACCCACTGCAATATTGCTGATAGTAAACGAGCCATCTGCGTTGCTGATGGAAGTCGCCCCTGTCAATATATCTGTTAACTGAACACCGGTAAGCCCTGCACCATTAATATCTTGAACTAGACCACTGACACTGCCAGTTAGGCGGTTCAAAATAACAGCGGCTATCTGCACATCGTTATCCGCACTAATAGGGTTGTGCCGTCACTCACATTGGCGTAATCACTTTGACTAAACTGCAAGCCACCACTGTAGCTGCCCTCTGGTATGCTCATAGCCCAGTAACCGGCACTATCGGTAAAAGTACTGTAGCTGGTACCACTTAGGTTAACGGCTGTGCCGCTGTGATTGGTCGCGTTTTCTAACGTGACCTGACCTTTAAGAACACCATAACTAAGCACCATTTCAACGGTGTAAGGAAGAATATAAGCAGGCTCGCCTGCCGGCAGAGTTACAACTAGGGTACGGAGTTTAAAGCCACTTTTGCTTAGGGTTAACTGGTAGTTACCGGGCACCGCCCCATCGAAACTAAAATCACCGGAACTGTCTGTGAAGGTGGTGAGATTACTAAGCCCAGCCAATACCACTTGAACACCACTGTGGTCGTTAGCGCCCTCTCCTATACTTATATTCCCGCTGAATTGAAAAGGCATTAACTGTAGAGGGCCGGCCAGTTCAAACGTTGAGTTAACCGTGACTTCTACATACAAGTCTTGAGTAACATAACCTGTTTTATAAAATGTCAGCTTCTGCTCACCAGTTAAAACATTGGCCAGTGTAAATTGACCCAGGGCATCACTCGTAACTTGGCCGTTACTGGTACTAATTGTGACACCACTTAATACTTGCCCATCCGGTAATTGAATTACCCCTGATATAGACCCTGTATAACCCTGTAACTCGACAGAATCGAGATTTGTCGTGGCGGT
>MAAA01014400.1_pt1 | contig 10898 bp, 8 predicted proteins | sample 1115971 | NCBI WGS metagenome assembly MAAA01 (sample SAMN04961123, study PRJNA320927) | seawater metagenome | isolation source: sample BD02T6 sea water enriched with oil for 6 days | place: USA:Gulf of Mexico | collected 2013-07-27 | reverse complement strand
CTCATATTCGGGTATGCCTTTCTAACTTCACAGAATCCATCACCAAGTGAAATATCCAAATCCGTTCTAAAACTATATGAGTCAAAAGATATTGAATCTACATAAGCATCATTCTTTAGATGTAAAAACAAATGAAGTTTACTATCTACCGTGAATCTCAAAGCCTTTTCATAAGTCCCAGGGTCACGTGCTGTTATTTTAGTTACTTTAACGCGAGTTGTATAAAGGTCGAGTACAGCCTCCACCTCAAGCCCCAAGATAGACTTGTAAAAATCAACTACAGTGAATTTATTTTCATATTCACTTGAGATCGAATTACCACTAAATAGGATAAAGGCTAAAGTTAGCAGATAAGTAATAATTTTATTCATTTTTTTATTTCAGTAAAAATATAGTAATAGTAATAGTAATAGTAATAGTAATTCTGAGTGCAACTTTCAATTAGGCAAAAGGCAAGACCTGACCCTCCCGCCTAATGACCCTCCCGCCCATTAGCGGATATGACCTAATGGGTGGCACGTACTTGGGCTCAAGGGTCTGGTCTTGTTTTGTGCGTTTAAGGCAAAACGCAAGACCTGACCCCGGCCCATTTAAGGCAAAACGCAAGACCTGACCCTCGCCCTCCCTCTTCACACCCCGAATTCAACTTCAAAGTGCACCACTGATGGTTAGGACATAGCGCCCCACCTTGTTATGTTTGGTTTGCAGACTAAACAACAACAAACGGAATCGCTATGCCCTATAAACATCTTACCTTAGAAGAGCGCTATGCAATAAGCCATCTTTTATTAATTGAGTGCAGTTATCGTGAAATAGGCCGGAGGCTCGGACGTAGTCACACCACCATCAAACGAGAAGTTGAGCGCAATGGTGAGAAATATAGCCGTTATTGGTATACCTATACCCACCAGGTTGCCCTTGAAAGGCGTAAGCAGGCAAACCATAAGCGGCGACAGACCAATGCTCGTCTAATGCGATATGTGCGCCGGAAGCTAGAACAAAAGTGGTCACCGGAGAAATTACGGGGCGCTTGAAAATTGATTATCCAAGTGACCTGGATATGCGTATGAGTCACGAGGCAATTTACTGCTGGGTTTATAAGCAGAGCAAAGCGAGTGATGCAGTACATGAACATCTTAGGCGTGGCAGAAAACGTCGCCGTAAGCAGCATGGATACGGTACTGGCCGGGGTTTGGTGGCCAATCGCAAGTCTATTCATGAAAGACCTAAGTCGGTTGATTTACGTAATCGGTATGGTGACTGGGAAGGTGATTCTGTACTTGGAGCACAAGGGACTGGGACAATCATGACACACATTGAAAGGAAAAGTTTGTACCTGATTGCAGCCAAACTCCCAAGTAAAGAAGCGGCAGATATGACCGATGCAACGATAAAGAAATTTAAGAAAATTCCGAAGCGATTGAAACAAACTTTAACCGTCGATAATGGCAAAGAATTTTTTGGTTTTGCTGAAGTTGAAGAAAGAACTAAGCTAAAAGTATACTTCGCTGATCCGTATGCATCATGGCAGCGAGGTTGTAATGAAAACTTAAACGGATTATTGAGACAGTACTTTCCAAAAGGATCTGACTTTACCAAAGTAACCGATGAAGACGTCGCGAAAGCGGTGAGGTCCCTCAATAGTAGACCACGAAAATCACTTGGCTACCAAACTCCAAGTGAGGTGTTCCGTTCGCTCTGAATGGTGCACTTTGAACATGAATTCGGGCACCTTACGAAGTCTTCAGAAAAGCCTGTGGTGCACTTACTGATTGAATGTGGCATGCAAGAACTGACCCTCGCACCGGTATTGTTTTGTGTGCTAAAGGCAAAAGGCAAGACCTGACCCTCGCCCCTTTGAAGTTGAATTCGGGTAGCTACCTACATAGCTTAATCAAAAATTCAATTGAGCACCTTAAGTCTGTGTCCGTAAACGTATTACCCGAGTCAGGATGGTGAATTGTATTCCTGATATAGGTAGGAAGTGTCTCGTAGTTTGTTCGACCAAAGGATGATGACTTATTATGGAGCGCTGAATTATAGTCTGAATGATTCTTAATGAAGTCATCACAAGATTTAATACTGTTCTTAGACTCCTTATCTTGGAGCCAGCCATATAATTCAATATGATAATCATTAGAAATAATGTCAAATGCTAAATAATTGGTCTCTGCACTGGTTATGCTAGGTAAAACAGAGGGTGAATTAATCTTTTTACTTTGAATGTGTCCATTTATCTCTTCTAACACTATGACGATATTTTGGATCTTGTTTGATAAAGCATCTTTTAAAACGTGATCTGAATGAGTTGCAAAAAATAACTGTGCATTCAATTGAACATTATCAGTAAATAATCCTTTGTAATAAGCGAGTATTTTTTGTTGCCATTTAGGGTGCATACTTAACTCTGGCTCATCGATCATTATTGCAGCACCTTTCAATAGGTTACTATTGCGTAAAAGATAAACTCCTCTAAATACAATCTGTTTCTCTCCTGTACTTAATTCATCCACAGGAATTGAAATGCCATTTTTGGTAAATAGTATAGTTTTCTCTGATTGGAGATCAGCAACTTTTTCATATTCCAGTTTATCGAAAAAACTATCAAAAGAATTTTTGAACCTAAATAGATTGGAATCTGGATAAAATTGATCCCAAGACTTAGGGTTTGATCCTAAGACTTTATTAGCTTCTGCATATTTTGAGTTATCTTGATTTTCGACATCCACCATTAATTGCTTTAAGGATGTAAAATCATCGTTTGAGTCAATATCATACTTTTCTGCATCCAATGTACTTGTTGTTGTACTTTCTATTTTTTGGGTTTTATAGTCAGCTCTAGCTTTAGAGTAGACACATCCGTAATATCTTAAATCAGTAGTATTCGCATCTAACTTTTCTCTATTATTATTTCTATCTTCTCGAATTTTTATTAACTGTCCGTTGATATCAATTAAATCGAAGAAACTTTTATGCTTAGTACCATCTGAAGTCGGTATAGCTTTAAATTCATCTCCATCAGCAATGTATGAAATGTATTCAAAGTATTCGAAAGAACCTAGGTTTAAAAACATACTTAGTTCTTCTAGTATTGTTGATTTACCAGTTCCATTCTCTCCTGCTAATATTATTGATTCATAAGGTTCACCTGTAGAATCATTACAAAAATCTAGAAGTAGATTTCCTAGAATGGGGTGATTATTCCACTTTACTTTTTTAATTTTCATATTTGCTCGATGCTACTCTGTACACTAAATTCTTATTACTGGCGCGGGGTCAGGTCTTGTTTTGTGCGGTGCGGGGTCAGGTCTTGCGTTATGCGCTTAAGCAAAAGGCAAGACCTGACCCTCGCCCCTTTTTCAGGTCATCAAGTTGGAAAAAGACCGGGCCGCGTAGAGCCTAGAGCAAGAAAACGTAGGGCTTCGGCCTTTTCATTGCTGATGGTGCCAAGGCACGCAGCTAAAGTTAGTATATTAAAAAAAGGCCATCCACCCAAGCAAAGAAAAAATACAGGTTCGAATGATGGTAAGGCTTAATGCAGTGCCATTCAGACCTGACCCTCGCGCCTTGACCCTCGCCCTGTTAACGGGCCCTTGACGGAGAAAACCTAATGGGTGACCCCGGCGCCCGTGTTCATCGCCTCAATAATGGAAGTCCCCATTTAACAATGAAATAGAATAATATTGCTACCAATACTGGATTTAAACCCAGTGAGGTTTGGAAGAGCTCACCCCACTCAGAGAGTACTTCTGCATGCTTTGAGCAACTTTCGTAATCAAAAGTTATTGGCTCGCCTTCAGGTAGCTTTCTTTTGTCACATATTGACAGCCAGGCTGCACCACCAAAGGAAAGAAACAACCCTATTAGAATCATTGTCATGGCCGCTAAAATATCTACTATGAGCCCTCTTCTTCCCCTGAAGTAATCACCTGCTATTAAGTAAGAAGTAATTAACTCTATCGCTACAACACACATACTCTTAAAAACAAAGATAATAAAAGACAACAGCTACTCCTAGATTAAAATTTGAATATAACACCTCAATCAGCAGCAGCTTTAGCTGTCTTCTGTATTGTTTTGTTAGGCATATAATTCTCTGGCCACATAAATCTTTTAGCCTCTAGGTCGAACAAATAGAATGCTTCATCCATGAGATCAACAATGTCATCACGAAATCCAGCATCTATGAGTCGCTCTATTAGAATGGCGGTATAATAGATATGTCCACCCTCATCATGAATTAGTCTATCCATGATTTCTTTGCAGCGATCCATGTATGACTCATTCCAGCAGTGAGAAATTACCATAGGTACTGACAGTTTGAGCTGAACTAAGTTTCGTATTTCACCAATATTGATTTGAACCACTTCTTCTAAAATTCTTTTTTGTGTAACTTTTACATTCGATGAAGTGCATTCTTCGAAACTTGGCAAACAACTTTCCACTTGCGCCCTCAGAGTTTCTGAAATTTTCACATCAGAGAAAACATTGTCGAATATCTCAATAAATAGACTGTGATGAAATATTTCTTCTTCGGCATGTTTTCGAAACTTTTTCTCTAGGCCAAGATCGTTTTGTGGAAGCTCACCGATAAGATATAGCAGCCTTTCTGCTCCCGAAGCTTCTTCAACAGCGCTATTTATCTGTTGAATTGCGAAATGATGTCGGTTACTCGTAATTTCACGAAACCTTTCACCATACTCAAACGTCACAAAGCTCGGACTTGATTTCTTACTTGCAGCTTCAAGTAGGTCCAAATAAACAGAAGGGGTTGCTTTGTTATTGGTGGTGCACCACTGCACCACCAAGTCACACAGTATCGACATGATTACTATTTCGTATTTTCTGTTAAAGCATGCCAACAGTGCGGGGCACTCTTTGGTCCATCTATATATGAATCCATTTGCTTAATAATTAGCTCACCATCAACAATTTCACCCTGAATCTCAAGCTGAATATTCTCGCCTGAATTTTTTAGTTCAGAAATTGCTGTTTTAAGTTTTTCATCCGCTGTGAATGTTATTTCATTTGACATAGTATTTCCCTCTATATAAAAGCTACAGTTTTTATTTGGTTTTTCTCTATATTACTCCATACTTCCTGAGCAATTTCTACTAGTTTCATCTCTTTATCATATGCGCCCCCTAACTTTCCATTAATATATATTTCTTCTTTAGGTGTAATTATAAGCGCACCCTCCTCGCCTGTGATGAACCCTTTGGAATAAATCGTTCCGAATCTAGAACTATATGCAACGCATGATTTCATTTTTTTTATAAACATTGACTCTATATTTGGCAGATTATTTTTTACAAAAAGCATTCGCTCTTTCGCCTGATTTAGGCTATCAACACAATTTAAAGAACATGGAAAATGGCTTAGATAGCATGCATCAAATTCTTTTGAAAAAACATTGACTCTATATGGGTATTCTTTTCCGTCGGAGGATGCAAAGGTCGAGAAATCCATGTTATTTAATTGGCCTAAGGCAAGCCAAGACATAAAGAAGTCGATACAGCAATCAGGATAACCTAGAATTCTTCCGACATGCCTGTGATCACAGTTCGCTGCCGCTTCTTTAAGATCATGTACTTTATTCACGGTCCTAGAGATATAGACTTCCTTATAACAAAAGCCTAAGCTTTCCGTTGTTTTGTCCAGTGAGTTTCTATAGCTCGAAGCTACGGGAACGGTGTAGCTTTCCTCAGAGAATAAGAAGCTCAAATTGTTTCTCTTACATAAATCACTAAAAAGAGTGATATGGGAAGAGCGCATGGTTAATCGAGACACATCCTTTATACCAGATAATAGGTATAAAAATTCAAGAGAGGATACTCTTGACCCCGTGACCTCATATAGCTCTTCAAATATTTCCTTGTATTTATTCATAGCTAGCCTAACGCCGTGCACACAGGCGAGGAACGCAGTGACGAGGCCAGCCCGCTTGCGGGCGAATGTGACGAACCTTGTTAACTTTCATATAAACTAAAGACCATCAGGATTGGAAGCATACAGACAATGAGTAGAAGTTAATATGTATAGACAATAGTAAATCCTCGTATCATCTTGCTAATACCACTAAAAATCTATTGAGGATTTTTAGTGAAGTAAGCCAAGGGGCATATACAGTTACTTTGTCTATAGCTTCATGTTTATTATTATATAATTGAGCAAGGACTAAAGACAAAAAACAAGGGATGATACTCAAGCAAAAAACACCTGAGATATTACCACTTAGTCGGTCATCTAGCCCAATCATCATTAAAAGGGCAAATAATACAATTGAACCAAAAAAACACCCAAGTCACTTTGAAATAAAATGCAGTATATTTTTATGATAATTTATTATTTATCAGGATAAGTGGATAGTCAAGCTTCACATACACCTCAGAAGTTAACGCCTAGCGTAGCGAGTCGGGCCCAATTTATTGGACGCACGGCTGCTTCGAAAAGTTAACGGGGCCACCCATGGCCTTGTTAGCTTTAACCAGACAGGTATTCAAAGACAGCGGATGTAGCTTCATTTTTTATATATCTTGATCGAACCTCGCCTACATAATACGCCTTTTGAATAGTTTTTTCTGATGCCGATAATACATCGCGAATTGACAACAAGGGCACATCAAGAAGTGAATCGATTAACCATTTAGGTAAGTCGAGCAGCTCCACAGATTTATCTAATTGGGTTTCTAATGCTTCTGAAATTACCTGGTCATCAAAATCATTAAAGTCACAGTTAATGGTGTCAAACGAAGAATGATTTGAACCATATTCGGTCATTCGTCTTGCTGTGGTGTTCTTGGCTATTTTAGCACCTGTAGATGAAGGCCTATTTTCAAGTGCCAATAAACAGCCTAGATTAACGCTATATCTTGAGCCTACTTCGGCCCTTGTTGCCTTCACCACATCTGCGTGCAGAGTTATTATTCCTGTATAGCAAAGCAATGCCAAAGCTTTCTTTATTGGTTCAGGAGTATTTTTGTGTATCCAAAAAAAGCATGTGGTCTTTTTGTCAGATGTTAAATACTTATCATTTTTATTTTTTATTTCGGGTAGTATTTCACTCTCTATAAACTTCTGCCCCCATTCTATGAAGCCGCTAAATCCAGCATATTTCTCAGCAAGTAATGAATGCTCTTCCCATATGTCATTTTTATAAAATTCTTTAATTACATTATCTACTTCGCGGGAAGAAACTGTGGGTGCTCTGGTTAAAGTCTTCAGAAGTAACCTTGGATTGCCGTTTGCTGCGTATGCTAATACAGAAAAATTCTCCCCATTTCTAATGATGTTAGCCATCTGCGTGCTATCGGCCTGTTTTTCGACAATATCACGCATTAGGTCTATATACCCAGCAGCTTTTGGATTTCGATCTAAATCAATAAAAACGGCATCATGGATTGGCTGAAAGTAGTTTCCAAATGATGTTACCCCTGGATAAACAGCAGCGCTGCAGTTTATATACGGGCTATTTATATCTCTATATAAGCTGAAGAATTGCCTTTGCTGAGATGGTCGTAGTATATGCGCGGCTTCATCTATATATACATTGATGCAGTCGATTTCTGCTTCTTCACAAATATCTTCAATATATTCCTTAAAAGTATCAACACTGGGTAGTTTCGAAATATCTATGTCAGACTTAATTTTTGAATCCCAGGTTCCTTCAAATTCCTTAATAAGTTTATTTAAATAATTCTCATCGTCATTAGAATCTACTGCTCCAATAGTCACATTTGGCGTTACTATTCCATTTTTTTTCAGACTTCGAATAAGTGAAGAACAAATACGAGCTAGCATCCAGTGATAGAACAAGGCCTCGCCTGGTAGTTGCAAAACAGAACCTTGTGTAAAAGAAATATACACCGGCAACACTCTTTGACTCTTAAAACTTCCTCTTAATTCGGCCTCAGCAACACGCATCAAAAAGGATTTACCAACGCCACGGCTGCCGATTAATATGATAGGTGAGTCACTTTTAAGACGATCAATAATCTTTCTGTCATGAATTGTTTCAACAAAATAGTCGAGGATTTTTGTTGGCTTTATATTTTCCGTTCTGATTTTAAAGTCAGTCATAATAAAATCCCAGTTATTGAAAAAGACAATTAAAGCCATCTATCCCACATAGTTCTTCTTGGGCCATTGCCTCAAAATTAACATTGTCTTCAGTTGAAAAATCCTTTGAGAATCGCATGAAAAGTAAAAAGTGTACAATAAGTTTACTGGTTTCCATATATTCAATCCATTTTAGTAGCATGTCAGGCTGATATTCAATCTGAGTTGAAATTGTAGATATCTTTTCAAAATTCCCATGAACAAATTCTGAAGACTCACGATATAGCTTTGAACTCAATGAGGAAAATTGACCCCCATCTTCGTCTACTTCAGGAAAAAAAGCCCTTATAAAAACTTTTGAAAACACCCCATTCTCGTTATCTATTAAACTTCCCCATGAAATATCACGCATACCTAGTTTCCAATGCCTAAGATGTAGCTCGTTAGTCGATAGGTATATAAACCTCAAAATTTGTTCCAAAAAATATCTTTGAGCAACAAATGCGTATCGATATCGTCCTGATACGATTGCTTGAAAACCAAGTTCTAACTCGTTAATTGCACTTACCAAAATTGTGGTATCAGTGGATTTATCTAAGGTAGATTCCCACAAACATAAGTCATCAACAAACTGAAATGAGATTGAAATTCTTGCTTCTTTATCCGCATCAAATGAAGCCTCGATTATTTCAGTAAATTGTTTATTTATACCTAAAAAGTGTTCTTTTACACTCATTCTTGAAATGACCCCATATATTTATAGAAGTTAACAGTTCAGTTATGCGGCACGAGTGCTGATAAGAGTTCATATGCGGCTGGAGGAGGAAACGTATTTTTCCCTTTACGCTCAAACACTTACACAGCATTTCCATCGCCGCTTAAAAACTAATTTTAATAATTGGCACAACCATAACAGCTAATGTTCAAAAAACACAGAGGCGCGAGGTCAGGTCTTGTTTTGTTTTGTGCTTCTAAGGCAAAAGGCAAGACTTAACCCCGCAGCGCGAATACTCTGCTACTTTGTGATTCAATTTCTTATTATTTAAGTATCTTTAATACTGTCCCAATACCATTTTGTACACTAGGCAAAAAAGCTTTATTTAGTGAAAAAAACCAACAATATCTCGAATCAGATAAATTCAATGGCGCATTCATCTTTTCACATTCGCCATTGAATAGTCCTACACACTAAATTGTTTATCCAACCGACTAACCCCCAACCCACTCATCTTCTTAATCTCAATCTGCACCGGAATCCTCTCCTTCAACGCCTCAACATGACTAATAACACCAATCATCTTCCCAGAAGCATTCAAGTTATCTAGCGCATCCAGCGCAATATCCAGCGTTTCTCTGTCCAGCGTGCCAAAGCCTTCATCTAAAAACAGGCTATCTATCTTAGTTTTATGGCTAACTAAATCAGATAGGGCTAATGCTAATGCCAAGCTAACCAAGAAGCTTTCACCACCGGATAATGTTTTAGTATCGCGTACGGCATCGGCCTGCCAGGTATCTATTACTTCAATCTCTAGTGCTTCACCTTTTTTACGGTCTAGCTGATAACGGCTGTGCAGATGTACTAACTGCATATTCGCTAGATGTATCAGGTGATCTAACGTGAGGCCCTGTGCGAATACCCGGAATTTTTTACCATCGGAAGAGCCAATCAGGCTTTTAAGGTAGTTCCAGTCATCGTACTGCTGTTGCTGGGTTTCTATTTCGGCTAACAGGCTTTGTTGCTGTTCACGTTTATCTGTATCGGCTTTAAGACGCTGCTCTATCTCGCCTAGTTGTTTGTTTGCTGTGCTCGTTAGGTTATTAGCCTCTTCAATAAGCTGTGTTAGCTGGTCTTGGCTTTTATCACTTAGGGTTAGTTGCTTAACGGCCGTAAACGCCTCTGCTGCCTGTTGCTGCAATGCATTACATTTAACTAGCTGCGCATCTAGCGATTGCTTTAGTGCCGCTAATTCCTGTTGCTGGTCATCATCTAATAAAGCGTCACTAAAGCTTTGTTCGGTGGTAAATGGGCTATCTAGCAGGGCCGTATCCCACTGTGATTGCGCTTCACTTTGCTTAGCCAGCTGCGTGCTTTGCGCTAAGCCATTATCGGTTAGCTGCGCCTGTAGCGTATGTGCAGCGGTATTCAGCGCTTGCGCCGTTTGCTCCAGTGCTTTTAAGGTTTTTTCATGATGCAACACAAGATCAGATAGGCGATTACGCTCTGCAAGGCAGTCTTTGTTTTCAAATAAGCCATAACGCGACTCACTGGCTTGTTTAATGCTGCTTTCTAGCTGGCTAAGTTGATTGCCTAGTTTGTTTGCCTGTGAATTTTTATCGGCAAGTTGTTGTGTGGTGTTTTCATGTTGGTTTGTATTGTGTTGAATAGCCTTAGCCAGTGTGGTTTGTTCGGCCATTTTTTCTTGATAGCGCTGGCTTTCGGTTAGCCTGGCTTCTAACCATTGGTTTTGATCTTGCAGGCTAGGTAGCTGTGACTCTTCATGTTTTTGGCCCTGCTGTAATCGATTATTGTGTAGCTGCCCATGCTGCTGTAATTGCGTAGCCAGTTGGTCTTCTGTGTTTTTAAAGTCTTGTTCTGACGTTTGTAATTGCTGTAAATAGTGGGTTTCTTGTTTTAAGCCATGTGTTGTTTTTTCTTGGTGTATGTTTTCGTTATTACGCAGGTTTTGCAGTACCTGTGACTGCTTTAACGTTAAATCGCTAGCGTGCTTTAGGGCTTTATCGGCTTTTTCAACCGCCTGATGCCTTTCTAGCGCGTTTAGTCTTTGTGTATGGGCTTGCTGAAATAAAGCCGGTATAGCACTGGCATCACGCTCTATTGC
>MAAA01014399.1_pt1 | contig 10902 bp, 9 predicted proteins | sample 1115971 | NCBI WGS metagenome assembly MAAA01 (sample SAMN04961123, study PRJNA320927) | seawater metagenome | isolation source: sample BD02T6 sea water enriched with oil for 6 days | place: USA:Gulf of Mexico | collected 2013-07-27 | reverse complement strand
AGCAGCTTTCCAATTGCTGGCTTTAATCGTGTCAGCCGGTAAATGTCATTTTCCCTTTGGCCTTTTGACAGCTTATTCCACTGCTGGCTGGTCATGTACTTATCTATGAGCCAGGACATGTCTTCTCTAATGGCGCTGGCGGCCTTTGCCTTGGTGTAAGCGGAGAATACATCTGCCTTTGTTTTATCGGTTTCTACGGCCTGTCCTTGGGAGTCACGCGCAATTTTGCCCAGTTTGGTACAGCCTCCTTCTTTGGGGCGGTATTCGTACTGGCTTTTACCTCTGTATACCCGGCCTGGTAGCCAGTTGTCTTTCGGGTTAATGCGTTTTCTTGGCATTAGTGAAATTGACTGAGGTCTAGCTCGTATTCACTGTCCTGTGAAGCGCTGACAGGGGATAGTGAATTATTTAACGATGTTATAGTCAGTATAGGCCAGCCATCACCCCTGCGAATGAAGCGAACACCTGAATCTCGTAAAACTTGGCATTGCTTTTCTTTTTGGTTGCAGCCTGTTAAATCAACCATATCGGCCCTAGTTAGAAGATCATTCATTCTGCAACTCCTTGGCTTTCACATACATTGGGATTGGATGGGTAGGTTTCATGTACATAAATTGGGAAAGATTCAAGAGGCGGTCTAGTTCTAATACTTCTTCATTAATAACCTTGCCTATATCGCCCCTCGTTCCTATTGTCACAGATGAAGTTTTATTTGTTACTTTAGGCTTAACAGTATTGTTTAAACGAGTTGTCTCGCCTAACCAGTGTTTAAAAAATTCTTGCTGAAACTTATCTACTTTATTGATGCTCTTGAGTGTTAAAGCAGTGAGCGCTGCATATTCTTGAGCCTGTAGAGCGTCTGAGCTAGAGCAAGTTAATTCATAAGGCTGTGCGGATTTGTTGATTAAGTGGGCGCCAATAATTATTGTGCGATAACCCTTACATAGAGATATGTAACAATTCCCCTGAATTTGATTGGCCTTTTCTTTGCCTTGGCAACGGTTTAGGTCGTTAATGATTGCGTGGTAATTCATCTGGCACCAAATTATGATGTTAGAATACCAACTTCATGTAAAGTTAGTATTCTATTGTTGAGCGGTCAAATAAAATTTGAATGCTAACTTTTATCGATAGGCGAGTAATTTTTACAGTATGCAAGAATAACCAAGTGCTAGGTGCGTGTTGTGCTGTTAAGTTGTAACTTTACATGAACCGAGGTATTTGGCTGGGCAGGTTTTCTCATGAAAATTAGACGGTATTACTATGTATCAGTGCTTTTTAAGTGCAATGTGGGCGAATCATTATATTCGTTAATTGGTTATTGGGCTGGGAGGGGGTGGGGGTTAGCTACTCCTTGTTTTTCGGGCATCCTAAGTGGTAAGAGCAATCTCCTTGCTTAATATTTTCAGAGCTATATTTTTATCTTTAAAAGGCTGAGGAATAGGATCTCCTGCAGGTTATTGTAAATAATCTTCCAAAGTGTCTATTTGCTTAATCCTCTCTGCCTTCAATAGCCCACTTAGGGTCACAAGCTATAATCCTGCCGATATAATCATCATCATTATCTTTATTAACTTGAATAGGTTCCCAGCCAGGTCCTTTTGCCAGAAATCGAAGGAAAAGGCCGGTAGGAGTCTTGTCCACCATTCCAGCGATAGGGTTACCATCAACCCAAAATACACTATTTGAGCCGATTTTAATTGGCAATTCGGGCTTTATAAAAACTCTGTCACCAATCATTATCATAGGTGATAAGCCAGCCATATCCTCAACCATAGCGACAACTCTTCTTGAAATTAGGTCGTCAGGCATCTCAATAGAAGATTCCATTTTTATTGGGGTGGCGGATTTACCCTTTAAATGAAGGGCCAGGTTTTGTCGGTTAAAAAGAGGTACATTTGACGCTGAATTGGCTCTAAGAAAGGTTCTTTTACCTGTCTGAATGTTTTGGGCTATTATGTTATCACTCTCTACCCCCGTTCTAAGAAATCCCCAGCTTGTACTTAATACTTCAACCAGGCGCACACTATTGTCACCTCGAGGAAGTGTTTCATCTTTTTCCCATAGAGTCACCGTTGCTGGTGAAACTCCTATGCGTCGCCCTAATTCCTTTTGAGTAAGACTTAAGTCTTTTCTAAGGCGGCGGATTCTTGAGCCAGTAGTATCCATGTGAGGACTTTAACTTATGTCCATGTGAGTTTTATTGCTAAATTGGCTTGTAGTGAGCTTTCTAATGTTGTATAAAATTAGAATTCTCACTTATGGTAGTTGATAGCTATGAAAACTCAAGCTGCTTTGGCTTTGTTTGATGGTCCGAAGAAATTATCTGTGGTGTTGACTGTTGACGGGTGGTGGATCACGTCCAGTGCGATTTCTCAGTGGGGCGTATATCCGCCACGCGGCCGGCAATTTCAAATCCAAGCAATAACAAATGGAAGGTTAGTAGCTGAGGTGGGCAAGTGAGCAAGCACAACAAGCAGGTATTGAATTGCATACTAGATAGCCTAGAAATGGTGGGGGCTGGAAAGGGAAGCTCGCGAGACGGGTTTTACTGGGCGCTCATTTTTTCAAACAGATTCATAGTTTTGCTACCAGGGTTCTCACCCGGAAAAATACAGGACTGCATTTCAGATCTCAAGGCTAAAGGGGATATCAAAACGGCCAATTATGAAGCAGGTAAAGAAGAGGAAAATTATTACACGGTTCCTGAAAAATACAAAAAACTAGAGGTGTAAGTTCTTGAATTGGTTTAAACACGACTCCAACGCTAACAGCGATCCTAAGCTTAAAAAGCTTCGTATGAAATACGGCTTAGAGGGTTATGGGTTGTATTGGTATTGCGTGGAATTAATAGCCGGTAATGTGAGCGCATCAAATGTGGCATTTGAATTAGAGCATGATTCTGAAATATTAGCATTTGACCTTGGTATTCACGTAGATCGTGTATCTGAAATGATGGCATATATGGTGGATCTGAAGCTCTTTGACAATGAAGGAGGGGTGATTGTCTGTATAGCTTTGGCGAAACGAGCCGATGAATACACGGCTAAAGCTCTTAAAAAGAAACTTAGTGAAATTAAGGCAGTGGCGAATTGTCCGGAGAGTGTCAGGAGAGTGTCCGGAGACCGTCCGGAAACTGTCCGGAGTGTGTCCGAAGACTGTCCAGAGACTGTCCGGAATATGACAGGAGAATGTCCGGAGAGTGTCCAGAAAGTGTCCGGAGGATGTCTGGAGAGTGCCCGGATAATATCCGGAGAGTGTACCCTCCAAAGTAAAGTAGATAAAAATAAAAAACATGAAAACAAAATTAAACAAAAAAAATCGTTTGTTTGGGATGAGATTTTTTCTATAGAGTTGCAAAAAGAAATATTGAATTTAAGAAAAAATGCGAATGCTACCTTAACCCAACGCGCTTTAAACCAAATCACCGGTGAAATTCGAAAGGCAATGGGTATGGGTTACACCATGGATCAAGTGATGGATGTTTGGTCTCTTCAAGCATGGCGTAGTTTCAAGTGTGAATACATTATGGGGAAAGTTACGCCAGCAGTTCGTACAGTGTCCACACCTAAGAATGAACCCGAGCCAGTGCAATACTCTGAGGATAGTAAGCGAGAAATTAACGACATGCTTAACGGGATGAAAGCATGATAAATTTTGAAGCCAATATTGTAGGCTCTTTAATTCTTGATAACTCAGCAATAACCACTGTGGGAACAATTATTAATCCTGGAGACTTTCAAAACTCGGATTACTCAGAGATATTCCGTTGTATGTTGGAAATGTCAGATAGAAGTGCACCTTGTGATGTATTTACTCTTTCAGACGCGCTTTTAAATAATAAGTACAAAGTCTGTCTGGGCATAACTGAATTATCTGACTTACTTGAGAACACTGCCAGTGCTGCAAATGTAGAGCACCACGCCGAGCAAGTTAAAGATCAATCATTAAAACGCAAAGTAAAATCAATTTCGCACCTAGCAGAGGATTGTGAAAGTGGGGCCGAGGCGGTTGAGCAAGCAATTCAGGAATTAACAACAGTTGGGTGCTTAAACAATAAAACAAATTTTCATATAAACGATGCGCTCACTAGCGTAATAGACCGTGTGGAAGGTATTTTTAACAATACCACCCAGTTTATTAAGTCAGGTCTTGAGCAACTAGACATCCTAATTCATGGTTTCTCAGGAGGTGGCTTGTATGTGGTTGCCGCACGACCTGGAATGGGTAAGTCAGTATTGGCATTAAATATTGCCACTAAGACAGCTATGGATGGTATTCATACTAAGGTATTTAGCCTCGAGATGCCCAAGGATGAGGTGTGTTATCGGATGATTTGTTGCAGTGCTAATTTAAATACCCGCGCTCAATACAATATGCAAGAGGAGGACTGGGGTAAGCTTACAGCTGGTTTTAATTTACTTAAGGACACGTGTTTAGAAATTGATGATGGCACTGGTTACACCGTTGGCTACCTAAAAAACGCCATCAGAACTCACTCCCAGAAAAACGGCAAAGGTCTTTATATTATCGATTACCTGCAATTGATTCGCATCAAAGGGGAAAATCGAGTCACTGGTATTGGGGAGATTACCAGGGAGTTAAAGGGGCTGGCTAAAGAAATTGACAGCCCAATCATCTTGCTCAGTCAGCTCAACCGAGGCTTAGAGCAGCGTAGCGATAAAAGGCCGGTTATGGCCGATCTTAGAGAGAGTGGCGAAATAGAGCAGGACGCTGACGTGATTATCATGGTTTACAGGGATGAGGTGTATAACGAGCAAACTGAATCAAAAGGAATAGCAGAGCTAATCGTAAGAAAAAACCGACAAGGGGCATTAGGGACAGCATATGTCGGTAGTGCATTGCAGCATGCAAAATTTCAAAACCTTAACGTTCAAAGCCTCAAGCAATAGACGTATATAGAAATAAATCTGTATGCGTAGGCAGTGTAACGTCATCTGGCAGGCGTGGACAGGCCTGTAAGGTAGCCAATATTACTGTTGAGACGTATAGCGTTGTTAGATTGAGCACTTGCTAAGGGGGAGGTTTGAGCGCCAATGTTGTCGCCCCTAATTTATATATTTATGCAGCTGTATACGTGTTTATACGGGAAAAACCGTGTTCGAAAATAATAAACATAATTGAAAACTTGATATGGGTTACTAGGGAAGAAATGTGGTGGTTTCAAAAATCTGGAGCTGATGAAGGCAGGCAAAGCTTTAAGGTAGCTGCATCACTAGCAGAAAAAGTTGAGCATTTTCATGTGCCGGAAAAACCAAAACGGTATCTGAGGCACTTAAAAAAGAGGAAGGGATTAAAATGAGAAACATGGCAAATATCTTGGTTGAGCAAAAAATGAGTACTGTAGAGTTAGCAGAGCTTATATATCACCATAATGATAGCGTCGTAAATTGTGCAAAAGAACTTGCAGTAAAGATGAACTGGGTTTTAACGCATTTGCGGGTAAAGTCTGAATTGGGACATATTAAAGCATTGGACTTGAATAAAAGTCAGGCTCTCGCTGTAACAACCCAGTTAGCGTCAGCTTACCTAACTGACGTTATAGGCTATTGGAAGAAGCTTGAAAGTTTACGTCCTAGTACGTTTAATGAGGCGGAGCATGCTATGGAATATTTGGTGGACCAGCTAAAGGAACAGGCTTCATTAATTCAATATTGCAAGGCTGAACTTGGCATAGAAAATGGCTACACAACTGAAGAAATAGCGGCGGAATTAGACTTAGATGTTAATTGTTTAAACCTGATGCTTGCAGATTGGAAGGTGCAGCACTGGATCAGTGGGTGTTGGATGCTTGTAGTAGCGTACCAGGAATTAGGGTTGGTTGCTGAGGAGTCACCATTAGATGAAAAATTTAAATATAGTAGTAATTTGAAGTGGACGGAAAAAGGCCGAAAGTTCTTACTTGATCATTTTAGTAAAGAGACTTTTGTTCAACCCACTTCGTCGCAGAGGTTAAGACTGATGAAGATGCATTCCTCTGGTCTGATTGTGCAAACACCCATAGATGTCCTTGTTCATTACGGCTTATGCCTTATGCCGGAGTCAGAGTTGGCCGAAAGCATGGTGGGCAACGTATAAGCTGATAAAACCTAGGAAAATTCTACCGGTGTCAAAGTCCTAGGTATTTGTTGTGTGAATACCAGAAACGACTCCGAGTAAAGTGTGGAAAAGGTTTGTAGGCATATTGGGTCGCTGCTGCAGGTTTTGAGGGAGAGGGATAAGACCTGCATTCCAAATCATAGCCGCTAAGAATGTATTTTTGCATGTTTTTACGTGTAAAAACATGATTAGAATTTAGGTAGGGCGGCGAACAGGGAATCTTAATTGGATGAACAAGGTGCGATTAATGACATTATCAAAAAAGTTAGAGTTGGCATGCCATGAGTATCTAGTCGACCTTAATTGGTCAAAGGCAATGCAGAGGGCTGGCTATAAGAGAAGTACCGCTAAAAACAGTGGCACAAGATATTTTGAAAGGGTTGAGGTCCAAGCGCTTGTTGATGAGCTTATGGCTCAACGTAAGGAGCGGACCAAGCGAGACGGTGACGATGTCATTAAGGAGCTAGAGTGCGTAGCCTATAGTAATATTATGGATTTATTTGAGAGCGAGGTAGAAGGGGGGGGTGGCCTCAACGAAAGCAATGCGCTGGTTTTAAGGGGCTTGAGTGGCTTGCCCTGTTCCGTTACGGCGGCAATACGTGACATCAAAATCACGCCTGCATCTGCTCAAGCTCCTGGTAAGATAGAAATTAAACTGCATAACAAGCTAAGTGCACTGGAGGCTCTAGGCCGCCACTTTCAGCTATTTGATAAAGGCGCTGATCAAGGTATTGAGTTTCATATGCATATGGATTTGGGGGATAATTGAAGTGAAGATAGGTACTTGTTAAGAGTTCATCGGAGAGCTTTCGTGGTGCCACTAGATCTGTCTATGATGTTTGTTAGGGTTGAAGTATTTTCTATACCCTATTTTTACCAATCCAGAAATCAGGCTTTACCGGTAATGAAGTAGGGTAACGATAAACATTACCCCATTGGGGTCAAAGGTTATTTATATAGTATTAAATCTATATTAATTCGAGCAATTCAATATTTTCTCGGTAATACCCATGCACTTTTAATTCTAAAAATAAATTAGCTGCATTAATAGAAATCAAAGATTGATTCGAATTACCCCCCATTTTTCTATAGTCCCATAAAGTCCACTCATCTAATACTGCTCTTGTGGCTTGAGATCTCATTAAACGGAATGCTGTATTTACAGCGTGGGTTTTGGTAAATTTTTTGGATTGAATTAACCCGGCCGCATCTTGCAGTGCACGGTAGGCTAAATTATAACATTTTTTAATGTCGTGGAGCATTAAGCAGTGTTTAACGGTTGACTGTAGCTTCTTACTTGAGGATATGTCCACGTTAAAGTAATCTGCTGTAGCTTCAATATGATCTATTAGATCGGCGGCCAAATAGTCGTAAAGATTATCGAATACTTCTTTGACCGAATAATCTTGGAGAACCGATTCAAGTGTTGAGTGTATAATCTCACTTTGATTAAAACTGCTTTGACTATCAATAAGATTCAGGTGGATCTTGAGGCCTTGAAGGTTGGTAATCTTGATTTCATGGTTTTCATCAATGTTTAGGCAATGAAGACTATCCGTGTCTACCCTAAATACGTTAGCGTTGATGAGGTCGCTTAGCCAGTCTGTCGCAATATCGTCTGTTTGGAATAAGCCGGTAAGCGATTCTCTAATATCCTTATTCTGCCCATTAAAGTTGAAGTGACGATCACAAAATAAGGTTAACCCAAATAAGTGATAAAGTGGGATGCTCTCAGGGTCGGCACTGTAGATTCCTTGAAATCGCTTGCTGGAGAGAACTGCTTCTGTTTGTTCTTTTTCTTCTAAACTGGATTTAACTTTGGCAATAAACTCGTCGTTTATATTTAAAGAGCTATCCTGAAGCCTGTTTTCTTTCGCATGATGCAAGGCAGATTTATTATCTCCATTCTTGCTGTAAAGTATCGCTAGGTTGTAGTGGCATGCCGCTTGGGAGTATTCGTGGTCGAGTAACTTTAGATAGATGCGAATCGCCAAATCTGGCTTGCTTTCAAAATAGGCGTGCAAAAACAATGCTTCAAGATTACTGCAATCGTTATCATAGAATTTTTTACAGACAGCTTTAACCAGATTGGCTTGTTCATAGTTATCGGAAGGAAATTCACGTAGAAAATTCGAGTAAAACCAATTCCATAAATCAGTTGAGGCTACGGAATCAAAAATATCGAATGCATCGGTATTGGCTGAGCGCCTTAGGAAATCTTCTTGTAGGTCATATGTATCAAGATAACAGCTTAGCTCATCATGGAACCACTGGATATTTTCCTTGTCTGTATTAATTAATGCATCGGACAGACGAAGGTACATTTTATTTCTAATTTTTAAAGCAATTAAACCAGGTGTAGCAGATAAACCTATATTTGCGCAGGGTAAATATAGAAGTTGATCATTAGCGAATTCATCGTTTTTAGGCGGTAATTTACGAGTGATAAGTAGTTTTAATAAACTTGAGTGTTGTATTCCTTTGTTCTCAAGATCATCTTGATCCAAAAGATGATTTAGGGCCTGCTTATCTCCTTTATAAAAAACGAAACCGGAGGTTATGTAGGAGCGTTCCTTTCGGCCCGTAATTTCACTCATGAATTTTTCAGGGTCTTCAATCCATTTAACTATTGACCTGGCTAAAGAATAATCAGGAGTTCCACAAAGGCTCCACTCATGCATTTTTGGGTCAGCACCATTTTCTATGTAGTAATCATGGCGCTTTTTCATGATCTTATTGCAATACTTTAAAATATCTTCTTTGGATGAGCAGGAGTAATAGGATATAGCCATAATCGCTAATGGCGTATCCTCCATAAAATGAGATTCAATAAGAGAGATTACAAGATCTTTATTTCCCTCTATCAAAGCTATTGGCAGCAGCATGAGTGCTGCTTTGTGGCGTATGGGGGCATGTTGTTCAAAATTCATAGTTACAGGAAATAGTAAATCCTTAATCTTTTTGAAATTGGGTTTATGGTATTTTAGAGAATCCGCATAAAATACTCTAGCGACAGCGGTATCTTCACCGGTATCAATCCATTTCTTAAGTATGGTTCGACACTTCTGTAGGTTGTTCATGGCACGCAATTCGTATTGCGCTAAAAGTAAGTATTCGGCTGGATAAGCTCGAGAGTCGCCCACGGCCTTAGAAATTTCTTGGGCATCTTTTTGACTTAGGTTTGGGTCTTGCTCGATTTCATCCCAAAACTCAGGTATTGATACAGGGGAAAATCCTGTGCCTCTAGCTAGTCCGTCATACGGTAAGAATAGATGATCTTGGTAACCTTGTGATATTAGTTCTTTCTTTATAGTAGAGTAATATTCCCCCTTTGCTTCCATGTCACAAAGAATACGCCCTAAATTTAATGCTGTGTTGGACACGCCAATTCTACCTTCAATAATTCGAAAGCATCTTACCATGAGCGTAATTAGAATGGCTGAAATTAGTAAGGAAATAATGATGAAAATATATTAAAACTACTTTACATTTAATTATGTTTTGTCTTTTAAGAACAAAGAAAACTGCCTAGACTGTTTCTGGTTGATGCGGATTGCTGAGAGCTGATGCGACATAAACTGTAATTACTAAGGGTTCAGTCATATCGCCTAAGTGTGACTGAAATATGATTGAACGAACACTAGACTCTTTAAAATTTTAATGGTGGGTATGTACAGACTTTCATTTTTAATTATCAAATCATGAATTATTGGGTTGTTAGTATTACTATCTGTCTGCTTTTTTCTTTGAGCTTAATTATTTCAAGGGCTGATGAAAATATGGGCTCCAATTACAAATCAACCTCCTAAACGTAGGTGTAGATTCTAGATAACAATAATTATGGCCAAGCTGAATATTGCAGTCGTACCAGAATAGTGGGAGGGGTAGAGTGCAACTTAATTGTATCGGTATACTTATACTGATGGGGTTGGAGTATCAACTTTGTAGTAAGAAGGTGAGTTGATCAGCCCGACGGGAACGGCCGAACTTTATCTCACTCATAATTTACTGACCAGTATTGATGTCAGTAATAACACCGAAATAAATACCCTCACTATTTGGGGGGGGGGGCATTTGTTCACCGATGCCCCCATAGGCATTTCCCAGCTCAATGATAAAAATGCGGATTTAGAGCTTCGTCTTAACCCGTTTGATGATGATGCCAAGGTAATACTGGAGTTCTTCAAGCAAACCTACCCTAATCTGCTCTATTAACCAGCTCTCTAACTGACACAAAGGAATTCTGTCAGTTAGCCCGCCCCCATTATTGGTTGTCTTGTCAAATATATGTCGTGGTTAACACATTAAGCGCCTGTATCCCGATGTCTTTTACTTGAGCGAAGCATGTTCTGATGCAAGCCCGTAAAGTTAAGCGGTGAGATAGGTGCTGTCGATGTGCGTGTTCATCAACTCGTTATCAGTGAGGCCAGTCTTTTTCGCCATCATGAATAACTGACCCGACTCAACAGATCATTGCAGTCGTGGAAGTGTCGTTCTGTGAATCGCCCTGTCCAATATTTTTTTACCTCGTGAATGACGGGGGTCAATTGTGCAATGAAGCTGGTTGTTCGAGACTAGAGTGCGTATCTCCACCTACCGCTTGAGGGTTTTTCCTATTTAGACTGTCCATTTTACGAAAAATAAATGTTATCTGGCGTGGCAGTTAAAAAATTAATAGCGACCAGCTCAAACTTTGTTACAATTTGTAAAAAGTTATTAACATGGACGTCTATATGCTATCTGGTTTGGTTAAAGCCATCACTCTTACGAGTGTATTATCGA
>MAAA01014398.1_pt1 | contig 10926 bp, 7 predicted proteins | sample 1115971 | NCBI WGS metagenome assembly MAAA01 (sample SAMN04961123, study PRJNA320927) | seawater metagenome | isolation source: sample BD02T6 sea water enriched with oil for 6 days | place: USA:Gulf of Mexico | collected 2013-07-27 | reverse complement strand
TTTAAAGCTGGCCGCTTCGCTTAAGGTCATCAATGCTATCAATGATGCTTTCACGCAATACCTTAACCGTGAAATCCACTTGTTCACGGGTCAAAACCAAGGTAGGCGACATAATATTTAGGTGTACGGTGGGTCGAACAATAAGTCCGCGTTTTTGCGCATGCTCATGAACGATGCCACCGATATTTAATTCTTCCGGGAACAACACTTTGCTGTCTTGGTTTGCCACAAATTCCACACAAGCCATGAAGTGAGAGCCACGCACTTCTCCTACAATTTCAAGGTCTGCTAGGGTTTTCAGCTGCTCCATGAAGTAACCACCCACTTCATCGGCATTGGCAAGAATATTTTCACGCTCGAGTATTTCGATATTCTTAAGTGCCGCGGCACACGCCACCGGGTGGCCACTGTAAGTAAAACCATGGACAAAACAGCGCCCCTTACCCGGCTCAGCAATCACATCCCAGATTTTATCCGAAAAAATGCACGCGCCCAGAGGCATGTAACCTGAGGTTAATCCCTTGGCGGTGGTGATGATGTCGGGCTGAACGTTAAACACATCTTTTGACGCAAAAAATTTGCCTAAGCGACCAAAAGAGGTCACCACTTCATCAGATACATATAACAAATCATGCTTTTGGCACACTTCCCACATACGATAATGATAGCCTTCAGGTGGGACGATCACGCCGCCTGACCCCATAATGGGCTCGGCATAAAATGCAGCTACTTTATCTGCGCCAATTTCAAGAATTTTGTCTTCAAACTCTTGTACAAGAAAATCTAAAAATGCAGCTTCGCTCAACCCCTCTGGTGCACGATAATAGTTCGGGCAGGATATGTGATGAATGGTGTCGGTGATGTAATCAAACTCTTGCGGGTGGTCGGATTTTTTACCGCCAATGGACATGGAAACATAGGTAGACCCATGGTAAGAATTTACTCGGGAAATAATGTGTTTCTTTTCATGTTTACCACGACAGTTCTGGTAATACTGAATCAAGCGGTAAGAGGTATCTACGGCGGTGGAGCCGCCCGTAGTCAGGAACACGCGATTTAATTCACCTGGCGCCAACTCAGCCAACTTATCAGCCAAAGCTATGGCGGTTACGTTGGCCATATCGGCAAAAGGATTAGAATAGGCACAACTTAACACTTGCTCTGCAATCACATCAGCCATTTCTTTACGACCTAACCCAATATTGGTGCACCACATGCCGCCCACCGCATCCAAGTATTTCTCTCCAGCGGTGTCATAGATGTAGGCACCTTCACCTGCCGCGACATTAAGTGCGCCGTCTTCTTTATGTTCATCAAAGCAATGATAGGCATGCATATAATGAGCTTGATCACTCTTGGTAATCTCGCTGTCATTCATATTGGCAAAAAAGTCTTTATTGAATGTCATCGTCTGTCTCCACTCGTTTATTGTTGTGTCTCACTTGGACACATACTGACAATCAAGACAAAGGAGGGCCATACCACATAACAGGGGGGGGCACTGTATTCTGCTCCCCGAAAGCGGGTATATACCCACCGTAGCTTTTCAGTAAGATGGTTTGGGCAGGGACGCCTCTATATATGAAGTTTGGCTCCAAGGCCCACTGATTAAGGGGGCTACCCCACCAAATCACGTTACAGGCAGCTATGATTCTAAAGTCAGATAATGATGGTGTTATCACCGTATCCTTTTTGCTGATGCCCGAGTACGCCATGATGGCGCTGCTGTCGGCCATAGAACCCATGAGGGTGGCTAATCGAATGGCCGAGCGGGAGGTGTTTCGCTGGCAACTAATTACAATGGATGAAAATCAAGTGCTTGCCAGTAATGGCCTAGCGTTACACAAAACCCGGTCTATTCATGAGGTACCAGAGCCAAGAAACCTGTTTATTTGCTCAAGCTTTCAACCGGAAAAATATATTAAGGAATGTGTACTGACCTGGTTAAGAAAACTAAAGCGTCACGGTGCCGTTTTAGGCGCCATGGATACAGGCAGCTACCTTCTAGCGGCTGCCGACTTGCTTAATCGCCACAGATTCACCCTCCATTGGGAGGCCACCCCGGCTTTTAAAGAAGTGCACCCTACTCTTGAAGTGAGTAACGAGCTATTTGAAATTGATAGGAATATTATAACCTGTGCAGGGGGCACATCTGCCATCGATTTACTGCTCTATATTATTCAAAACGACTTTAGCCCGAAATTAGCCATCACCGTATGTGAGCAGTTTATTAAAAACGGTATTCGACATAAGTCAGACAAGCAACGTATTAACCTGGCGGCACGCCTTAAGGTTCATCATCCGCGCATGTTAAGAGTGCTAGAAGAATTGGAAAAAAATTTGTTATCTCCCCTATCTACCAATGAGTTAGCCGATCACGCTCATCTATCCATACGTCAGCTGGAGCGTTTATTTCGCGATCATTTTAACGACACACCATCCAGCTATTACCTGATACTACGTTTAGAGCGCGCGCAACAACTACTAAAAGACACTCACCTTAGAATCTCTGGAGTCTCCATTGCCTGTGGCTTCAATACCGCGGCCAATTTTTCCCGCTGTTACCGTAAACATTATAACTGCAACCCAAGAGAGGAGCGTAAGGCTCACTGTATCTGTTAAACTTGGCCTTAATCCCTAAACAGATATTTTACTCTATGCTAAAGCTCAATTAATTTAGATTTTGTTAAGTAATCGATTCAATAAACAAGGAGAATAATTGCGCCTGGGTATTAATCTCAAGCTTTCGATACAGGTTCTTGCGGTGCTCTTTTACCGTTTCAGGGGATATATCCAGTTCTCGCGCCGCTGATTTAGTAGAGTGCCCGCGTAAAACCAAGTGCGCAATCTGCTGCTCCCGTTCGGTAATTAGGGGTTGGCCAAAATTTTTCAGAGCCGCTTCCATTGGGCTAATATTGGAATGATCGACAACGGTTTTAGGTTTATCACTTTCTAATATTTCACCTGACCAATGGCTATGTATTAATTGCTTAACCAAGGGCTCTACCGCTCGTAAAGCAGCCAATTCATCTTTTCCAAAAGGGTTGCTCGACTCTCCCAAATAACCGTTATACAAACCAATGGATATCTTAGACTTTTCTCCCAAATCCACCACAAAATAACAATCTTCCACCGCCCCCTCAGCTAGGTAATAGGTTTTATAATATGAACTTTCATAAAAGTTATCCGGCGCCACCTCTGAAAGCAGGCAAAACCCTTGGGCCAGGCCGCTGGATACAGCCAAAGAAAACGGATCTAACATGTAACCCACAGAAAAATAACGATTAATAGCCAGCTCTCTTTTATCTTCTGGAAACCCCTGATCATACAACAACACAGGACAACGGTCGGTATACTCAAGGGTAATCATAACTGACTCAATATTAACCAACTGGCCTAAAGCCTCGATTAACATCGCAGGGAACTGTTGAGTGTGAAGGCCGGCAGACGCCCGGCCGATGGCCTGGTGCCAGTCTTCAAATTTGGTTAAGCCAATATCCATCAAAGATCTTCTCGGTATTATTATTTTTAAATAAGTGTCATCAGGGGATGAGTTGAACCTGCGTTAACTTTTTATCCGAGACCAAAAGACCATAAAATAGAACGTTAATTAATACCAGAAAAACCCTGTTTCGTTAAGCGAATGCATCATTACAATTAATAACAAAATAAATAATGACTTTGTGTATTTTCTAGGCTGTTTTTTAACATATTCATAGCCTCGCCTCTTACCGTTGAAATCACCTCATTCACGTGCAATAGCCAGTACCGCCAACCTGAATTTTTAACGCATCCCGAGTTAGGGGGATATCCCCCCTTTCCCATATTGAATACTATTTTATCGAACAACACATTTGACCAGATGTTAGGGCTTTTCATAGACCACAGGTTACGACATATGAAATAGCGATGGGCCACAGCTGGTATCAATCAATTACATTCGAGGCACTTATGAATAATGAGTCATTATCCCTGCCGGCATGGGTATACCAAAACGAAGAATTTCTACAACTAGAACAGGACACCATTTTTAAACATGGCTGGCATTTTGTGTGTCATATGAGCGACCTGCCCGATATAGGCAGTTACGTGACCTATAAGACAGGTGATGAATCTATTGTGGTGGTGCGCAATGAAGCCAATGAATTGAATGCATTTTATAATGTGTGCCGCCACCGCGCATCCCGTTTGCTCGATGGGGATACTGGTAATTGTCAGCGCCGTATAAAATGTCCCTATCATTCCTGGACCTATGACTATAGCGGCAACTTACTGGGGGCACCTAATATTAAGGAGTACCCGGAACTGGATAAGGCCAGCCACAGTTTATTTCCGGTGGAACTGGAACAGTATCTGGGTTTTGTATTCATTCGTCTTAAAGGAGACGGTGAGAGCATTGCACAATTAATGGCTCCAGTGCATGAAGAGTTTAGTGCTTATGATACTGAAAAATTTCAACCCTACGGCGAAAACTATGAAGTCAGCTACCCTGCTAACTGGAAAGCCGCCGTTGATAACTTTTTGGATGGTATACATGTGCGTTTTGCCCACCCTGGGTTAAATAACCTCATCGGCAGTGAATACACAACAGAAGTTAAAGGTAACGTCTATCGGGCCGCTGGCCCCATCAACTACAAAGCGGATGTAAATTCGGTGGTAAAGCGTTACAGCGAAGTTCTGCCCGAGGTCACTCACTTACCAGAAAATTTGCGCAGCATGTGGATTTATTACTTTATCTGGCCAAATACCGCTTTTTGCATTTACCCGGACAAAATAGAAATGTGTCAATACATTCCCCATGGACCGGACGCTTATAAGCTGCGTTTTAGAGCCTACGCCATGCCAGATACGCGAACAGAAATGTTAGAAGCGCGAGCACTGGCCGATGAAATAAATAGAAAAACTCAATTGGAAGACGATGAACTGCTGTTAAGGATTCATGAGGGCATGCGCACCGAACCCTATTCCCAAGGTTTGCTCGGACAACAAGAAGTTTTATTGCGGGGCTTTGTTAAAGAGTTTAGAGAGAAGGTACCTGTGGCTACCCTCAGCAAACCACCCGCCGCAGGTGAGATAGCCGCCACCAACCACGAGATGCGTAAGCTGACCTGTGAGTAATGCTCCTGCCATTAACTGCTTAAACGAAAAGGGTTAATGGCACCAGCGATTTTAAGCCCCGAGTAAAGCATATCCTTGTCACTCTTTTCATTTACCCCTGGCTTTAATAAAAGCATGGGCTGCGTTAATAACGCAGTCCCATCCTAGCGATATGTTTTATGGTGTCGCCTGGCTAGAACGGAGTGTCGTTTCCAGACAACTTTTTCGCCCCCCCCTACCGTACATTGGTTTTACCATTCAGCCACCCAGGCTGAATAACCAAGTTATCACCGTTACGGAGTTTATTCATGAATTTCAGTCTATCCAAAGAACACATTGCCTTGCAGACCAAAGCCACAGAATTTGTTGAAACGGTTCTATTTCCCCATGAAATGGAATGTGAAGAAAACGACGGCATCAGCCGTGAGACCCATCAAAAAATAATCGATGCCACCTTAGAGTGGGGCTTCAATGCCCCCAACCATACAAAAGAAGACGGTGGCCAGGGGTTCAGCTTGTTTGAACAAACCCTGTTAAATGAGCAACTGGGTAAAGCCACCGGCGCCATCTGGGACGCTCTTTGGTACCCCTCTTACCCCATGCGTTTTGCCACTCCACAGCAAAAAGCAGAATACCTCATTCCCACCTGCCAGGGTAAACGTCGTGATGCTTATGCCATCACCGAAGAACACGCAGGATCCGACCCAGCCCAATGTGCCACCCGTGCCGACAAGGTAGACGGCGGCTGGAAAATCAGCGGTGAAAAATGGTTTGTGACCATTGGTGATATCGCCGATTACATTTTAGTGCACGCCCACGTGGGTGGTGACCCGGAAAAACCCACCGTATTTTTTGTGGATAAAAACCTGCCTGGAGTAGAATTAAAGCGTACCCCGCAGTACACCCACCATTTTGCTTTTAAGCATCCTGAATATATTTTTAATGATGTATACGTAGGGGACGATAAAGTACTAGGCGGCATTGGGCAGGGTTATGAAATGACCAAAGACTGGTTTGTGGAGGCGCGCTTGGGCATTGCAGCCCGTTGTGTGGGCGGTGCCATTCGTGCTACCGAAGAAGCCAATAAATATGCAGCCGAACGTAAACAGTTTGGTAAATCCATTTGTGAATTTCAGTCCATCGAATTTATGTTGGCCGACATGAGTGTAGATATTTTGGCGGCCAAATCCATGTTATATCGCTTGAGTTGGGAAATCGATCAGAGCGACGACCGTAAGTTAAAACACGCGAAGGCCGCCGCCCTTAAACTGTTCTGTTCTGAAATGGTAGGGCGAGTATGTGATAAAGCGGTGCAAATCATGGGCGGGCGCGGTTACATGCGCGAGCAGCCGGTGGAGCGTTTATGGCGAGATACCCGTGTGGATCGCATTTGGGAAGGCACCAGTGAAATTCAGCGTGTCATCATTGGTGGTCAAATTAAAAAACGTGGATTAGAAATCTACACCGGCTGGTAAGCCAAAAAAATTTAAGTTCAGTGAATGAACGCAACATAAAAGGACGGCTGATTAGCCGCCATTTTTTCTCTATCGACAGAAGTTTTCTGGCTCAAAGGTGTGTCTATGTCAAAAAAAATAAATCTTCAACGCCTCATGTCACCTCGTAGTATTGTCATGATTGGTGGCTCAAACCTTTCACTTCCCATTCAAAATAGCCGTAACATTGGTTTTGAAGGGGATATCTGGGTGGTGAATCCAAAGCATAAAGAAGTTTCCGGCGTGCGCTGCTTTGCAAGTATCGATGACTTACCCCAGGCACCGGATGCGGCCTTTGTGGCGGTAAATGCACAGCAAACCGTGCAAGCGGTTAAAAGTTTAAACGCCAAAGGTTGTGGTGGTGTGGTGTGTTATGCCGCCGGTTTTTCCGAAGCCGGAGGGGTTGGTGACGCCTTGCAGCAAGCTTTGATAGAAGCGGCTGGCGAGATGGCTCTAGTGGGTCCTAACTGCTATGGCTTATTAAACTTTACCAATGGTGTGGCATTATGGCCGGATCGTTTATGTGGATCACGTACTGAAAAAGGCGTAGCCATTATTAGTCAAAGTGGCAACGTGGCCCTTAACCTTACTATGCATGATCGCTCACTGCCCATTAGCCATGTTATCAGTGTAGGCAATCAGGCTGTCATGGGGGTAGGAGATTATGTGGAAGCATTACTTGAAGACGACAGTGTGCGCGCTATTGGCTTTTATATAGAAGGATTAAAAGACATCAGCTCTTTCAGTGCTGCCGCTTTAAAAGCGCTACAAAAAGGGGTGCCCTTGGTGGTACTAAAAGCAGGCACCTCAGAAGTGGGCACCCAGTTAACCATGAGCCATACCAGTTCACTGGCTGGGTCCGACGACATGTATCAGGCCATGTTTGACCGTTTAGGGGTGTTAAGGGTGCACTCATTATCTGAAATGCTGGAAACACTAAAAGTGGCGGCATTATGCCAACCACCCAAGGGAAATCGTGTGGGAGTACTCACCTGTTCCGGGGGAGACAGTGCCATGTTAGCCGACAGCCTTGATCAGCATTCTCTGACCTTGCCGTCACTTAACGCCACTCAAAACAAGCAGTTAAATCAATTACTGCCTGACTTTGCCAGCCTATCTAACCCACTGGATTACAACACGTCCATCTGGGGTGACTTGGCCGCCTGTGAGCAAGTATTTAGCACTATGATGGCAGGGGATTACGACAGCATTATTCTGGCTCTGGACTTCCCCAAGCAAGGCGCTGGGGATAATCGCCCATGGCAGGTGGCGGTGGACGCCATGATTGCCGCCCACGGCCAACACTATAAAACGGCCGCGGTGATCTGCAATCTGTGTGAACTGTTGCCCAGCGACGCTCGCCAACGTTTGGTGGATGCAGGCATTGCCCCCTTGCAAGGATTTACAGACGGTGTGGCCGCCATCAATGCACTGGTGCAATACCGCCAGCGCCATGAACAAGTACAGGGAATAAGCCAACCAGAACAGTTAATTCTGCGCCAACCTTCACTGAATCAAGGAGAGAATATTATGCTGGACGAATGGGCCTCTAAGAATTTAATGGCACAGTACGGTGTGTCGTTGCCCGGGGGCCAGCTTGCCGATTTAAACACAGTAAGCTCTGTGGCCGATGATGTGGGTTACCCTGTTGTTATTAAAGGCGTCAGTGACCAGCTGACCCATAAAACCGAAGCTGGCGCGGTCAAACTGAACTTAAAAGATGCCGACCAGGTGGCCAGCGCGGCGGCCGTCATGGCAAAAGGGTTAGCCCAACAAGGGCTAAACGATGTGAAGTTTTTGATTGAACCCATGATAAGTGACTTTGTGGCCGAGATGATCATTGGTCTTAAACGTGACGAGCAATTTGGTTTGGCGTTAATTTTGGGCACCGGCGGCATCTTGGTGAACCTGCTTAATGACAGCGCCACCTTGTTATTGCCCACCAACCGTGACGCTGTACATGAGGCATTACATTCTTTACAAGGGTCGCAACTGCTGCAAGGGTATCGCGGACGCCCCGAAGGGGATATGGAGGCGGTGATTGACGCGGTGATGGCGGTGTCTGAATTTGCGCTGGAGCACTGGGATACGGTCACGGAATTGGATATTAACCCGCTAATGGTTGGCCCTAAAGGAAAAGGCGCAGTGGCTGTTGATGCCATGGTGCGCTACATGAAATAAAGGTGCGTTACTGAAATAAGGGCGTGGCGGTTAATGGGACCTCCACGCTAAGGATGGCCTTATTTAGCAAGCATTAGGTCAAACACCTTACTAACGGAAATCGTTAAAACAAAAAACGGGTGTAGCAATACACTCGTAAACGATCAGAAAAGTTGCCCCCCCTATCCGATGAAAAATGATCCTTTTTGTTTATTCACGACCGGATTTAATTCGTCCCCAGGCTTTGGTCAACTGACGGACTTCCTTGTTGCTTTTTGGCTTTTTACTGAACAACCTTTGCATGGTAGTTTTATCTGGATAAATACCCACATCCTCAGAGATGGCAGGATCAACTAGGGCCAGGGCCTTAACATTAGCGTTAGCATATCCTGTGTAGTTGGTAACATCGGCAATAATATCCGGTTGCAGTAAAAAGTTCATGAACTGGTGAGCCGCATCCACATTCTTGGCATCGCTGGGCACATACAGGGCATCAAACCAAATAGGTGCTCCCTCTTTAGGGATCGTATACTTTAATGTTACATCCGCCCCCGCCTCTTCCGCACGCATAGTAGCCACCGCATAATCCCCCGACCAGGTCATTGATAAACAATTCTCTTTAGCGGGTAGATCATTTAAGTAACCGGTGGAGTCAAACTTTTTAATGTGTGGTAACACACCCTTGTAAAGATTTTCTGCGGCTTCAATATCAGATTTTTTATTACTGTTTGGATCAAGGCCTAAATACGTTAGAGCAATGGGCACCATATCCGAAGCCAGGTCCACCACTGTGACACCACAGTCGGCAAATTTAGTTACCACCTCTGGGTTCAATAACATTGCCATGGAGTCTACCGGCGCATTGGGCATACGCTCTTTAATCATATCCACATTATATGTAAAACCCACTGTCCCCCAAGTGTAAGGCATGCTGTAGGAGAGCTGTGGATCATAGCCTTTGAGTTGCTGTAATACATCCGGGTCTAGATTAGTCCAACCGGTTAGCTTAGCTTTATCCAGAGGTTGAAAGATTTTCGCCTCAATAAGCCGTGGAGATAAAGAGGCATCAAACATCACTAGATCGTAGCCTGAATTCCCCACCAATAATTTGGCTTCCACCGCACCGTATGAATCAAACATGTCATACACCACTTTAATGCCGGTTTTCTTTTCAAATTTTTCGATGGTGTCTTCGGCAATATAATCGGACCAGTTATAGATATTCAGGGTATTTTCTGTGGCTTGACTTAGCACGGGTACCAAGGTGGCCGCACAGAACATACCTGCCGTTAATAATTTTTTGGAACCTTTTAGGGTTATATTCACAGGCTTTTATTCTCCAGTTTTTATATTTATATTTAAGAGCTGTATTGCCATTTCAGTATTCTTCCTACCCCCATCGCAGACAATACCCTAAATGGGGGGATATCATGCGCCCGCACAAAAGGGTGGCACATTTGAAAAGCAATTTAATATACCCCCTCAAGAATAATTTCACTCGTTAGGCTATCAATATGCTGGTATTGCTAGTTACCAAACGCCTTCATAATGTCATTAGGGGCTCAACAAGCCCACCGTCTATACGATTTAGCTGCAGCAATAGCTGCTCACACTCGGCTAAAAAACGGGCGAAACTTTATTGTTACAGTTTGTGTATTAAATACATTACTTTATTATTCACAGAAAAATATCTGTGGCCACATGAACCCGTTGTCTAGCTTTACTTCATTGCCATGTTGGATATAAGTTTAAATTGAGAAATAGCTCTGCCATTTTTACGCTGTTACTTGCAACGAGTGCCTCTTTTATATTTTTAGTCCGTAACCACAAGGTAGCTCGCTATTTGGTACTAAGTAATGCAACACAGAAAAATCATACAGGAACTGCGAAATCCATTCATGGCAGCATGTACACCACAGACCAATGCGTCCACCTACGGTGGCAGCCACTATCCATGGCTACAGGGCATTAACCTTCAGACTAAAGTAGACCCCCTATTAATACCGATTCTCTATTACTCAAATTCCACGGCCAGCAGACTAACTAGTGCACAGGAAACGGTTAGGTACATAGAATGAATATTAAAGAGTTTAAATACTAGAATTCAACCAGATATATTTTCGCGATTTACTTACCCCTTTCGAGTTAGAGAATGCCTATGCTTGAGGCTAAAAAT
>MAAA01014397.1_pt1 | contig 10930 bp, 10 predicted proteins | sample 1115971 | NCBI WGS metagenome assembly MAAA01 (sample SAMN04961123, study PRJNA320927) | seawater metagenome | isolation source: sample BD02T6 sea water enriched with oil for 6 days | place: USA:Gulf of Mexico | collected 2013-07-27 | reverse complement strand
AGCAAAAGCAAACTACGCATCCTAATCACCACCGCCCAAAGCAACGGCGAACTCCTAAAAATAGAACTAGAAAACCAACCCAACGACCTAGCCCCCCCATCCCACTACCACCCCCACCAGGAAGAAACCTTCACCGTTATAGAAGGCCGCCTGGCTTTAAGGGTAGCCGGCAAAGAATTTGAACTAGGCCCAGGCCAAAGCGCCACCGCCAAAAAAAATGAACCCCACACCTTTTGGAACCCCAGCCAACAGGTAGTGCGCTTCACCTCAGAGCATCGCCCAGCCCAAGGCTTCGAAGGTTTCATCACCTCCCTGTACGACCTGGATTACGACGGCAAGACCAACGCCGAAGGCTCACCAGGTTTGTTGCACTTCCCCTTGATAGAGAGTGGCGTTATTTAAAGCGCGCAACGGCGAGCAGTATTTAGAAGCAGCACCGCAATTTTTACAGCGCATGGGAATTGCGGTGTTGGGCAGGGTGGGGTTGATGTTGGGGCGACCTGCTACTTATGTGTCGAAGCAGCGTGAGGCGGGGGAGTAAATAGTCCAAATTGTATGCAATAAGCCTGTAACCAAGCCCATAAAACGAACAATTAATCGGTTAGCTCAATAACCGTACAAAAAGTAAGTTATAAGCATTGAACTTCTAGTTCCTTCGGGGTATAAGAGGTAGCCCCAAATAATGGTTGGGCTGCGGACTAGAGGCAGGCATGGAAGAGCTAGAAAAAATAAAGGCACAGCTACAAAAATTTGCCGACGATCGTGATTGGGACCAGTTCCATTCACCCAAAAACCTGTCTATGGCCCTAAGTGTAGAAGCATCCGAATTAGTTGAATGCTTTCAGTGGTTAACCGAAGAGCAATCCCAGAACTTATCCCCAGCACAACTATCTGCCGCCATCGATGAAATTGCCGATGTGCAAATCTACCTATTACGTATAGCGACAAAACTAAACGTAAATATGCTGGATGCCGTTAATCAAAAGATTAAAAAGAACGCTCTTAAATATCCTGTAGATAAAGTAAGAGGCAGCTCTAAAAAATACAACCAATATGACCAAGCAGATGAATCAGACGATGCAGAGTCATGATTGTCTATACCGCCACCAAGCAGCAATTTGTTGATGTATAGGTTATTTGTGAGGAAGTGGCATTATGCGTAACTTCTGGTGGGTTAATCAAAAGCAAACATACCAACACGAAGTTCCGGGTGGGTATATGTGGTCACCTAAGCGCCAAAAAGGTGGCCGACGAAATCATTCATATGACTTAATGACTAGGGTAAAACCGGGCGACGTTGTGTTTTCTTTCGCTGGGGGCCATATCAAAGCCATAGGGTTAGCGAAATCGTATTGTTTTGAGTTTCCTAAGCCTACCGAGTTCGGAAGCGCGGGCAATAATTGGGATGATGCTGGTTGGCGTATTGAAGTTGGTTTTAGGGAAATTCCAAAGCCATTCAGACCACGTGACTTTAACCACTTAATACAGCCGTTTTTAGCAGAGATCCATGCCCCCCTGAAAGCTGATGGTAACGGAAACCAAGCCTATTTATTTAAAATTAACGAACAGTTAGGCGTGTTCTTGGCTAACAAAGCAGGAACTATGGCCACACAGATCGTTACAACCGAAAATCAGATTCATGAAGAGACGGCCAGCTACTTCGTAAAGCAAGAACAGCAACGCTGGGAAGATAAAATAGAAGAGTGCATAGTACAAACAATAGCTTGTGAAACCACTCGCGTTGCGTTGGTCAGCTCACGAGTAGGGCAAGGGCGTTATCGCAAAGAATTAAGCCGAATAGAAAAGCAATGTCGTATCACTAAAGTTGATCGTCTTGAACATCTAATTGCCAGTCATATCAAACCATGGCGCGACGGAAATAACGAAGAGCGTCTCGATCCAGAAAACGGGTTGATGTTAACACCATCTATTGATCACCTATTTGACAAAGGTTTCATTACTTTTGACGAAAAGGGTAAGGTGTTAATTGCTGAAGTGGCTGACAAAGTGGCGTTAGCGAGAATGGGTGTTGTATCAATACAGCACCCTAGTAGTAGCGGCTTTTCAGAAGGCCAAAAGTGCTATCTAGATTACCATCGCGATTATATATTTCTAAATTGATGGCTAAAGCCTTCGATCAAGGCTATATCAGTTTTACCCACCAGGGTAGATTCCAGCTATCAGAACAACTAGAAACACCCAAAACGCTGGGTGTTGATCAAGTTATGCGAGGCGATGGGCTCAGGTCTTGTTTTGTGTGTTTAAGGCGAAAGGCAAGACCTGGCCCTAGTCTTTCTTAAACCAGATTTTGTACGATGTATAAATATGATACAGCCATATTAATTAAAATATTTTTTACAGTGATGGGTAGTAAGTAATGATTCAAACTGAAATTGGACCACTGGATGGGGATAAGTGGGAAGGATTAATTCAAGCAGTTTTCAAAAATAAATATGATACCTATCAGGAAATGGTTTCTTCACCAGGGGATCTTGGGATTGAAGGGTTTGTACTTAAGGAAGGGATTATGATTCAGTGCTATTGCCCTGATGAGAGTTATAATTCAGGAATGCTTTACGATAAACAGCGTGAAAAAATCACTACTGATCTTAATAAGTTATCTAAAAATAAAAAAGAAATATTGAAGCATATTGGTGATTGTAAAATTTCACAGTGGCTTTTTATAACTCCTGTAGTTGGGAAGCATGAAATACATGCGCATGCTAGAAAGAAAGAAAAGGAAGTTCGGTCTGCGGGGCTCGATTTTATAGCTGGTGACTTTCAGGTTCTTGTAAAAGATCTTGGTCACTTTATTCATGATATAAGACAACAGCAATTTGTTTCTGGTGAACAGTTAACCTTTTCTTCTGCAAGTGGCTCAGTTATTACTGAGCCGGAACTAACTACAGAGTACGACGATAATATAAGAGAAAAAAATAAAGTTCGCAGTGTAATTAGAGATGTATATAAAGCTAATAATCATGCTCGCCTTAATGACATTACCAAAAAGCTATATTTAGATGGATATGATATTTTGCGACGAATATTTAATGAATCACCAGAATTATATGAGCGAATTGCAAAATTGGTAAATAATTTCGAAGATGATGTAGAAGTAGATTCTATGACTTGGGAAGATACACCGCAGAAGTTGGTGGCGACAGTGGAGGGAAGGTTAATTGAAAGATTAACTAAAGATTCCCATATATCGATAATTGAAAATGAGGATTTAATATCTATTGCCAAGCATATGGTAGCTAAATGGATAGCTGAATGTCCTATGAGGATTGAATAGTGAGTAGGTTAAGTTTTTCTCGCAAGAAGGCTTCGGTAATACCTGAACTACGGCCGATGTACAAGGTAGGTAAGCTATTGCTGATCCTAAAGCTTTGTTGTGCAGGTGGAAAAGCTAGCTTACTGAAATTACACCTATTTAATTGGGCTATGTTAGATTCTCAGCGTATGAAAACCTTACAATTTTCGGCAGAAAGAAAGGAGTTGTTATTAGGGGTCTGGGGGATAGATCCATCACTAAATATGGCGCTCAGCTATGCGACCTCCGAAGGATTGTTGGTTAGAGCTTTAAATGGCTCTTATAAATTAACGGATAAATCAGAGGATTTTATATCGGGGGTTGACCTCTTGGACCTTTTTGATATCGAAACTGATCAATTAAATAGCATTGCAAAAAAAATAACAGAGGCAATGGTGACACAAGCAGCGAAAAGGTGGGTAAATGAAATTTAATCAAATATTTGTAAAGATAGTAGCCACAGATAATCACAATTATGGGTATCGAATTCCATTTAATTCCGGCCTGAATATTATACGCGGTGACAACTCATCAGGTAAAAGTACATTTGTTAATTCTTTAATTTATGCGCTTGGAATGGAAGAGATAATCGGTGCAAAAGGTAATGCAGCTTTACCATACGCTCTAAAAAATAGGTTTGATCTAAATGGTGTAAATAAGCGAGTACTCAGCTCCACAGTTTATCTAGAGATAGAAAATAAGGCTGGCAAAATAATTACACTAAAGCGGGTAATTAAGTCAGATGAAATTGATACAAAATTAGTACAGATTATCGACGGCGCTTACTTGACCGATCCTTCTTTATCTAACTTTCGAAGTGACTTCACTTTTTTACATGATGCAGGCTCTGCGCAGGATGAAAAGAGAGGGTTTTACGCCTATCTAGAGGAATTTTTAGGTTTAAAACTACCAAGTATTTCTGACAATAAGGGGAAAGAGACAAAACTATATCTGCAATCTGTTTTTGCTGCCCTGTTGGTGGAGCAGAAACGTGGCTGGACAGACTATATTGCTAATATTCCATATTATGGTGTAAGTAGTATGCGAGAAAAAGTAGCAAATTTTTTACTCGATTTAGATACTTTTAGGAACGCGAAAAAGCTAAATGAACTTCAATTTAAGCGTTCAAAGATTATGGCTGAGTGGGCAGAACTTGCTTCCGAAATTAAACTTATGGTTGAGGGGGGGTATCTATCGGTTACAGGCCTTAGTAGAGTGCCATCTATAGACTTTGATCCGAAATTGGTATCAATTGGTGAGAGGGATGGACCTGAGGTTAAGCCGATTGAAGCTATTAAAGGTGAGCTTAAGGCGAGTATGGTTGAGCTCATTAGAATAGAGAAGTTACAGCTTTTAGATGAAGCCCCTGCCTTAGTTAATAAAATTGAATTAGTACAAAATAGAATTGATGAACTAATAATCATGCAAGGTATGTGTGGTAGCCAGATCAAGATCAATGAGTCACAACTTTCCCAATATATTGAAAGTTTGGGGAGTATTGCAAAGGATTTAAAAGCTAATAAATTAACTGAGAAGCTTGTAAAATTTGGGGCTGATGAATCTAGGTTAGACTTTGCTAAAGGAAAGTGTCACACATGTATGAACCCTATAGATGACATTCTTATTTCTCCTGATAGTGTTGCCATGCCAATGTCTCTTCAAGGGAATATTACGCACTTGCATAATCAGAAAAAAATGACAGAATCACTACTTAAAGGGTTAGAGAGAAAAATCGAAAAAGATAAAGGTCAGCTGTTAACTATCAATCGAGAGGTTGTTAAAAATAGAACAGAGTTGGTTGCATTAAAGCGGGATATTAAATCTACCTTTAAAGTTCAGGAAGCTGATATTAGACGTAAAATAACAGTTGAGAATCGGCAATTAGAGATAGCCAGAATTGAAGAGAAAGTTAATGGTATACTTTCTATTTTTGAACAGTTGTCTGTTAAGTATAAAGAGCTAAACACTTCTATTTTAAAGTTAACTAAGTATAAATTCACTCATGAAGATAACGCTAAAATCACATCATTCTCAAAGGCATTTAAATCATTAGCAACTGCTTTTGGCTATCGTAGCGCTGATGTCGATGAGATCGAAGTAAAGGCTGGAACTTTACTCCCTTACCTGCAAGATATAGAGCTTAGGGAAAAAGTGGATACGCCAACAGAATTGCAGAAAAAAGTAAGTGAATCCACGACTGACATTAAGTCTGATTCATCTGCAAGTGATTTTGTAAGGTTAATCTGGTCTTATTTAATCGCTTTGTATAAGGCTTCTGATCGCAATGGGGGGAATCACCCTGGCTTAATTTTATTTGATGAGCCAGCTCAACACTCTATGAGCACAAAAAGTGTTAACAAGCTGCTCTCCATACTGTCAGAAACAAAGGGATTGCAAAGTATTGTTGCTGCATCATTTGATGAAAATGACGAAAACTATGCGTCATCGGTTTCAGGATTAAATACTAATATTTTTAAACTTGAACGTTTACCAAGAAAGGTTATCAATGAATTATAATAATCAATTGAACTCATACTTATTCGGCTACCTGAAAAAAGATTTATTATCAACAGTTAGTTGAGGCGTTTTGTTGAGTACTTCTTGTCTTGATTAATTTTATTCGAATTTAATGGGTGTTTAGTTGTGGGTGAGGGGGCAACGCTTGTTTTGTGCGTTTAAGTAAAAAGCAATACTTGACCTTCATCCTTTCCCTTCTAAGGAAAAAGTCAATGCTTAACTCGAATGATATTTATACGCCCCTACTACCTTCCTGTGGCGAATAATCAATAATCAATAATCAAATAAGTTAGAAAGTGGAATATGAAAATTAATGGAATACTAATATTCGTTGGCCTACTGGTTATTTCAGTAGTAGGGTTTTACATTTTTTGGTTTGGCGGCTATCCAATTTCACATAAACCAGAAGATTGGGGCCCATTTGGTGATTTTTTTGGCGGGGTACTCAACCCAATTATTGCAGGGGCTGGCTTATTATTGCTTTTTAGAACGATTAAACAGAATGAAATGGCTTTAAACCAAGCCAAGGATATGATCACTCAAGGGAATGAAGCTTTAGTGCAATCCCAAAAGATGATAGAGCAAGGGAATAGCGTAATTAATCAAAATGCACAGGAGCTTCACGATACCAGAGAAGAAGTTAGGCAGGCACGTGAAGCGCAAGAAAAACTTGCAGAAATTGAGAGCACTAATTTAAAAGAAAATAAAATAGCAAAATATCAAAACATGTATGAAATTGATATTTCAATTAGGGCTGATGAGATTCGAAAGCTGCTTGAAATGAATATAGTAAGATTACAAAATACAAAGAAAAATACAAATTACATGTCCTACAGTAGTAATCATGAACCTTTAATTCTAGCCCATGATTATAGTCATAAAAAATCCATTTCAATATTAATACAAGCGCTATTCCGGGCAACAGAGCTGTGTAATCGCATTACCAAATCAAACCTGCTAAAAGAAATTCCTCATAAAAACATACTAATCAATATTCAAAAGTTAAGTAATAATATTCTTGTTAATGATTTATTACAGATTGCCATGTCAATAAAAGGAAGTGCTGTTAAAAATTATAAGGCTTCCACTTATTTAATTAATGACGGAAATAAGTTACTAAAAAAACAATGCGCTCTTCTTGATGAGGCCATTCTTATTAACAATATGGACCCATATACAATAATGGGAAACGAAACCGTTAGAGAGCTACAGCGCCCATAATTGTAATTTTAATGAATTAACCATACCACTAAATGTGGTTTTACTTTGCCAAAAAGTCGAGATGGCAGGTCTTGTTTTGTGCGTTTAAGGCAAAAGGCAAGACCTAACCATAACCCTTCAATAGATAATAAAATATGGCGACAAAATGGAATTAGATAAATTATTAGAGAATATGTTTTCAGAGAGAAAAAGAAATAATATTGAAGCTGAAATCTTTATTATGAATCTACTTAAAACACATATCACCAATCAAGGTAAAGCGGTTTTTTATGGCGATGCCGATGAATGCAGGGGTTATGATATGTGTGCCCCTGAAGGGTTTGATAACTTCACATCCTCTACCTACATTTCATTTAGATTATCTATAAACCTTAATAAAGTGCAAACTTTATTTAATTCGTTCTATAGCAGAGTTCGCCAGGATTCGAATCAAAAACTAGTTGTAATTACGATCAAGCCAGTCTCTGCTCTTGTATTTGAAGAGATGAAAAGATGCAATTCCAATGGAGACACATCAATTGTAATCTGGGGGTTGGATGAAATATATGAAATTGCGAGAATGCATGAAGGAAAAGTTAAGGAGTTAGGAAATAAAAGATTCGAATTGAAACTTGAATCTATAATCGGAAAAAAGCAAGAAAAATGGAAAGATAAAAGAAAGTCACTGATAGATAGTATTAATGGACACTACAAAGATGGCCAACTTTCACTTTTTCTCGGCGCTGGAGTTTCAAGTAGTTGTGGGCTTCCTGATTGGAATACGCTTTTAAACTCTCTTATGGTTTCAATGTTAACTAAAGAGCTGAATCAACATAAAAAACTTGAAAACAAAGAAGTCTCAAGTATCGTTGAGAGACTACGGAAAGTTGATGAACCATCAGCTTTAATGTCAGCGAGATATATAAGAAAAGGGATGGCTAGTAGCGGGTCGACTGAGCAAACAAAGTTCATTGAAGCCGTAACAGAAAAATTATATGGACTTAGAAATGAAAATTCACCTATAGATTCTGCCCTTATTAAGTCTATAGCGGCAATGTGTATTCCAGGAAGAACGGGACCAAAGGTGAAATCTGTTATCACCTATAATTTTGATGACCTTCTTGAACGTGAGCTTTTAAAAAGAGAAATAATACATAGAAGTATATTCGAAGAAATTGAAATTCCAACTCAAGATGAACTCCCCTTATATCATGTTCATGGTTACTTGCCACAGGATGAATCAAAGCATAGCAATCTAGATAAGAGCACCCTTGTATTCTCAGAGGAAGGCTACCATAAAATTTATAGCGAACCATACCACTGGTCAAACTTAGTTCAGCTTAATAATTTGAAAGAGTCTACATGTATTATGATTGGGCTATCAATGACAGATCCTAATCTAAGAAGGCTTCTTGAAATTGCATCAAGATCCATCGAAATACCAAAGCATTATGCATTTATAAAAAGAATTGATTTTGATGTATTCACCAAAGAAGAAAGTAAAAATATAGTTGATGCCCCTTCAAGCACAATCAAAACATTTTTAAATAGCCATCACAGTCTTAATGAGGATGTTTTAGCGGAACTTGGTGTAAATGTGATTTGGTATGAGTCCTACGACGAAATACCAAGTTTACTTCAAGACATATATAAAAGTATTTAGACAGTAATATATTTGTAAGAGCCAATTAACGAGTAAATAGAAACAATGACTATCGATCAAGAGTACATTAAAAAAATATTAGAGCCACTTGTTAATGGGGAAATTTTAACTCTCCTAAAGTACTTGGAAAAACTGGAATTTAATGGTTTAACAATAAGCGACCAGAGTAATAATATAGATGATAAATTTGAAACACATTTAAACTATTTGTGTAGAAACAGAATAATCAAAAATAATGAAGGTAAAAGTGACTTAAATTCATTAGGTTTTATCATTGGAGCTATGGGCTATCTAGCAATTAATGGTGATATAAAAATCATGAAAAATGATTGTGTTTTTTTGGAGAAGCCAATTAATCGCTCCGATATTGAAAAGGCAACAACCTCTGTCATTAATAATTATACGTTTAATGGCGATCACGGAAGGGTCAATCATGATTCTAACGATAACTCCATTAACATAACAAATAACAATTCCGCAATATTGGAAAATATTGAGTCACTACGAAATGAAATTAATACACTCATTAATTCCAAGCCCGAAAGAATAGAGGCATTAGAAATCGTAGATGAAATTGAAGCGCAGTTTAATAAGGAAAAACCAAATAAGAGCATGGTTAGAGCTTTGATTGATGGTTTACCTGCCTTAGCTTCAATCGCATCAATTGGTTCATTATTATTTTCCGCACTGTCAAACTAAAAAATATAGCGGCGATGGGGCAGGTCTTGTTTTGTGCGTTTATGGCAAAAGGCAAGACTTTACCCTCGCCATTTGCACTCAGCTTCCATAATTTAGGATGTATGATGGCAGGATAAGGATCAATGATAATGGTAGCTTTTTACCTTGGCATCACGCTAATTTTATTGGGTATGATTCATATGGTGATTCGAAATACTCGAAGCTTTATAGCGATTAAACAAGAAATTACATCGTTGTTCTCCGATCATGGGGGCATAAGTAGATTGTTCATCATTGGAGTTATCTTGGCCTTCCTCGGTCCTGGGTGTACTTCCTATATTTCGAATATCATCATAGAAAATAAGCTATCCCTTGCATCATTGGCGATGATTGGGGATGCAATTAATCCATATATAAGTTTGTTTGCAGCTTTATTGGTAGGTATTGGCCTTGTATACACTGTTAGGGACTTTAGGCTTGCTAGAACAGAGTTCGAAAAAAGCACTGGTGCTCTAATGGCTGCAAATACTCTTGATCAACAGCGATTTGAGTATGAAAGTAACCAAAACAGGCTGTCGCTATTATGGCCAAAAATAGAACATGAATATTCAGTTTTAGAAGGTTTTAAATTTAAACCAGAAGTAGAAGTAGAGGCAGTTCAGCTAATAAATGGAAAGGTTGTTGGTGATTCTCTTCTGAGTATTGGGTTTAAGGTTAACAGCTTCAGGGCATTAACGGAGCTATTCAAAGGAAATCCAGCTGATTTTATTTATAGAAAAGTTGATGGAATTGAAGTAACTAATAGGCCTGAAGGGCTTGCTATTCACCCCGAAGGTGAGATTACTTATGCTATTAAAGCTAGAACCGCCGCTCATTTATCAGGTGTATATATGTTCTTGCATCGATACCTTACACTTATTGAAGAAATCCAATTATGTAACGGGCAGTATGATTATCGACTTAAGTGTAAAAAACATAGATTCTTGTTGGAAGATGCTAGAAAGGTTATGAAGCTTCCTTTGTTTAATGTCCCTAATGTTTATAGTGCCTCTATCAAAGGCAATGTTGAAATATCTAATGGAAGTTTTGAGGAATTTTTAGGGGTTGGGGTAGCACTTGAGGTGGATGAACTTTGGAGTGCTTATAGTAGCTGTCTAGAGTTGGGTATGCCTGCTACCTTAAGGCAATAGGCGCAGGGCGAGGGGGGCAGGTCTTGCCTTAAACGCAAAAAACAAGACAGGCCCTGCACCGTGAAAGACAAATGCGATTTCTGTTATCTAGGCAGGCTAGACGATTCTGGATTCACCTCTGTCTGTCCTCCACTCCCCGTTTTCTATCTATCAATGTATATTTATGAAAAAGCGAAAGCAGTTGCATTAGTGTTGTAATTAATTAGGTTTATATCACAATATTTTTAGTTAGTATTAGTCTATTAAATAGCCAGTTTTCTCGTTAGTTATTCTTCTAAATACGCTAAAATTAATACTGTATTAAATTACAGTGGTGGTGGTTTATGTCTGCTTTAAAAATCAATCATGATCCTGATGAATCTTTTAATA